>Ga0207707_10001785_pt1 | contig 19753 bp, 16 predicted proteins | sample KBSC83BmetaG_FD_184336 | JGI IMG/M metagenome (GOLD analysis project Ga0207707, IMG submission 184336) | Corn rhizosphere microbial communities from Kellogg Biological Station, Michigan, USA - KBS C8-3B metaG (SPAdes) (version 2) | ecosystem: Host-associated > Plants > Roots > Rhizosphere ...
ATTGGTTTTTTCCAGGACCTCTTTTGCCGTAAGGGTAACTCCCGTAGCCGAAGCATAACTTTCCAGGGAACCGTATTTTCCTGTTCCTTCGTGATACCGGCCATCCGGAATAATAATGGTATGCCCGAGCTCACCCGCAAAGCCGTCATGACCCAGTATCAGATGCCCGTTGGCAACAATCCCGCTTCCCACACCGGTGCCAAGGGTGATCATAATAAAATCCTTCATCCCTTTTGCCGCGCCATACATCATTTCCCCGAGCGCCGCCGCATTGGCATCATTCGTCAGAATGGAAGGCAACTGAAACTTATCCTGAATGAGCTGGGTCAGGGGAATAATACCCTTCCAGGGAAGATTTGGGGCATATTCAACCGTTCCGGTATAATAATTCCCGTTGGGAGCACCAACCCCAATACCCCGTATTCTTCCGGATCCGCCGGCATTCTGAATCAGGGAAGAAAGAGAGCTGTGCAATTCATCTATAAATGTCTCAACCTTCTTATGTTTTTTGGTGGAAATCTCACCCGTAAACAAAACATTTCCATTCCGGTCAACGATTCCAAACTTAGTTCCAGTTCCTCCGATATCAATTCCAATAGCCAATGGCTCCAGTGAAGCCGGCGTAGAAGTTGCTTTTGCCATGCGCTTAATTTCAATTTTTAATGGGCAGCCCCGATTTGCTCGTCAAAATTAAGGCCCTGTGACTTAAGAATGCCCCGCATTCTGACCGCCAGAATAGCCAGCGCCGCAAAACAACCTGCGGCCACCAGGTAAGAAATATGCATATTATTCGTAGTATCTCCGATAGACCCCTGGAATGGCGGTATCACCGCCCCTCCCAGAATCATCATGATCAGGAATGCAGACCCCTGGCTGGTATATTTACCCAGGCCGGCAACGGCCAGTGCAAAAATACTCGGCCACATCACGGAACAGAAGAGGCCGCCGGCCATAAAACAATAAACCGAAAAGAGGCCCTTGCTCGAAACACCCAGAATCATGGCAGCCGTAGCCAGCAACGCAACGGTCAGGAGGGTCTTCACCGGTTTCTGCTGTCCGAAGAAAAAAGCAAATACCGCTACGCCCACCCAGGCAGCGTAGGGCAGGAGATCATTGATATCGTTCCCGTAAGTATGATTAATGAAAAGCACAAAGGCAAAAGCAATGAAAGGCACAACAATCGTCGCAATCGTTTTTCCCGTTTTCGAAAGATTGAAAACGCCGATGGCACCCGTCCACCTTCCAATCATCAAACTACCCCAGTATAACGTAATGTATTTTGAAATATCCTTGTCCATTAAACCGGCTGCGGTCAGATAACCGGGCGATTTTAATAAGGCTCCGAAATTATTATCGATCGTCACCTCCACGCCCACATACACAAATATGCCGATCATTCCTAAAATCAGTTGCGGATATTTCATGGCTCCCCAGCCATCACTGTTTTTGGACGCCTTGTTATACGAAATAAATAAAACAGCAAATACCAGCAGGATGGTAATGCCGGTCAGTTCCAGCTTTCCAATATTGGTAAATTGTCCTATCAGAATGATGATGATCATCAGTACCGTTAGTGTAACAAGCGACATGGATGCTTTCTTCGAACCCTCAAAAGCGGCATCATCCTTCCCTTCCGGAAGTTTGGAGAAGGCAAAAAACAGGGCAACCGCCAGAAATACGGCAGCCACAATCAGGTATAAATTATTGATATTGGTAACGGTAAAATTTTTATTTACGGCAGATGGGGTTCCAAACAAAAAATAGCTGACGATGATCGGACCCAGCGTGGTTCCCAGGGAATTAATTCCTCCTGCAAGATTTAACCGGTGTGTGCCGGTAGCAGGATCTCCCAATGCAATGGCGAAAGGCTGGGCAGCCGTTTGCTGAAGCGAAAATCCAAGGGCCACCACAAAGAATGAACCCAGGATGGCAGGGAAAGAATTGAGATTGGCGGAAGGGATAATCAAAAGCGCCCCGGCAACGGATATCAGTAAGCCCAGTACGATCCCTCTTTTATATCCGATTTTGTTCAGTATGTCATAACCAACCAGGCTGGACAGCAAATACAAAATAAGAGAACCGATAAAATAAGCTCCGTAAAATGCCGAGCCGATCAGCTGGGATTCAAACTGGTCCAGATGAAAATGCGTTCTGCAAAACGGAATAAAAATGCTGTTGGATGCTGCTATAAATCCCCAGAAAAAAAACACAATGACCAGGGTGGCTAGAGCGCCGCCGTTCGTTGGCTGTTTAGGTTGACTCATAAACCGGGAGGAATTTTTAAATAAGTGTTGAAAGTAGTTAAGTTTTTGCTTGATGAAAAATTTTTTCATATCTCATCAGAATCCCTAAATCCTTCCTAAATTGAATTTCAATTCGATCGCTCCCAGTAACCAGATAAGCCATCCCAATGGAAATATTACATGTTTCGGCAGAATGTTATCCGGTTGCAAAAGCCGGGGGACTTGGCGATGTGGTAGGGGCTTTACCGAAATACCAGCAACTGGCCGGACATACCGCCAAAGTAGTGATGCCGATGTACCGGACCAAATTCCTGAATGCACACGAGTGGGATGTGGTACATAAGGGATATACCAATCTTGGCGACTGGTGGTTTATATATACGATTATCAAGGAAAGAAATAACAGTCTTGGATTCGATCTTTACCTGGTTGACATCAACGGTTTGCTGGACCGGGAAAAAATTTACGGCTACGATGATGATCCGGCCCGGTTTACGGCATTCCAGATTGCTGTTACAGACTGGATCGCCGCCTGGAAACATCGTCCGGATGTGGTACATGTTCACGACCACCAGGCCGCACTGATCCCTTTCATGATCAAACATTGCTACCGCTACCAGCATTTAAGGGATATTCCAACGGTGCTCACCATTCACAATGCAGAATACCAGGGCTGGCTGGGTTGGGACAAAAGCTACTATATACCTGCCTGGGATACCTGGAAATCGGGCCTCCTGGAATGGAAAGACTCTATTAATTCCCTGGCCTGCGGCATTCGCTGCGCCTGGAAAGTAACCACGGTTAGCTGGAGCTACCTGGAGGAACTACGCTGGTCGGCAAACGGTCTCGAAGCGCTTTTTGAATACGAAAAAGGAAAATGCTCCGGCATCCTGAACGGAATCGATACGAAAGTGTGGGATCCGGAAACAGATAGTTACCTTGAAAACCATTTCAGCGCAAAAACCAGAAAGGAAGGAAAAAGGATCAATAAAGAATTGCTCTGCGAACATTTTTCTTTGGATGACAAAAAACCGCTGATCGCTTTTATCGGGCGACTGGTGGGAGAGAAGGGTGCGGACCTTCTTCCGCAGGCCATCGGGGATTCATTCTATTATATCGGCAGAAAAATGAATTTCCTGATCCTGGGAAGCGGTTCACCGGTCATCGAACAAAATCTGGAACGGGCCAGAACGCTCGGCGAGGGGGATTGTAGTATCTATATCGGTTACAATGAAGGCCTCAGCCACCTGATCTATGCGGGAGCAGATTTTATCCTGATGCCTTCCCGTGTGGAACCCTGTGGATTGAATCAGATGTATGCGATGCGGTATGGAACAGTGCCCATCGTCCGGAACACCGGCGGATTAAAAGACACGGTAAAGGATTTTGGAGATCCGGATGGCTATGGCATCCGGTTCAACAATGCCATCGTGGGAGATATCACCCAGGCCGTTTGGCGGGCTGTTCAACTATATGATGATCCGGTTATGCTGGATGAACTGAGGCGAAGGATGATGCGGCTGGATTTCAGCTGGGAAACCAGCATGAAACATTATCTTGATCTTTACTCCTCTTTATAAAAAAAATGTAAATACACTGATATGACAAATAAAGTGCTAGCTGTGATTCTGGGTGGTGGTGCAGGAACCCGTTTGTATCCTTTAACGGCCAGCCGTTCCAAGCCCGCCGTTCCCATTGCCGGTAAATATCGCCTCGTGGATATTCCGATCTCAAACTGCCTGAATTCGGGAATCGACCGGATGTTCGTGCTGACGCAATTCAATTCGGCATCGCTGAACCGGCACATAAAAAACACGTATCACTTCAGTGCATTCAGCAAAGCATTTGTGGACATTCTGGCCGCAGAACAAACACCGGACAACCCCACCTGGTACCAGGGAACAGCAGATGCCGTCCGCCAGTGCCTCCGGCACCTTGGTCCTTTCGAAGGAGAATATATTCTCATCCTTTCCGGCGATCAGCTCTACCAGACGAACCTGATGGACATGATCAACAACCACATCGAACGCAAAGCAGATATCACCATCGCCACCATCCCGGTGGCTGCCCGCGAGGCTTCCGATTTCGGAATCATGAAAATGGACAGCAACGGCTACATCACTTCCTTCACGGAAAAACCGAAGAAAGATATTTTAAATGACTGGGAAAGTGATACCGGTGCCGCCATGCAGGCGCAGGGAAGAAAATACCTCGCGTCCATGGGCATCTATATTTTTAACCGCCAGTTGCTGCAGGACCTGCTGCAGAATGAATATGTGGACGCTACCGATTTCGGAAAAGAAATCCTGCCGCAGTCGCTCGGAAAATACCAGGTCGTCAGCTATCAGTATGAAGGCTACTGGACCGATATCGGAAATATCTATTCCTTCTTCGAAGCAAACCTGGGCCTAACCAATGAAATTCCCGATTTTAATTTATTTGACAATAACAATTCCATCTATACCCGGGCACGCATGCTGCCACCGGCAAAAATCAGTGGCACCACCCTCGAAAAAACCATCATCGCAGAAGGATGTATCATCAATGCATCGCGCATAGAAAACAGTGTGATCGGCATCCGCACACGCATCGGTACCGGTACCACTATTGTGAGCAGTTACCTGATGGGCATCGACTTCTACGAAACCATCGAAGAGATTGAGCACGATAAATCGCATGGACTGCCCTCCGTCGGGATTGGAAACCGCTGTTATATCCGGAATGCCATCGTAGATAAAAACTGCCGGATCGGTGATGATGTGCGCGTGAATGGCGGAGCACACCTGGAAAATACCGATCATTCCCTATACACGGTAAAAGATGGGATCATCGTGATTAAGAAAGGTGCCGTGCTGCCGAATGGTTTCGTGATCTGATCACCCCTCCAACCAATTATGGCCACAACTACTGTTCTTTCCGCAAAACCCCTGGTTGAAAAACCCGGACTTAGTTTGTGGCAGATCTTTACCATGAGCTTCGGATTCATGGGCATTCAGTTCGGATTTGCCTTGCAGAACGGTAACACGAGCCGCATTCTCCGTTCCTTTGGCGCCGACGTGGACCAGCTGCCGATGTTCTGGCTCGTAGCACCGCTGGTCGGCATGATCGTGCAACCCATCATCGGCCACTACAGTGACAAAACCTGGAACCGCGTCGGCAGGAGAAAACCATATTTTTTGACCGGCGCCTTACTTTCTTCCCTGGCCCTGGTCTTTCTTCCGAATGCAGGCGTTTTGTCTTCCATCGTTCCTGCATTGTGGATTGGCGCAGGCCTCGTGATGGTCATGGATACTTCTTTCAATATCGCGATGGAACCTTTCCGTGCGCTGGTGGCGGATAATTTGCCGGATAAACAAAGAACGCTGGGATTCAGCGTGCAGACTTTCTTAATTGGCCTGGGCGCTGTTGCCGGTTCCTATTTACCGGAATGGCTGGGCGACCATGGATTCAGTCTGGAAGCCGGAAAGACCGGCGTGGCCGACAACATCCGGTATTCATTCTATATCGGCGCTACCGTTTTCATTCTGGCCATACTGGTGACCGTTATCTTTTCTAAAGAATATCCGCCCGGGCAATATGATCAGTATCATGGGAAAGCGGAACCAACTGGTAAAAGCGGACTCAAAGAGATCCTCCAGGACTTCCGGAAGATGCCAAAAACCATGAAGCAACTCGGGCTCGTGCAATTTTTCAGCTGGTTTGCCCTATTCAGTATGTGGGTTTTTACGACCGATGCAGTGGCAACACATGTGTACGGATTAACCGGAGATTATTCCAGGAGCGTTCTGTATAATGAAGCCGGCAATAAAGTCAGTTCCGCGTTCGGAATGTATAATTTTGTGGCGATGATCTTCGCGCTTTTTCTTCCGTATATCGCGGGAAAAATCGGGCGTAAATCGACCCATGCCTTATCCCTGATTGCCGGTGGAGTGGGTTTGATCTCTATTTATTTTATTAAGGATCCGGCCATGCTGAAATACAGCATGATCGGTATTGGTCTTGCCTGGGCAAGCATCCTCGCCATGCCTTATGTGATTTTATCATCTTCTATTCCGCCGGGCAAGCTGGGTATTTACATGGGCATATTTAATTTCTTTATTACTTTCCCGCAGATCATTAATGGTCTGTTTGGCGGATGGATCGTGAAGAGGATCTATCAGGGTCAGCCTATTTATGCCATTGTGCTCGCAGGATTTCTCCTGTTCTGTGCTGCCATCAGCGTGCTCTTTGTGTATGACGCCGGCGATATCCGCATCAGCAGAACCCAATCCAAACGCACAACATGAATAAAAGGATCTTCCCCCTTTTTCTTTTTTACTTTTTATTTTTTACTTTCCCATCCCATGCCCAGTCCGGACTCAAAATCTACCCGGAAAACTGGTTCACCGGAATGAAAAATCCGGACCTGCAGCTGATGATCCATGGAAGAGGCATCGCGGGTTCGCAGGTTACTCTTGATAAATCTTATCCGGGCATCAGTCTGAAAGCCACGCATCGCGTTAAAAATCCGAACTATCTTTTTGTGGACCTCGTGATAGAGCCGCAGGCGAAGCCCGGTATCCTGAAACTTTCATTCCGGAACGGGAAATCGATACAGCACAGGGAATATCCGCTGCTGGAGAAAACAGCGGGTAATGGTAGCCGTTATGCCCGGGGCATTCATGCCAGTGATTTTATTTACCTGATCATGCCCGACCGTTTCAGCAACGGCGATCCGTCCAATGATCGCTTTAATGATTTACGCGATACCGTCTGTGACCGCAAAAACCCGCTGGCGCGCCACGGCGGCGACCTGCAGGGGGTCATCAACCACCTGGACTATATCCGTGGGCTCGGCGTAACCGCCATCTGGCTTTGCCCGGTAATAGAGAACGATATGCCTTTGCAGAAAGAGCCTTCGGGCGAACTCAGCGGATATCACGGATACTGGTTCACGGATCATTACCAGATCGATAAGCGATTCGGAGGGAAGGAAGCCTATCTCCGCTTCGTTCAGTCGGCGCATGCAAAAGGACTGAAAGTAATACAGGATGCAGTATACAATCATATCGGTGAAACACACTGGTGGATGAATGACCTGCCGGCGGATGACTGGATCAACCAATGGCCCGCATATCAGAATACCAATCACCGCGAAGAAGCGATGTTTGATCCGCATGGTTCAGCAAAGGACAAAAAAATCATGGAGGCCGGATGGTTTGTGCCCCATCTGCCGGATCTGAATCTAAAAAATAAACAGCTCGCCAGCTTCCTGATTCAAAATGCCATCTGGATGACGGAAACTTTTCAGATCGACGGCTGGCGGGTGGATACCTATAAATACTGCGATGAACATTTTCTTAACCGGCTGAATGACGCACTGGCTAAGGAGTTTCCGGCACTGACTTCCTTTGGAGAAGCCTGGGTGGGCGCAGTGCCCGCGAGCGCTTATTTCTGCCGGAATAATCTGAATATTCCCTTTAAGCATAATCTGCTGGGTGTAACGGATTTCCCCGTCAGCTTCGCCATGCTGAATCTGATCCGGAAGGAGAGCAATGGGCCGGCAGCAGCGAACGGACTGTATACAACGCTTGCCCAGGATATGCTTTATCAGAATCCGATGCACAATTGCATTTTTCTCGATAATCACGACATGAACCGGGTTTATTCCGAAACAGGAGAAGATCCCGCCCGTTTTAAAATGGGAATGGGTTTACTGCTCACCCTGCGGGGGATACCGGAATTATATTATGGTACGGAAATCCTGATGAAAAATTTTAAGAACCCTTCCGATGCCATGGTGAGGGAAGACTTTCCGGGAGGCTTTCCCGGAGATCCGGTAAATAAATTTGAACGCAGTGGCAGGACGGACCCGGAAAACCAGGCATACGATTATATTTCGAAACTGGCTGCATTCCGGAAAACTTCCTCAGCGCTCGGCAGCGGGGCGCTCATGCAATATATTCCGGCGAACGGATTGTATGTCTATTTCCGGTACGACGAAAAACAAACCATCCTTTGCGCAGTAAATACGGATGAGATGGAACGAACCCTTGATTTCAACGATTATTCTGAAAGAACAAAAGGTTTTGCCAGTGCAACGGATGTCATGACCGGCATAACCGTGGAGACCGGGAACAATATGAAAATTCCGGCCGGAAAAATGGTCATTCTGGAATTGAAAAAACCCATTGACAAAAAATAAGATCGTACATTTAGGAAGAGGGAAAGCATGTGATCACCAGCTACGAACATACCCATTTTGTCGATTCCACGAAACCCGTGTGGAACTACTCCCTTTTTTCCGATTCGGACATCCGGAATTTCCAGCAGGGCACCCATTACCGCTTGTATGAGATTTTCGGTTCCCATTTCCGTAAAGTTCTGGATACCGAAGGATATTATTTCTCCGTTTGGGCGCCCAATGCAACTTATGTTTCCGTGATCGGGAATTTTAATCACTGGGATCCCGCAAAACATCCTTTGTTCGTGCGATTGGAAAAATCCGGTATCTGGGAAGGATTTATTCCGGATCTCCCAAAGGGTGAAGTGTATAAATATCATATCCGCGGATTTAATAACCAGGAAACGGTGAAAGGAGATCCCTTTGCGAACTTCTGGGAGAAACGTCCGAAGACCGCTTCCATTACCTGGGAACTAGACTACCGCTGGAAGGATCAGGAATGGATGCAAACGAGGAAAACGCACAATGCGCTCGACAGGCCGTGGAGCGTTTATGAAGTGCATCTCGCGAGTTGGATGCGTCCGGACAAAAACGATGAAGAAACTTATAATACCTACGACCAGATCCGCGACAGCCTTGTACCTTATGTGAAAGAAATGGGTTTCACTCATGTAGAACTCATGCCCGTAATGGAATTCCCCTTCGATGGCAGCTGGGGATATCAGGGCGCCGGTTATTTTGCGCCCACTTCCCGCTTCGGGGATCCGCAGTCTTTTATGACCCTGGTGGATGCTTTTCATGCTGCCGGCATCGGTGTGCTGCTGGATTGGGTCCCTTCTCATTTTCCTTACGATGCACATGGCTTATTCATGTTCGACGGAACGAATACCTATGAATATGCTGACATGCGCAAAGGATACCACCCGGACTGGAACAGTTATATTTTTAATTATAAAAGGGGAGAGGTCAAGTCCTTCTTAATCAGCAGCGGAAGATTCTGGTGTGATAAGTTTCATGCAGACGGACTTCGCGTGGATGCGGTTAGCTCCATGCTGAAATTAAATTATTCCCGTACAAAAGATCAGTGGGAACCCAACGAATACGGTGGTGACGGGAATATCGAAGCCATTGCCTTCATCAAAGATCTGAACGAAACGCTATTCCGCGATTTTCCGGATATCCAGACCATCGCGGAAGAAGCTACTGACTGGCCCGGCATCAGTAAACCCACTTTTGCCGGCGGCCTGGGATTCGGGATGAAATGGATGATGGGCTGGATGCATGATACGCTGGACTATTTTAAGGCCGATCCCCTGTTCCGTAAATCGCTTCAGGATAAGTTCACTTTCAGCATGATGTATTATTACGATGAAAACTTTATGCTGCCTTTAAGTCATGATGAAGTGGTCCACGGCAAATCGCCCATGCTGTATAAGATGCCCGGCGATGACTGGCAGAAATTCGCCAACCTCCGGTTGATGTATTCCTATATGTTCACCCACCCAGGAGGCAAACTGCTATTTATGGGAGATGAATTCGGGGCAACGGCTGAATGGAATTATAAAAGTGAACTGCAATGGAACCTGCTGCAATTTGATTCCCACCGTCAATTGAAAGATTGTGTGCGGGATTTGAATTTGCTCCTGCGGAGCGAACCTGCATTGTATGAAAATCAGTTCAGTCAGGATGGCTTCGAATGGATAGACCTGAATCATCGCGAAGAATCCGTCATTGTATTCAGCAGAAAAGGGAAACTTCCGGAAAACGACCTGCTTATTATTCTTAATATGACGCCAACGGTAAGAAGAAACTGGAAGATTTATGCCAACGGCAAACCCGGATGGAAGGAAATTTTCAACAGCGATCAGAAAAAATACTGGGGTACCGGAGATACAGGCAATCCCAGCCCCATAACAACCCTGGTGGATAAAAACCAAAACCGCTACGAAATAAACATTCATCTGCCCCCGTTAGGAGCCATAGTGCTGAAATAAACCCGGGTTCAGCAGGCCGGTCCGTTTTTTGAGGTAAATCCGTATATTGAAAATGATGCGTTATTTAAAAAACCCATTGCTGTTTTTGTTCTTCTTTAGCTTTTTGTGCAAGGCCAGGGCACAATCGGCCGACAGTTCCCGCTATTTTTACCTGAAGGCCATGGAAGAAAAATCAAATCGTTTGTACCAGCCGGCATACATTGATTTTCTGCATTCCCTGGAATACGACTCCCTGAATGCGGATGCATTACGGGAGACCGGGCTAACCGCGGTTGAATTAAGAAAATATGAAAATGCAATCGTCGCATTTGAAAAACTCGCTACTGTCCGGAAAAAAGATACAACGGCTGTCAGCCAGCTGGCCGTTTTGTATTTCTGGACCCATCGCTGGGAAAAAGCCGTGGCCTTCGCCACACTGGCCAATCAGCTTCATACCGGACAAAACAATTATTATATTCTCGGAAAGAGTTACTATGAAATGGAAGACTACGGACATGCCTTCAGCTACCTGCCCGTTGCCGCAACCGCAGATCCAAAAAATGCAGAGATACCATATCTCATTGCACGGGCCTATGTGGACATGAATAATTATAAACCGGCCATTCCTTATTTCCAGAAAGCTATTTCGCTGGATTCTTCAAAAGCACAGTGGATCTACGAATGCGCACTGGTATTCGCCACGATTTATAACGACAAATCGGCCATTGAATATTATGAAATTGCCGCAGCCAAAGGATATAAAAAGGATAATGACTTTTACCAGAACCTGGCGGATTCTTATATCGCCGCAGGACAGGCGGAAAAAGGATTAAAAATTCTACAGGAGCTGGTCATCAAAAAACCTGCAGACCTGGAATTGTTAAACAGTCTGGGCTTCACCAGTTATAAAATGAAAAAATATGATGAAGCCATTGAATACTGGGACAGAATTCTCTCGTATGACAAGCAAAATGGCCGCGCCCTTTACATGATCGGAATGGCCTACCAGAAAAAAGGGGATACCGAAAAGGGAAAGGCGCTCTGCGATAAAGCCATCGCCCTGGATCCTTCACTAAAAAGTCTCAAACAGGAGATTAAGATGGAACAGTGACTTGCAGCTGCTTTTCATTTTAACTCTTGCATCTTTATCCGTTTCATCTTGAGGAGCCAAACTGGCACCTCAAGATATATCCCTTTCTCCTGCCTACCGGCCTTTCAATACTACCTTTCGGGTATATTTTCCCTTTAATTTAACCGATATTTTTATTGCCTGATTTTAATATTATGGCAAGAAAGACAAATGACCGTATAGTTCCGGACGAAGTGGTAACAGGCAAAATTTTTTACATCAGGAAACACAAAGTTTTGCTTGATGAGGATCTGGCAGAACTATACGAAGTAGAAACCAAGCAGCTTAAAAGACAGGTAAGAAGAAATGCAGACAGGTTTCCGGCAGATTTCATGTTTGTATTAACAAAAAAAGAGAATGATAACTTGAGGAGCCAAACTGGCGCCTCAAGATGAGGCGGTTCGCGGTTTCTTCCCATGGCATTCACAGAACAGGGCGTATAAAACAACTACTGATACCCGCCGGGCAGGTAAACAGAAGAAGAATTGGATTTCGGAGTATGAATGAGCGGGAATAGATTTAAGATTGTTCTTCCAGAACCGATATCAGTTCAACAATGCCCTCCGTAGCCGGCTTTTCAATTTTTGTGAGATTATATATTTCCGGGGTATACGGAATTTTTTTATCCAGGATGAATTTGGGAACCTGCGAACCGGCATAATGAATCAGTCCGGCTGCCGGATATACAAGCAGAGAGGTACCGACTACAACAAAAATATCGGCGTTATTTACTATCCGTGCAGCCGGTTCGATCAGGGGAACCGCTTCCTCAAACCAAACAATGTGGGGACGAAGTTGTCCGCCATCGGCAGCCAGATCGCCCAATCGAATATCCTCCCTGATTTCATAAACCAGTTCATCATTCATTTCACTGCGCATCTTAAAAATCTGGCCATGCAGATGCAGTACCTTGGAAGATCCTGCTCTTTCGTGCAGATCATCAATATTCTGGGTGATGATCTGTACATCAAAAAGCGACTCCAGCCGGGCGAGTCCCAAATGGGCAGCATTGGGCTGGGCATCCTTTACATCCCGGCGCCGCATATTATAAAAATCAAGCACCATTCCCGGATCCTTTTTCCAGGCACCGGGGGTTGCTACCTGCGTTACATCATATCCTTCCCATAATCCATCACTGTCGCGAAACGTTTTCAGGCCGCTTTCCGCGCTTATCCCTGCGCCTGTAAGAACAACCAGTTTCTTTTTACCTGTTCCCATTTTAGATATTCCACTTTATACAAAAATAATCGGATTCGCGATTCAAATCTGGGCTCCTGAAATTAAAAAAAAAACCAGGCTGAGGTTTTAAATTTATATTCGTAAAAAGACTTTGGATCAACGCATAGCCCATATTGCAATCGTAGTAAAAGATTACGATGAAGCCATAGAATTCTATACCCGGAAATTAAAATTCAATCTGATTGAAGATACGCGGCTGACAGATACCAAAAGATGGGTGCTGCTCTCTCCTCCGGGATCCGGATCCTGCCATTTATTACTGGCAAGAGCGGCCAGTGAAGAGCAATCCTCCAGAATAGGGAATCAGACAGGTGGAAGGGTTTTCTTATTTTTATATACGGACGACTTCTACCGGGATTATCACCGCATGCGGGAAGAAGAAATCCGCTTTATCCGTGAACCTGCTGTTGAACCTTACGGAATTGTCGCTGTTTTTCAGGATCTATATGGGAATTTATGGGATCTGATCCAACCTGTCGAATAATATCATTAAGCACGCCCGAACCGGCAAAGTGCAAATATCGGCACAGGCAAAAATGTGCGCCTTACATCCTCTCCGGCACACGGATTCCCAAAATGCCCATGGAAGATCTCAACACGATCGCCGTCAGTCGGCATATCCGCAGGCGCAGTTGTCTTTTACCTTCCGATTCTGCGCGGCCAACAGAGTGTTCCGCATAGAAGGAATTAAAGATTTTAGCGAGACTGAATGCATAATTTGCCACCAGCGAAGGATTCATTTCCTCACGAGCGGTCTGCAGTAAAGCCGTAAATTTTTCCAGGTTGATCATCAGTTCCTTTTCGAGCGGAAGCAAAGGCAGCATTTCATGCCCGGAATCCCCGCCGGCGGTTTCCTTTCTCAAGATGGATTTAATGCGGGCATGCGTATATTGTATAAATGATCCGGTATAGCCATGAAAATCGATCGATTCTTCGGGATTGAAAACCATCCGCTTTTTCGGATCCACCCGTAACAGAAAAAATTTCAAAGCGCCCAATCCGATGGTATCGTATAACGCTGTCCTTTCCTCCGCTGTGAAATCGTCCACCTTCCCGAGTTCGGAAGTATGCTGTTCCGCAATTTTATTCATTTCTTCGATAATATCATCCGCATCCACAACCGTCCCTTCCCTCGTCTTCATTCTTCCGGAAGGCAGTTCTACCAGGCCGTACGACAAATGATAGATTCCCTCCGCGGACGGAAGTTGTAATTTCTTACAAATAAGCTTCAGCACCTTAAAATGATAGTTCTGCTCATCGGCCACCACATAGATACTTTGCTCCATGTGATATTGTTCATATTTTCTTACGGCAAGACCAATATCCTGTGTCATATATACAGCTGTTCCGTCGCTGCGTTGTACAATTTTTTCATCCAGTCCTTCATCCCGCAGGTCAATCCAGACACTGCCATCATCCTTTCTGTAAAAAACATTTTTACGCAGTCCCTCCTCGACCAGGTCCTTCCCTAGCAGGTAGGTCTCGCTTTCATAATAGATTTTATCGAAATCAGTTCCAATGCGCCGGTAAGTGATGTCGAATCCGGTATACACCCAACTGTTCATTTTTTTCCATAGGGCTATCGTTTCGGGATCACCCGCTTCCCAGTCAACCAGCATCTGTTGAGCTTCCTGCATGAGCGGCGCCTGCTTTTCGGCCTGTTCTTTTGTCATTCCACCGGCTACCAGTTCATTCACCTGTTTCTTTAATTCATTTCCAAACAATACATAATAGTCCCCTACGAAATGATCTCCCTTGACACCGGTTGTTTCCGGTGTGGCCCCGTTGGCAAATAATTTCCAGGCAAGCATGCTTTTGCATATATGAATGCCCCGGTCATTGGCAATGCAGGTTTTGACGACCTCATATCCGCAGGCCTGGTATAAGGAAGCAACACTCCATCCGAGAAAAATATTTCTGAGATGGCCCAGGTGCAGGGGTTTATTGGTATTAGGGGAAGAATATTCCACCATCACCCGGCGGCCATTGGAAGGCCTGATACCGTATTCGGCATTTTCATGCTGCTCCTCCAGAAATTCCAGCAGGGTCTTCTCACTGATTTCCAGATTCAGAAATCCTTTAATAACATTAAAATCTGAGAATAGAGCAGGAAAATCTTTCAGTAAAATTTTCCCCAGTTCCCTTCCCAGGGTATCGGGATTTAATTTTAACATTTTGCTGATAGAAAACAGCACAACGGTATAATCGCCGGAGAATTCCGGCTTGGTTTCATTGACCAGAATGTCGTTTACATCCGTCCGATACTGGTATTGCTGGTCCAGCACAGCCTGAACAGCCTGCCTGATCCGGGGAACGAGTTCCATCATAAATAAATTGGCTGCAAAAGTAGTGTTTGTCGGGTATAATTTTTCGGTCCTTTATATTAACTTCGCGCGGGAATCCGCGGAACTTATGCCAAAAAAGCAGATCATCTCTTTTATTGATTTTTTCTACCCTCCCTTCCGAAAGCTGATGCCCATACAGACTTTCCGATACGCCGCCTGCGGCGGAACCAATACCATCCTGGATATCTTGATTTTTTTTATCAGCTATAATTTTATCCTGCATAAACAGGTACTGCATATTGGCTTCCTGGCATTCAAACCCTATATCGCCGCTTTTATGATGTCCTTCCTGATCAGCTTTCCGACGGGATTCCTGCTGATGCGCTATATCGTGTTTCCGGGTTCCAGCCTCCACGGCAGAATCCAGTTTTTTCGGTATTTCCTGCTGGTTGTATTTTGTATTCTACTGAATTACAGCTTTATCCGCCTGTTCGTTGAGGAATTCAACATCTATCCCACCATTGCAAAAATCATCACCACGGGTATTGTAGTCATCTTCAGTTACCTGACGCAGAAGAATTTCACCTTCAAAAGACATGAGCGCGCAGATCCGGCGTCGACGGTTGACCGACTGTAAGTTCGATAAGATTAAAATCCCTTAACTTTAAAAAAACGATTGCCATGCATACTTCGCGCAGAAACTTTATTAAAACAGGCGGACTTTCTCTTGCTGCCCTTACTATCGGGTCCCACAAATTATTTGCAGCAGCCAAACCGGACATCTACCTGGGTATCCAGTTGTATTCGGTACGGGCGGATATGGACAGGGACCCTTCCGGTACGCTTAAACAGCTGGCGGATATTGGTTACCGTTATGTAGAGCATGCCAACTATCATAACCGGAAGTTTTATGGTTATGCACCGGCTGAATTTAAGAAGCTCCTGGAAGGCCTGGGCCTGAATATGCCGAGTGGTCATGTGGCCATGACACCAAAAGACTACGACTTCACAAAAAATGACTTTGCCGATAACTGGAAATATACGGTGGAGGATGCTGCGGCGGCCGGTCAGCAATACCTGGTTTCACCGTGGCTGGACGAGAGCCTGCGTAAAACAATGAGCGATTTCAAAGCTTTTATGGGCGTGTTCAATAAGTCCGGCGAGCTTTGCAAGAAATCCGGAATGAAATTCGGTTACCACAACCACGATTTTGAATTCAATACCAAACTGGACGGAAAAATATTATATGACCTCATCATGGAAAATACGGATCCATCCCTGGTGGTCCAGCAACTCGATATGGGAAACCTGTACAATGGCGGTGCAAAAGCCATTGATGTGGCGACCAAATACCCCGGTCGTTTTGAGCTGATGCACGTGAAAGATGAAATTCCTTCAACAACAAAGACCGCGGATAACGGAGGGGAAAAATATGAAAGCACCATCCTGGGCAAAGGTATTGTCGGAACAAAAAAAATCTGCGATATCGGGCGGAAATCCGGCGGAACAAAATATTTTATCATTGAACAGGAATCCTATCAGGGTATGTCACCCATTGCATCTTCCGGTGAAGACTATAAGATTATGAAAAAATGGGGTTATTGACCCGAAAGAAAAAAGCTGGCAAAGCATTTGATCGGTTTTATTGAGTATTCATTAAAATCTGTTTTATGCCCTATATACAAACTTCAAAAAGCTCCATTGCTCCTCCGGTCAACCTGTATTATGAAGATACACTGCTCGGTAAACCTGTGATCTTTATTCACGGCTGGCCGCTGAACGGCCGCATGTGGGAATACCAGTTGAATGAACTTCCCAAGTATGGCCTCCGCTGCATTACCTACGACCGGCGTGGTTTTGGCAAGTCCGACAAACCCTGGACGAATTATGACTATGATACCCTGGCAGCCGACCTGAAGTCCATCATCGATGAATTGAATCTGGAAGAAGTAACCCTCGTTGGTTTTTCGATGGGAGGTGGGGAAGTAGTGCGGTATATTGGAAAATATGGAACAGAAAAAATTCACCAGATTGTGCTGATCAGTACGGTTGTTCCTTTCATGTTAAAAACAGATGATAATCCGGATGGGATACCCCAGGATGTTTTTGATGATTTTATTGACCAGATCCGCGAGGACCGGCCGGCTTTTTTTACCAATTTTGCCAAACTCTTTTATGGGGTCAGTTTTCTGAACAAACCCGTCAGTGCCGATTTCCTTAACTGGAATCAATCCCTGGTGATGATGGCTTCCGCCAGGGCAACAACGGATTGCATCCGGTCATTTTCAGAAACGGATTTCCGCAAAGATCTGTCCGGAATAAACGTACCAACCCTGATCATTCACGGCGACAGTGATAAAATCGTACCCATTGAAATCAGCAGCAAAAAAACAGCCACGCTGATTGCCGATGCCGTATTTAAAATTTACGAAAATGAGCCGCACGGACTTTTTTATACCCAGAAAGAAAGACTGAATCAGGACCTGCTTGATTTTATTGTTGGTTCGGATACCGGGGAAGAACCACTGTACGGTGACGACGAGAATACGGATTTAAAGGACCCGCTCTGGCAGGATCCTGCTATTTTCCCCAACAATTCTTTTCCCATTCTGTAAAGCGGTGCCGGCGGTCATACCGGCACCATACCTTTCAAATATATTCTCAAAATCAATACCTGTAATGATCCGCCTTGTAAGGCCCGGCTTTCGGAATCCCCAGGTAGTCACTCTGGGCCACCGTCAGTTCATCCAGCTCTACAGCAATTTTCGCCAGGTGCAACCGGGCAACCTTCTCATCCAGGTGTTTGGGCAGCACATATACCTTGTTTTCGTATTTGCTGTGGTGCAGCCATAACTCAATCTGGGCGAGGGTCTGATTGCTGAATGAATTGCTCATCACAAAACTCGGATGACCGGTAGCACAACCCAGATTAACCAGGCGGCCTTCTGCCAGCACGATCACGTCTTTCCCCTCGATGGTATACAAATCCACCTGCGGCTTGATCGTATCCTTGGTATGTCCATAATTTTTATTCAGCCAGGCCATATCGATCTCAATATCAAAATGACCGATATTGCACACAATGGCTTTGTCTTTCAGTGAACGGAAATGTTGTTCCGTGATCAGATCCCGGCAGCCGGAAGCCGTTACCACAATATCCGCTTCCTTTACCGCGTCCGCCATTTTTTTCACTTCAAATCCGTCCATGGCGGCCTGCAGGGCACAAATCGGATCTATTTCGGTTACAATTACGCGGCATCCTGCTCCGTGCAGTGACTGCGCAGATCCTTTTCCCACATCGCCATAGCCGCCGACGACCGCTACTTTACCGGCGAGCATCACATCGGTTGCCCGGCGAATAGCATCCACCAGGCTTTCCTTGCAACCATATTTATTGTCAAATTTGGATTTGGTAACAGAATCATTCACATTAATGGCAGGCACAGGAAGGGTTCCCTTTGCCACTCTTTCATATAAACGGTGAACACCCGTTGTGGTTTCTTCAGAAATACCTTTCAGATGCTGCACCAGTTCCGGGTAAGTATCCAGTACCATATTCGTGAGGTCTCCTCCGTCGTCCAGGATCATATTCAACGGACGATCGGTACTGCCGAAAAATAAAGTCTGTTCGATGCACCAGTCTGCTTCTGCCGTGGATTGCCCTTTCCACGCAAAAACACCGACACCGGTTGCCGCAATGGCCGCCGCCGCATGATCCTGTGTGGAGAAGATATTGCAGGAACTCCAGCGTACCTCCGCACCCAGTTCAACCAGGGTTTCAATCAGCACCGCTGTCTGAATGGTCATATGGAGACAGCCTGCGATCCGGGCTCCTTTTAATGGCTTTTGTTTTCCGTATTCTGCACGGATGGACATCAATCCCGGCATTTCCGCTTCTGCAAGCCGGATTTCCTTACGACCCCATTCAGCAAGACTCAGGTCTTTTACCTTGTAGGGGAGTTTCAGATCAATATTTTGCGCTTTTGTAGACATGGGCTGTTATTTTAAGGAACAAAGATAAACTTGCAGAACAAAAATACTGGGAAAGCAGGTAAATTTGGAAGAAAGTGATAGTTTTACTCATATTTTAAGAAAAAGTCAATAATTTATCATGCAAAAAGATGCACAAAAAGAACATCCTGCCGGTGCGGCATTTCTCCTGGATGAGAAAGACAGGGCTATTTTGCGGCTGCTGCAAGCCAACGCGAAGATGACAGTGCGGGAAATCGCAACGAATGTTCACCTGAGTACAACGCCCGTGCACGAACGGATAAAAAGAATGGAGGAGGCGGGCGTCATTCTGCAATATGCGACGCTGGTCAACCATGCGCGGATAAAAAAAGGATTGATGGCCATTTGTTATATTTCACTGAAAGAACACAGCAAGCGGTCCGGTGCAAAATTCATTAAGACTATTCAGGAATTTCCTGAAGTAATTGAATTCTATATTATTTCAGGAGAATTTGATTTCATGCTGAAAGTGGTTACCGAAACCATGGATGATTATTACGATTTTCATGTGAACAAACTCGGCCAGGTGGAAAATACCGGGAAAGTACAAAGCACTTTTGTGATGGGTGTAATAAAGCAAACCCAGCCGCTGATCAGTTAGTCAGTTTCAGCAATTCCGCTACTACCTTGTCGATCGGCAGCGTTACACTTTCCTTACTGAAATCGGCCCAGTCGATAAAGCGGAAGGTTTCCGTTTCTCCGGTTTCCCG
>Ga0207707_10001789_pt1 | contig 19734 bp, 18 predicted proteins | sample KBSC83BmetaG_FD_184336 | JGI IMG/M metagenome (GOLD analysis project Ga0207707, IMG submission 184336) | Corn rhizosphere microbial communities from Kellogg Biological Station, Michigan, USA - KBS C8-3B metaG (SPAdes) (version 2) | ecosystem: Host-associated > Plants > Roots > Rhizosphere ...
CGGTCTGGAGCCAACCGGCGATTATCATCGTCCAATCGCACACCGTCTACTCCGCGAGGGCTTCCAAGTCGTGTCGATCTCGTCGTTGGCATTGGCTCGCTTTCGTGAAGCACGTTTCGGCACCTGGCATTACGACTGGATGGAGGCGATAACCCGGCCCATGGTTCCGCATAACTCGCATCCAGCGCTCAATCATCCGCATATCTGGGTGGGACCAGTTATGTCAGCAAGCGGGAAGGTCGCTCCACCGATGCTTGGGAGACTGGGGTGGCAGGAGGACGCCTTTAACCCCGGAGGCTGCCAGGATTGCCTCAAACTCCTGGGTAAACAGGGGAATCCCGGTCGTGGATCAAGAACCGTTTGTGGCCAGGAAAGCCGTCGGTTGCATCCGCTAGGTTCCGAGCGATGTGGGCCAAATCGTCAGGTTGCCTGGCAATGCCAGCGATTGGGACGCCATCACGTCCGAGTGGGCTAAATGGTGGCCACGTCTCGCAGCAGCTTCCGCCCAATCGTCTTCGCTCTGGCCGCCAGACGACGGCGCTGTTCGTCGGTCAAGCGCAGTCGTTTCCGCCCAATTGCTCCCGCAGAACGCGATTCTCTTCCTTCAGGTACTTGATCACATCCTGTTGCTGCTGATTGATCCAGCCATCAAACGCGATGAGGAGCAGTCGAAACGGATCGAACGATCTGGTCATCGCGGCCAGCATAACAATGCGGGCGCCGCCCGGCGAGCTTCTCCGGCTACCTGTTTGCCCAAGCTATCCGGAACTGATTGGATTCTGAACCAGTTCCAATTCTTGGACATTACGGGAGGAGCGAGGCCGCACTCCAATAACAAATTTGTATCGTTCGAGAAGAATTACGCTTTGTTCCGGCCGCAGCAGGCTGTTTCGTGTGGTCCGACGAAGCGGTCTAGTTGTAGCATTCGTCCGACGAATGGCTCCCATCACAACAAACAATTTCTGCGATACCGCCCCGCGGCCTATACTGGCGGGAACATGGCACACCGTAATTCCCGCATCTTGTCTGTTCTAGCGGCCTTGTTGGCGACGGCGTTTTCAGCGGTGGCTCACCATGGAAGCAACGTCTCCTACCACACGGACCAGACCATGACGATCGCCGGTACAGTCACGGAGTGGGAGTTTATCAACCCGCATCCGCAGATCTACTTCGATGTCAAAACCGAAACGGGGGAGATTGCGCATTGGGCGGCGGAGGTGCTGCCGACACCGTCGATGATGAGGAACATGAAGGTAGGCTGGACCCGCACGACACTCAAGCCGGGCGATCAAATCGTGCTGGTCTGCAATCCGTCGCGAGTTGCGGGCGCGAAAGCGTGTCTGGCAAAGGAGCTTAAGATCAACGGCAAGGACTGGCCGATGGTGCCGGGCGGTGCGGCGCCGGGCGCGGCGAAAGGGAAGCAGTAATGCGATGGCCAATGCTAGTCGCGATTACCGCCGCATCCAGTCTCGTGATGTGTGCACAGGCCGCTGGGGATTTCGACCCGCACGATTTGTCGGGCCATTGGAATCGGACCAGCCGGTTCCAGACCTTCAGTAATGTGTGGTCGGGTCAGGGTCCGACGCAAGGTACGGAAGAAGCCCCATTCACGGCCGCCGGCAAGGCGCGCTTTGAAAAGAACAAGCCGGGATATGGTCCGCGAGCGGTGCCGCCGGCGATCGGCAACGATCCGATGGGGACGTGCGATCCACTGGGGATTCCGCGGCTGTTGAATACGGAAGTGATTTCGCCGCACCAGACGATGGAGATCGTCCAGGTGCCAGGGCGGATGATTCAGTTCTTCGAGTGGCACCATGATTGGCGCGAGGTATTCACGGACGGCCGGAAACTGCCGTCTACCGACGAAGTGGATCCTAACTGGAACGGCACATCGATCGGCCGTTGGGACGGCGACGTATTCGTGGTCTCCAGCGCAGGGTTCGATGACCGGACGTGGCTCGACAAATTCGGGTACCCGCATAGTGAGAACATGCGGCTCGATGAACGTTACCGGCGGCGCGATCGGGATACCTTAGAGCTGACGATGATCTTAGCCGATCCCGAGACCTACACGCGCCCATGGGTTAGTGACACGAAGGTCTTCCGCATCGATCGGGAGAAGTCGAAGCGATGGGACGAGCAGATCTATTGCGTGCCGACCGAGGAGTACAAGTTTAACCAGCGCGTCAGAGACGTGGCGGGCGGCAAGGAATCCAAACAATGAGCATGGCGAAATGTCTGGCTGCCGCGGGGCTTGGGTTGCTCGCAGGCCGGAGCATACAGGGACAGGGAACGCTGGAGGACCACCTTGCGCGGGCGAAAAGCGCTGCTGGGAGCCGGTGGGCTGAGGCCGCGAATTACTTCTGCGCGGAGTCGTCGATGCCGAACCGCCCAACGGATCCTGCGATTGAGCCCACCCGGTTGTTCGACAATCTCTTGGTGGTTGGGAGCATCGGTACCGCTGTTTACATCCTTGAAACCAGCGAAGGGCTGATTCTGATCGATGCCGGATACCCTGAGCAGATCCAATCCGTCCTTCTTCCCGGTCTCAAAGCGCTCGGGTTTGATCCTGCCAAAGTACGCTACATCATCGTGACGCACGGACACTCGGATCACTTCGGCGCGGCCCGCTATTTCCAGGACACGTACCAAACCAAGGTGTTTCTTTCGGCGGCGGACTGGGATTTGCTCGACGCGCTTCAGGCCAAAGGCAAGGCCGCCGCTGCTCCAGTCCCGCGCCGCGACCAAGTGGTGACGGACGGGAAACCAATCACACTCGGCGACGCGACGATCCTGCCGGTGCTGGTTCCAGGGCATACGCCCGGCGCGCTAGCGCTGATCTTTCCGGTGTTCGACAAAGGGCGGAAGCACACGGCGGGACTGTTCGGCGGCACGGTACTAACTGCCGGATTCGTCACTGCGGATGGCCTGCGCGATTACGTCAAGTCGATCCAGAAGTACGCGCGTATTGCCGCGGACAATCATGTCGACGTGGAGATTCAGAATCACCCGCTGATGGATGGATTCGCCGCCCGTCTGGAACAGCTGAAGAAACGTGGCGCGCGGGACCCGCACCCGTTCGTCATTAAAGAGAGCGACTACGCTGCGTTTCTCGCCGTCATGTCCGAATGCAGCCAGGCGCAACTCGTTCGTAAGGGGAACTGATGCGGCCCGGTTCACTCGCCACGTCTGGGATGCTCCTATTGGCTCTCGCCTGCTTTCTCAACGCACAACCACCCGCTGCAGGCTTCGGTGGAGGACGCGGTGGTCCCGGACGCGGCGGGCCGGCGGCCGCCCTTTTCGATCCCACAGGGTACTGGGTCGCACAGATCACGGAAGACTGGAAAGAACGAATCCATCCCGCGGCGAAAGGCGATGTCGGCAGCATTCCGGTCAGCGCGGCCGGCCGCCGCGAGGCTTCCGCCTGGGACCCGGCGTCAGCCAACTCATGTAAGGCTTACGGGGTCGGTGGAATCCTCCGCATGCCCGGACGCCTTCACATTACCTGGGAAGGCAATAACCTCAAGATCGAATCCGACGCTGGCGCCCAGACTCGCGTGCTCTCTTTTGGAACCCCGCGCGGCGAAGCTGGCAGCCTGCAGGGTGTCTCCGTTGCTTCGTGGGATCGTCTTGCGCCTGCTCTCACCGGCTTCACGCTGGGAGGACGCGGCGGGGGCGGCGGCTCTCTGAAAGTGGTCACCACCCAGGCAGGCCCCGGCTACCTCGCGCGCAACGGCGTGCCCTATGGCGCGAAGGCGACCTTTACTGAATACTATGATCGCCAGGACGTTCCTGGAGGAGATTCCCTGCTAATCGTCACCGTCGAAGTCACCGATCCCGACTACTTAAACGGGCCCTACTGGTACAGCGTGCACTTCAAGAAACAGGCGGATGCCAGCGGCTGGAACCCGCAGCCGTGCGACGCAAGGTAGATATGGCGATCATGAAGGTTCTTCGTCTGAGTCTCATCTTGCTCGGTTGCGCCGCCAGCGTATGGTTACTGGATGCCCAAGCCCCGGCCGGCGGTGCCTCCAAAGGTGGACCCGCCAAAGGTGCCCCCGCCCCCGCCATCGACTTTTCCGGGTACTGGACTGGCAACATGCAGGAGGACGGAGCGGAGCGTGGTGCCGGGCCTGAATTGGTCGACTACGGTGGCATCCCCATCAACGAAGCGGGCCGATTATGGGCTCTCTCCTACGACACCTCCAGGCTCACTTCGCGCTTCCATCAGTGCGACGGCTACGTCGCGCCCTATTCGGTCCGCGCCATCGGCAACACGCTGGTGTGGGAAGAGCGCGATCCGAAGCTCCGCACGCTGATTGCAATTCATTGGTACTCGCAGACCTTTGAAGGGCACCGGGTCTTTTGGATGGACGACCGCCCCCATCCGCCCGCCTACGCACCTCACAGTTATATGGGCTTCTCGACCGGCACCTTCGTCGGCAACGCCCTACGCGTCGAAACGACTCATCTCAAACAAGGGTGGTTCCGCCGCAACGGCCTTCCTGAAAGCGACCAGGCAACGCTCACCGAGTTCTTCACGCGCCACGGCGATCACATTACCTATACATCGGTGATCAACGATCCCGTTTACCTGTCTGAGCCGTGGATCCGGACCACCGATTTCTACCGTCAGCCGACGGATCCCGGTGCTTGGTTGTTCCCGTGCGAGGACAGCGAGCAGATCGTTGGCCGCGCCCCGGACCAGGTGCCCAACTATCTGTTTGGCGCGCACCCCTATCTCGACGAGTATTCCAAAAGAAACCAAGTACCACTGATCGGAGCACTCGGCGGACCCGAGACGCTCTATCGCGAATTCGAATCCAAGCTCGCCTCGGTCTCCGACGTCCAAGCTCGTGAATTGACCCGTCCAGCGCCCGGACCGTCCGCCACCAGCGTCGCCGTCGACCCCAATCCTCACGACGGAGAAATCCACGTTCTGCCCATCCGCAGCAACGTTTACATGCTAGTCGGCGATGGCGCGAACATCGTTCTACAAACTGGCGAGGAGGGAGCCTTCGTTGTCGACACCGGCGCTGGCAAGCTAACCGGCAAGGTTCTTGCCAAAATCGGCCGCCTCTCAACGAAACCCATCCGCTACATCGCCAACACCAGCTTCCACGCCGATTACACCGGTGGCAACCAAGCCTTGAAGAACGCCGGCTCCGATCCCAGCGTTGTCGGAACCTTCCTCGCCCTGAATTCGCCGGGCGTGGGTGCCACGGCCACCATCATCGCTCACGAGAAGGTCGCCGCACGAATGACTGGCTCGCTAGGCAACAAGCGGCCCACCCCTCCGGATTCGTGGCCCATTGACACTTACGTCACCGACCGCCGCCGGCAGTTCCACAATGGCGACAGCATCGAAATGTTCTACATGCCCCATGCCTCCACCGATGGCGACAGCATCGTCCACTTCCGGCGCGCGGACATCATCGTCGCTGGCGACATCTTCAATACCACGCAGTATCCGTTCATTGACGTCGACAACGGAGGCAGTGTTCAGGGCGAGATCAATGCACTTGACGCCATCCTGGACCGCACGGTTTTTGAGCATTCGGGCGAAGGTGGGACCCTGGTGGTGCCGGGACGTGGGTACTTGTGCGACGAGCATGAGGTCGTCGAATACCGCGACATGGTGGTCATCGTCCGCGACCGGGTGAAGGCGTTAATCGCGAGTGGCGCGTCGCTCGATCAAGTGCTGGCGGCTAAGATCACCACGGACTACGATCGGCGTTACGGCGCGAACAGCGGCCCATGGACCACCCAGATGTTCGTGACGGCCGTGTATCAGAGCCTCGCCCTGTATCAAAGCCCAGAGCAACCCCCCAGAAAATAATGTTAGCTGCGCAGGTGTTCGGCACAAGCCGAGTGTAAAATTCGCCGGAGCCAACTGAGGCCGGGATCGCCGTCTCGAATCACGTGCCACTGCATCGATTCGACCACGGGCGGAATCTCGACAGGCGGCTTCAGAATCTTTAGCGGTAAGTGCTTCGCGTAAAATTGCGCAAGCCGGCGGTGGACTGTTGCAATACGCGTCGTGCCCACCACTAGCTGCGGGACCAGCGTGAAGCCGGTGGTGACGACTTCGATGCGGCGGGCCCCGCTGAAGTGCTCCATGAACTTTTCCTCGAACGCGGGCAGTTGCTGCTGTTCTCCAAAACGGACGACGACGTGACCCAGGCGCAGGTAGTTGCGCATGGAGATGGTGCGCCCACGCAGCTCCTGGTTACCGGCCCAGGCGACGCAGACGAATTCGTCCGCAAAGAGCGGTTCAGATGGGTGATGCTCCGACAGATACTGCTTGGGCATGATCATCAGGTCCGCTTCGCCGCGGTCCAGCCGATCGGAGCGGTTGGAAGGAACAAGCACTTCGACAGCGATGCCGGGGGCCTGGTGCTGGATTTCGGGGAGTGCGCGGCTCATTAGAACGGTGGCGACGTAGTCGGACATCACCAGCCGGAAGCTGCGCTGCGATGTTTTAGGGGAGAAGTGCGGAATGCGGTGGATAATAGCTTCGGCTTGCACCAGCAGTTGACGCACCGGCTCTGCGAGTTCTTCGGCGAGAGGAGTAAGGACCATATGGCGTCCGACGGGAACGAGGAGATCGTCCTTGAAGAAGTCGCGCAGGCGAGCGAGAGCCCCGCTGGCGCCGGGCTGACTAAGGTGAATCTTCTCGCCGGTGCGGGAAATGCTCTTTTCGGTGATCAGTGCATCGAGGGCCACCAGGAGATTGAGATCGAGTCCTCGGAAGTGCATGCATTTCGCTCGGCGCGAGCAAGGCTCCTAGCGTATCAAACCCCGTTCGATTGAAGAATAGACCCGGCAAGGAGCGCTGTAATCGCTGAAGCTGATAATTCCAGAACCAGAAACACTTGTTCGCGGCGGGGGCGTTCGATATTGTGTCAAGATGGCGCGCAGCTTAAGGTTCGCGGATTGGAGGTCAGCTGATTATGAAACATTCGTGTTTGTGGATTGTCTTTTGTGCTGGGGCGGCGGCGATGTTCTGGGCTTCCGGAGTGGGTGCGCAGGCGCCCGTACCGTCGAAGACGATTACGGAAGCCGACTGCGCGTCAGCGAAGCTCGGCGGCAGCATCCCGGCCTCGGCCATCGGCGAGCCCGTGTCGGGAATCACATTGAGTGAACCGCGATGGAATGCAGCGGCCAAGAGTGGTGGACCGTATTGCACGGTCAACGGCTCAATCGCCCCGGTTGACAAGGCCCCCAACGCCAAACCCATCAACTTTCAAGTGGCGCTTCCCTCCACGTGGAATGGGCGCTCGGTGCAGTTGGGCGGCGGCGGTATGAACGGAACGATTCCAGGACTCGCGGGGCCGCAGTTGGCGCAAGGCTACGTCACCTATGGAAGTGACTCCGGCCACCAGATCGGCGGATTCGGCCGCGGACGTGGTGGTTTTGGTGCTGCGAAGGGCGGTCCCGGCGGAGATGCAAAAGGAGGACCGGGGGCGTTTGCCAAGGGTCCTAATCCCGGTCCGGGTCCTGGTGCTGCGAAGGGACCCGCGGGGCCTAACCCCAACGACGACTGGGCGTTGAACGACGAGGCGATCAAGAACCTCGGCTACATGCAGATGAAGAAGACGCATGATGCCGTCATGGTGCTGGTGGAGCGCATGTACGGGGCGAAACCCAAGTACAACTATTTTGTCGGTTCCTCGCAGGGCGGCCGCGAGGCGCTCACGGTGGCGCAACGTTATCCGGCCGACTATGACGGCGTCGCGGCCAACGTACCGATTGTGAACTTCTCCACTCTGATGCTGGCTCCGGAACTCATCCGGATTCAGGAAAAGCCCGCGGCCAACTGGGTCACGCTCGCGAAAGTCAACGCGATACGTGGCGAAGTCATGCGTCAATGCGACAAGCTGGATGGCCTGGTGGACGGCATCATGAACAACTACGTGGCCTGCCGCGCGATCTTCGACGTGAAACAGGGCAAGTCTGGCCGCAACCCTTGGGCGGCCAAGCGCTGTCCTGGCAATGTGGATCCAAATCCAGCGGATACCGCCGCAAATGCGTGCCTGACCGACGGACAGATGTCGACGCTGGAGTTCGTCTACAGCCGTTATCAATTCGCGGCTCCGTTGGCGAACGGGGTGAAGACCTTCGGAATGTGGCTGCCTAACACCGACCCCAGCGGGAGCGGTTTGATTATGGGAGCGAGGTTCCAGGGGCAGGAAGGGGCAGCCGCGGATGCTGCGATGCATAGTCACCTGGGCGTTCTGGGTGTCACCGGTTTTCTGATGAAGGACCTCGCTGCAAATCCGCTGGATTATGTGGAAGGCGGCAAATGGTCAGCGCGCCGTGCCGAACTTTCGGCCTGGCTCGATGCCCTCAATCCCGACTTGTCGGCGTTTGAGAAGCGCGGCGGCAAGATGATCGTCGCCATCGGTACGAATGATACGCTGGCTTCGCCAGGTTCGCAGCTCGACTACTATCAGGCGGTGTTGAACAAGATGGGCCGGTCCAAAGTCGATAGCTTCGGGCGGCTTTATGTGCTGCCACAGACCGGCCACGGCCTCACAGGCACCATCTACGGCACCGATGGCGATGGCAAGCAGATCGAGTCCAAGCCCATCCCGAACACTTTCGACCGCTTCGCGCTACTGGTGGACTGGGTGGAAAACGGAAAGGCGCCTGGGAAATCGATCACAGTGACCGCAGGTGGCCGCAGCCTCCCCATGTGTTCGTATCCGGAGTATCCCAAGTACAAGAAGGGCCCGGCTGAAACTGCGGAGTCTTACAGCTGCAGCTCAAAATAGCGCAGTCGGCCTCGGGCCCTGTTTTTTGCTACTTCGTGTGGTCCTTGAAGAACTTGAAGATCGCGGGCATGCTCTGGGTAATCACCGTCCCGTGATCGGCGCCCGGTAGCTCCATATACTTGAAGTCCTTCATCTTGAGATCGGTCGCGGTCTTCGCCCAGCGACGGCCTACGTCGATGGAGACCACCGTATCCGCATCGCCGTGAGCTAGCAGCAGTGGCATCTTGTCCTTTACCGGGGCCAAGCTTTCGGGCTGCATGAGAAACGCGGCGGGAGCCATGGATGCGACCGCCGCCCATCGGTCGACGTATTTCGGCCCGAGGAACAAGGCTCCGGCGCCGCCCATGGAGTGGCCCATCAGGTACGTGCGTTTGTCGTCGACGGTGAATTCCTTACGCACGATCGCCAGGACATTCATCACATCTTTCTCGCTGAGCTCGGCTAGATTTGGAGGTTCGGGAGTGGGCGGTGGACCGCCTTTTGCTGCACCCCGTCCTTTTCCTTTGCCTGGGCCGCCGTTCATGACGATCACTGGCGAGCCGTACCAGCCTTGCGGGTTGTAACCCATCGGGCCGACCAGAATGTAACCGCCGTCCTCCGCCAGATCCAGAGCGTTGCCGCGTAGCAAAGAGTTACCATCTCCGAAGACTCCGTGGAGCGCGACAATCAGCGGCGCTTTCTTGTCCTTGGATACTTTGGAAGATACGAACAACGCGTAGGGCAGTTCTTCGTTGGTGTCCGCGAAGCGATATTTCCGCTGCTGCACGCGCGGGTCAGGTGCTTTCGCGACGCCGCCCTTCGGCGCACCGCCGGCCTGTGGCTGCCCGAATATAGCGGGCGCCTGAATCAGCAAATAACTCAGAAACAGTGCCAGGCTCAACGAGCCCAGCGAGCCCAACGTCGCGATCTTCCTGGTCATGTTCATTTGGGTCGTGTCTCTCACTTCTTGTGCTTCGCGAAGAACTCGTAGATGGGCTTGAGGCCGGATTCGATCACCGGACCGTGCGTGATGCCGGGCTGTTCAATGAATTCGTATTTCATCTTCAATTCCTTCATGGCGTCGACCCATGCCTGGCTGTTGGTAACGGGGACCACCTCGTCGATATCGCCGTGTACGATCATCACAGGAACCTTCGCGTCCTTCATCGGCTGCAGTGTCTCCTTGCGGGTTTGCCAGAACGCCGCCGGAGCCTCCGCAGCGACCGCCGCAAACATGTTGGGGTATTTGGAACCCAGGTACAGCGCGCCAGCGCCGCCCATCGAGTGGCCCATGATGTAGATCCGCTTGTCATCGACTTTGAATTCCTTGCGGACCATGGAGATCACGTTCATCGTGTCTTTCTCGCTCAACTCCCTCAGGTTGGCCGGCTGGTTGCCGCCGCCGAAGCCGCCGAAACGGCCCTTAGCGGCCGCGGTTGGAGCAGTGGCCGCAGCAGGAGCGCCTTTGCCCTTGCCTCGGCCGGGTCCGGTGCCGACGGGGGAACCATACCAGCCGCCGGTGTTGTAGCCCATGGGAGCCACCAGGATGTAGCCTGCTTCTTCGGCAAGATCCACTGCCGTCTTTCCCATCATGATCGTCTGTGGCGCGCCGAGGCCGTGTAGAGTCACTACCAGGGGAGCCTTCTGGTCCTTCTTCACTTTCGACGACACGTAGAGCGAGTACGGCAGATCCTCATTGGTGTCTTCGAAGTGATATGTCCGGGTTTGTGCGCGCGGGTCCTGTGCGAAACCCTTGCCTTTGCCTTTTGCGCCCGCCGGAGCCTGCGCTTGGGCAGTATCGGGGATCGATAGGGTCAGCCACGCGGCCAGCGCAGCGAAGGCCAGTACGGTTGTGGCCCGAATCCAGATTCTCATTTAGTTCTCCTTATGACTGCGGTGCAAGCTGCCCCAACGATTGTACAGCTCACGAGTATACTCATGTATACTGTCTGCTAACAAATAAAGGCTCACTCTCAGTCAATGAGGTAAATAATCCGCCATGCGAATGAAGGCGACGATCCTATTCCCGCTGTTCCTGAGCACCTTGTTAGCACAAGACACCGGAACAGCGCACAAAGCCGCCGCCACAGCGCTCTTGAATTCGAATAACAGCGGTGCGGCGCGCTTAGCCTGCCCGGCCACAATCGGCGCAGTGTCGACCGCGAACTCGCCCGGCGGTCCAGGCCGGGCGGGAGGTCCTCCCGTCGGCGGTGGCACGGCGAAGGGTGGTGGTGCGGGGAAGGGCCGTGGACCGGCTGCGGCTCCGCCGAAGGAAAGCTGGTACGCCGAAGGTGGCCAGGTGTTCGACAACCTCTACATGCTGACCACCAAAGTGAACAGCGCGTGGGCAGTGAAGACCAGCCAAGGGATCATTCTGATCGACACGCTGTTCGGCTACGCTGCGCAGGACGCGATCGTGGATGGACTGAAGAAGGTGGGGCTCGATCCGGCCGATATCAAGTACATCATCGTAAGCCATGCGCATGGTGATCATGACGGTGCCGTCAAATTCCTGCAGGATACGTACAAGCCGCGCGTCATCATGGGACCCAAGGACTGGGAGCTTTCGGCCCGGGAGGCCGATCCTCCGCGTCACGACATCGAGGCAACGGACGGTCAGAAGGTGACGTTGGGCGATACGACGGTCACCATCTACATCACCCCGGGCCACACGGGCGGGACACTTTCCGTGCTGGTTCCCGTGAAGGATCACGGTCAGCCGCATCTTGCCATGGAGTGGGGGGGCACAGCGTTGAGTGGCCGGACGTCGAAGGAAATGCTGGAGTCCTATATCTCCAACGCGAAACGATTGAAGGACATCAGCGACGGCTTGGGCGCCGACGTCATCATCGTGAACCACACCGAGTACAACGACGCACTGAACCGCTTTGAGCAGACCAAGGCGCGGAAGGCCGGCGAGCCTAATCCGTGGATCGTGGGCAAGGGCGAGGTTCAGAAGTATCTCACGGTGGTTGAGGAATGCGCGAAAGCCTGGCTGGCAATCGGCGAGGGGCGCCTGTAGGGAGAATCCCCGACCAAGCTCCGTGCGAATACGAGAGCACTAAATCGGGGCGCATCGAGCACCCTGGGCTGGTTCGATAGGGGCCGGTGGATACAGGGTGTATACATCTGTACAATCTAGAGATGCGTAAATATGCGGGGAGCCTTAAGCGGCCCCGAATGCTTCCATGCCCGGAAGATCAAAGGGAGACTTCACAATGAAATTCGCTGTTGCACTATGTTTAGTGGCTGCGTGTGCGTGGGGACAAGAGGGAACGGGACCGTTCCCGGCGATCCTGGAGCAAGATCCGAGTCTTCCGACGCACACGGTGTATCGGCCGCAGGACCTGTCGAAGGTGAAGGGGAAACTCCCCATCGTTGCGTGGGGCAACGGAGCCTGCGTCAACAACGGACTGGCGCATCGCAATTTCCTGATGGAGATTGCGTCGCATGGCTACCTGGCGATCGCTATCGGACCTCCGATCGCGCTCCCGGCTCAAGGCAAGGGCGCGCCCAAAGGAGCTCCGAAAGGCGAGGGCAAGCAGGCAGCCGCTGCTGGTCCTGCCACGAAGTCGTCTCAGTTGATTGATGCCATCAACTGGGCGTTAGCTGAAAATAGCCGTAAGGGCAGCCCGTACAACGGCAAACTGGATGCTTCGAAGATCGCGGTGATGGGAATGTCATGCGGGGGCATTCAGGCCTACGCGGTGGCGACGGACCCGCGCGTCAGACTCGTCGGCATCTTCAACAGCGGCATCTTACCCGCTCCCAGCGGCCCAGGCGCGCCGGCGATGGAAGACGTGCGCAAGGACCAGTTGGACAAGCTGCATTCGCCTATCTTCTATGTGACCGGGGACAAAACCGACATCGCCTATGAGAACGGAATGGACGACTTCAAGCGAATCACCAAGGTGCCCGCGATCCACACGTATAAGGACGGCGTCAGCCATGGCGGCACCTACAACCAGCCGAACGGCGGCGATTTCGCCCGGGTGGCCGTGGCAATGCTGAACTGGCAGTTAAAAGGCGAGAAGAACGAATCCAGGTTTTTCCTGGGCGTCAATTGCGGCCTGTGCCAGGAAGCCGGCTGGCACGTAGAGACGAAGGGGTACAAGTAGAGGAGCTTGTCCCATTGCCCTCTTGAGGTCAGTTCGTGCTGTCGTACATCGTGATCTTGACGCCGCCATTCGCTATTCCGGGATTCGAACTCAGGAATTTGCCGGTATTGAGGTAGGCGTAGGGGCTGTCGACGCGCGCTTCGAAAATCGGCACCAGGCCGCCGGTGCTGGTGGTATTGCGAACGATAATGATCTCGCCATCCGATGCTTGCCAGAGGTAGCGCGCGTCGATGGCTGGAGGCCCGGAAAGATTCTGATAGTCCGCGCCGCCCGAAAGAACTTTGCCGGTGATTCGTCCGCTCAGGTCGCCGCCAGTGATGGGAATGATGTTGCGGTTGCCGCGCTTGCTGGGTCCTACCCGTTGAGACGGGCTCAGTCCGATGGATTCGACGATCAGTTCCTGGCCTTGCTTTTCATCGGCTCCCTTCATGCGGTTATTCCACGGCTGGGACGGAGCATCCGAGGGCTTGACGATCCGGGTGACATTGGACGAGCCCGTGGGAAGCGCGACGGACGACACGTCGTAAACGCGGACGGTGAGCGTCTTGGCGTTTTCATCCAGGATGCGCCGTGCAACGTATTTACCCGAGTTCATCCACTCCGATGAACTTCCCGTGGGAGCCTCGAAATCCATGGCCATGCGGACGTCTTTTCCATCGGCTCCCACGCCCGCATTGCGCGAGTAGATGTACTTCCCGTCGCCGGTCTTGAAGACGAAGATCAGCTCCACCTCCACCGTGCCATTGGAGAGCGTGAGTTCGAAGTCCAAAGCGCCGGTCATCACGGTGCCCGTGAATTTCGGGCCGGTAGTCGTGCCCTCCAAGGCGACGGCCACGCGGCGGCTTCCGTATTGCGTTTTGCCGATCTTCGCCAGCCGATCCAGCTTCAGCTGGGTTTCGAAAATCAAGGAGCCGCTTTCCGGGTTGGGGATGCCGTCCTTCATGCCGCAATCCCACGAGGCGTGTGGAAGGAGTACCTTCGTCTTACTCTGACCTTTTGCCAGATGCACCGCGGGACCTGCGAGCGCAGCGGCCCCGGCCGTCAGGAGAAACGTGCGCCTGTCACCGTTCATGTGTAAATCTTGCTCCTTCGCGCAACTTGCATTCGAGACGACTACTTCTTTCGTTGCCGGTCGAAGAAATCGAACACCGCGGGCAGCACCAGGGCCACCATCCGGCCATGATCTGCCTCGACCTCCATGTATTCCAATGGAAATCCCTGCGACTTCATCCAGGCCTGCATCGCCCGGCTTCCCGCCAGCGAAGGCGTCGCGCCCGTGCCTTCGGTCATGAACACCGGCATCTTTCGGATACGATCCCACGGATACGTGGACTCCTCCACAAACGGACCGGACATGGGAGCAATCGCCCTCCAATAGTCGGGATACTTCGCCCCGAGATACCATACGCCGCCGCTCCCCATCGAATGGCCCATGAGGAACATCGAACCGCGGTCGACGGGATACTCATTGAGCACCATCTCCAGGACGTTGATCACGTCCTGCTCGCTGCGTTCGAGAGTCTGAGCGTTCTGCACGCACGCGGTGGTCCGCTGCTGCGCAGCTGTTTCCGCCTGGCCGAACACGGCGGGAAGCCGCAGGCATGTTCCGTACGCGCCCATAGGATTCCAACCCAATGGGGACACCAGCAGGTAGCCATGATCTTCCGCGAGCTTCAGCAGCTGCTTGTTGTTCTGATCCAGATACTGGCTCTCATTACTGCCTGCGCCGTGCAGCATTATCACTAGCGGCAGCTTCGCCTTGCCATCCCAAGTCGTCGGTACATAGACGCGATAGGCCAGATCGGTCTCGGTGCCAGGGAATCGATACGTTAGCCGTTGGTCGCCTTTGGCCTGCCAGCCTGCGCTGCCCGGCTTTGCCAGGGACTTCGCGAGTTGCTGCGATTGGGCGATCTGGGTTTTGGGCACTAGCTTGGTCCCGAACGCAATCACCCCATTGTCCTGCCCGACCGCGTTCTGCACCGCTGCGAGCAGTGGAAACAGAACGACCAGTTTCAACAGCGCCTTTGTCATGTCGAAAAGAGTGTAACAGCCATAAAAGACAGCCGCAAGCCGAGTGTATCCATCATGTATACTTACCCGGAGTGAATCGAAACTGGATAATCTCCGTCGCCGCCGTCATCGTGGCGATGATGGCGATCCAGATGGCGAGCCTTGGTTTCTCACCGCTTTTGCCGGAGATTCAGCAGGATCTGGGGGCGTCCTATTCTCAAATCGGTCTTTTTACCGGCATGTACGGCATCATCGCGCTGCTGGTCAGCTTGCCTGCCGGGGTGTTTGCAGCCCGCATCGGCGAGAAGCGCGCGCTTCTGATCGGACTGGCCGTCACCGCCTCCGGACTTGCCGCTCTGTCACAGGCTACTCGCTACGACGTCGCACTCGCATTTCGCGCTCTTTGGCTGATCGGCTACCGTACCGCCTTCATCGGCGTGTTTACCGCGATGGCGATAGTGACGCCGGAGAAGTATCGAAGCCGGACCATGGGCATTCTCGGTGCCATGGCCGCCTTCGCGTCGGTCATCGGAGCCCCATTTGGCACGCGTGTGGCAGCCTGGCTCGGTTGGAGAGGCGGCATTCAAGGGTACGCTGCAGTCACGATCCTCGCCGCGATCGTTTTCGGCTTGCTCTACCATCGCCTATCCGCGTCGCGATCATCCACCGGTGTGCCGCACGGGGCTCCGATCACGCGTGAAGGTGCGGTCTCGGCTCTCCGCAACCCGCTCATCTGGAGCATGATTCTGCTGGGCCTCATCAACATGGGAGGCTTCAGCGTGACCTTTTTCGTGCCGTATGCGGTGAAGTCGGTCTTCGGCATGGGGGCTCAGGACGCCGCGTCTATCATCAGCGCCAGTTACCTGGTGAGCATCCCGCTGAATCTGGGCTTCGGCTATCTGTGCGACCGGTATTCCCGTTGGAACATGATGATCTGGCTTGCGGTGCTTCTGGTTCCCGCCAGCTTTGCAGTCATGTCGCGAGACCTTCTGGTCTTCCGAATCGCGGTCGCTCTGATTGTCTCCTTGGGCCACGCCGCCACCAACCAGATCTATGCGATCGGCAGCTCCCTATTGCCGAAGGAAGAGGTTGGGAAGGGGATGGGGATCGTCGGATTGGGCAGTGGCATCTTCGGGTACCTGGGACCGCAGATGCTGGGGTATCTGCGGGATGCAACCGGAGGCTTCACGGCGGGGTGGGTTTTTGTGGCCTGTGCCGCGGTGTTGGCCCTCGGCGACCTCCTGATTCTGCGCCGGTACAGTCTCAAGCGGCGAGCTCTGTATCCAGAAGAGATACAAGTCGCATGAGGAAAACTCGCATCGCCGGAATCACCTCAAACACGGTCCCCTGGGAAATTCTACGCGCGGCCGGTTACACGCCGGTTTTACTCGAGGATGACGCCGGACCGACTCCGCACGCAGACCGGTGGATGGAGGATGTGTTTGGCCGCAGATTCCGTGTGATTTTCGACCGCCTCTGCGCAGGAGCGTGGAATCACCTGGACAGGGTCGTGATCCCGAGAACGTCCGAGCAGGAACACAAACTCTACTTGTATCTTCGGGAAATTGCGCGCACGCAGCATGCCGGCGCGATTCCGGAACTTTATTTCTACAATCTCCTGCATAGTCGCACACCGGAGTCTTACGACTACGGTTTGGAGCGGACTCGTCAGATGATTCGCGATTTCGACGTCTCCGAAGACAAACTGCGCGATGCGATCGCCGAGAGCAATCGCGCCCGTGGTTGCGTGCGGGACATCCTTCAGAAGCGGCGAGAGGGGCGCCTGGATGGTTCAGCCGCGATCGAAATGATCCACGGCTTTTATTCGGAGGACCGTAGTGTGTTTGCCGATCGTGTGCTTGGCCGGCTCAAAGGAATGCAGGGGCAAGTTGCAGCTCATCGACCGCACATCCTGATCAAAGGGACGCCCGTGAAGGATGCCTCGCTGCATCGCCTGGTCGAAGAAGCCGGCGGCTACGTGGTCGCCGAGGATGACTGGCGTGGTTCTCGTGCCGCGGGCGATACCGATGTTTGCGTGAACAAGGATCCGGTGACTGCGATTTTTGAGAAGTACTTCTATGACGAGGTGAGCCCCAGAGTCCATCCCTCCCAGTATCGGGACGCTTGGTACCAGCGCGAGATCGAGAGAGGGCACGTCGACGGCGTCTTGTTTTATATCCCGCTGGAGGATGATGTTCTGGGCTGGGATTACCCTGGACAGCTTGCGTATCTGGAATCGCGGTCGATATCGAGCGCCCTCGTGCGAGAAAACGTGCGCGAGAACGCTGGGCACCTTGCCGATTTCGTCGGCAGCCTCCATCGAGAATAGTCATGGCCCAGAAGCAACTGACATCGACGATCGCGGCATCGGAAGGCCAGAAGGCTTGGTTCGCTTGCCTACGCGAGCGAGTCTTTGGAACTCGCGCACCCTACGCCATCGGGCAAGCGGACATGCCGTTCGAGCTGTTTCAAGCGATGGACGTGCCCATGGTCAGCAATCAGTGGTGGGCGGCAGTGGTGTCCGCAAAGCGATTGGCTCCTTATTATCTGGACAAGCTGAACGAAGCCGGCTTTCACAAGGGGTTGTGCCGGTACTGCAGCCTGTCCATGGCCTCGACGGTGTTGGGTGACACCAGTCAGGCTCCGTGGGGCGGGCTGCCGAAGCCATCATTACTGGCGGCTCGCCTCACGTGCGATTGCGTGCAGCGGGTTTTCGAAACCTGGGCGGCGCATTTCGATGCGGAGCTGATTCTGTTGGACGCTCCCGCGGCGACGCATCTGCCTCCAAGATGGTGGGAGCAAAGCCGGCATCATTGGCGCGATCTGTTCGAAGACCATCGATTACAGTTCATGGTGCGCCAGTTCGAACGCTTGATCGGATCGCTCGAACGGATCTCCGGGCGGAAGTTCGATCCGGATCGATTACGCGCCTTGATGGAGCAAGTGAATCGTCAGGAGGAGTACTTCGAAGAGGCGAAACTGGCGATTTGCAAAGCGCCGAAGTCACCCGTTCGGATGCAGGAGCAGATCACAAACGTCATGGCGGCGCAGTGGCAGCGGGGATCGGACTGGGCTGTCTCGCAAGCGAAGGCCTTTCGCGATGAGGTGGTGAGCCGAGCGGAACAGGGGATCGCCGCGTGCCCGAACGAGCGTCTGCGGATCATGTGGGTCGGCGCCGGCCTGTGGTACGACCTGGACTTCTATACCGCTTTTGAGGAATCGCACGGGGCTGTGTTTGTCTGGTCGATGTATCTTGCGTTTGGTCCCGACGGATACATCCGCTACGGTTTGGACGATCCCTTGTTAGCGCTCGCCAGCCGCACGGTCAGCATGAACGAACAGCTGCACAATCCGCCGTGGGCCAATGAATGGATTGTGGAGCAGGCCCGCAGCCACCGGATCGACGCGGCGTTCGTTCTGACGCCTCTGGGGACGCGTCCCTCGGCGACCGGAACGCGTTTCGTCGAGATCGCTCTGGAAGCGGCGGGAATTCCAGTCTTTTCTGTTCACGCGGACATGGTGGACGCGCGGCTCTGGGACGGGGAGAAGATGCGCCGGGATGCGTCCCGTTTTCTGGATCAAGTGGGGCGCCGATGATGGAGCGTCTATGTCAGTTCCGCGCGGATCTGGTCCATGAAAGATTCGACGTCCTGGGGCACCGCGGCTTCTCGTTCCCGTTGGTCGAACTCATTGAGACGGCTCTTCTGACTCTTCAGAATATGGCGGTGAACGCAGTCGGCCGCAGCTTGCGGATCGGCCGCCTGCAGCGCGCTGATCAGGTCCAGATGATCGCGGTTGATCTGCTTCAATATGGCGATGTTGTGACCTCCCCGCCGGGCCGCGAAAATGCGGATCAACTGCCGGATCCCAGCGAGAGTCTTCAGGCTTCTTTGGTTCCCAGCAAGCTTCATGATGTAGGTGTGAAACGCAAGATCAGCCACTTCGAAGCGTTCCATCCGTTTTTCGTCCAGGACCGGCTTCCGGCTGGCGTCCAGTTCCTTGATCAGCGAGGTGAGAGCCGAAGCGATGGAGCGAAGGTCGCGAACCTCTGTGGCCGACGGCGCTCGTGCAGCGACCGTGCGCGCGGCCAGACCTTCCAGCGCTTCTCGCATTTCAAACAGCTCCCGGATGTCGTCCCGGTCGAGGGTGATCACCACCACGCCGCGCCCGGGGACCGATTCCAGCAGCCCCTCACTAACCAGTTGGCGGATCGCTTCACGGGCGGGTGTGCGGCTGATGCCCAGTTCCTTCGAAATGGTGACGTCGGAAACGGGTTGTCCGGCGCGCAATTCGCGGGTCGAGATCTTGCGCTGGATGTGATGGTAAGCCACCTCGCGCCTGGGACGGGAAGCCTGGGATGCTTTGGTCACGGTTTCTAGTGATTCTATCAGTGTATTTATTCGTGTACGTGTCTATGTATACAGGTCTCCCGAATAGGAGGCATTCCCGTGGGTGAACCTCTTACCCTGCAGATGACCGGCGACTTGATTCTCGACGAGCCCAATCCCGACACCCTGTTTGACCTGTCACGGCATCAGCTCCAGGCGTGCGACGTCCTGGTGGGGCACGTCGAAGTGCCGCATACGGCGCGTGGTGTCGAGACGCATTTCGATGTTCCCGCACCGGCCAGCGATCCGGCGCATCTCCATGCCCTGCAGCGTGCGGGATTCCACGTGGCAACGTTGGCCGGGAATCACATCGCGGACGCCGGACCGAATGGAGTCGAGGACACGATCGCCGAACTCCGCCGCCTAGGCCTCGCGACCACCGGCGCCGGCATGAATCTGACAGAGGCAAGGCAGCCGGCGATTGTTGAACGCGAGGGACTGCGCCTGGGATTTCTCAGCTAC
>Ga0207707_10001790_pt1 | contig 19723 bp, 22 predicted proteins | sample KBSC83BmetaG_FD_184336 | JGI IMG/M metagenome (GOLD analysis project Ga0207707, IMG submission 184336) | Corn rhizosphere microbial communities from Kellogg Biological Station, Michigan, USA - KBS C8-3B metaG (SPAdes) (version 2) | ecosystem: Host-associated > Plants > Roots > Rhizosphere ...
CTCATTTCCACAATGAGAACAGAACTTGGAATCAACAGCGACTATGGTATTGCATTTTGGACATGTTACACCTTGAGGTTTTTGAACAACTTGTTGTTGACCTTCACCACAGTTTGGACAAAAGTTACTAGACACTGGCATCATCATGGAGCACTTTTGACACTGCTTCATTGGTGGCTGGTACATGCCTTGACCCATCTGACCTGCCATTGCATATCCAATACCAGATCCTGCGCCAAATCCAACTCCTAGGCCTGCCATGGAACCTGCACCTCCTGAAGGATTTTTTGCAGCCTCTGTCATGGCTTGTCCTGCCTGATATTGCATGTAGTTTACACCTAAAACTGACATCTCTGATTTGGTATTGATTGCCTTTTGTACCTCATCTGGGAGGCTGATTGTCAATCCTGATATCTTGTTTATCTCTAATCCATATTGACCAAAATTTGATGGAGCGTTGGCTAGTACAACTTGCTCAATGTTTTGCAAGTTTGATGCCAGATCCGTAACTTTCATTCCGTTTTCCTTCATCTTTCCAATTGCATTGAACATCAAAAGTACCATCTGTTCTTTTAGACGAGATTCTATTGCATCCGATGTTTGCATTGCAAATGTTCCGACAAATTGGTTCACAAAATTCTCAGGAGATGAGATCTTCCATCTGAATTCTCCAAATATTCTCAAGTTTACTATTCCAAGTACCGGGTCCACAAACTGGTATGGTCCCTGGGAACCAAACTTGCCGTCGATGTATCTGTTTTGTAAATAATAAACTTCAGCAGCTTGTTCTACTCCTGTGAAAAATTTCAACAACCCTCCAACTATTGGTGCATTAAAATCTGTCAGGGCATATCTATTTGGCTTGTCAAAATACGTCAAAACTTTTCCATCTCTGAAAAATACTGCGATCTCGTCTTCTCTGATTACGATATTATCATTGAGTCTTATCAATCGCGGAACCTTCCACATTATGTTTCCTTCCTTGTACTGTGATTCCCACTCTATGGTAGTTGAACCAATTACACTTCCGCCCGCATCTTGATCTTTTTTACGTCCAAACATTTACAGACAATCTCCAATCTTTACCATTTTTATCACTTTGTAACCAATATGTTTTCAACTGATTCTAGTCTTTGTTTCCATGAATGATCCAAGTCATCTAGCATTGAGTTGATCTTGGTTGTTATCTCTTGTACTGATTTACCTGAATTATACTCTGATGTGCAACCTGAACATGATGAAAAAATCTGCTCGGCAGTATTTACAAAGTTAAAGTCATACTCATACAGTTTGTTGAGAACTCCGTCGTCGATTCTTATGTTTGGGGATATTCCTGCAGAACCTTGCTGAGAATGCTGTAAAACACCAGATATCTGCTGTATATGAGATATAGTACTTCCTATCAGGGTTAAATTACCATAGTCTCCTTTTGCTGTTGCAGCTTTTCTAAGATCTTCTATCTTGCTCTTTGATTCATTTAGGTTGTCTGATACTTGCTTGCGCAGCAGTTGGTCAGCTGCTCTCAAGTCTTCAAGACTACGGTATTCTCTAAGACCTGGTATCTTTAGCTGTAATTTTTTCCATGTGCCTCTGTTTTCAACTATCTTTTCTCTTAGGTCTGGATTGTTCTCCGGCATGTGTCTTACTGATCTATGGTATAAAACTTAAAGATTCCGAGAACAAAGTTACTTGACATGTACATTCACTGCCTGTGTTTTTTAATTAAACAAAATATTTACAGCAAGTCATATAATACAAAGACACATCTTAATTTCACTGGATGAAAAAAATTATTCTGTCTATCGTGATAGTGTCTTTTTTACTCTTGTCCATGATCCAGTCGTTTGCACAAACAAATTCTACATTTTCAGATTTTAAAACACTACAACAACAAAGAAATCAAAACAGTCCAGCGCTATCCTATGCCGTATTTTTCATAACTGAAAATGATCAGTGTTCTGATTCTGAATACAAGAGCTTGAAATTTTACCAGATAGTTGCAGACGAATATCTTTCATTGTATGGAATACAGCATGATCTACAAGGCTCGTTATGTGTGCCATTGAAAAACTATCAATCTTATTTTTCCGGGCTGTCTACATTTACGTTACCTGTTGTGATATCTGACAACACTGTAGGACAACAGCTAGTGCAACAAGGATTCTATGGAATGTATGAAATCACTGGTACAGGCAAACAGGCGATCTATGTATGTTCATGTGATGCCCAAATAGAGAGCTGGGCAGGTGCATGGGTTTTGTCTCATGAACTGTCTCACTTTGCGCTACGGTATTTCGGAGAGCCTGATACAATTGCTGTTTCGTGGGTACATTATATTCAAGCCCTAGAAAATGACTGCCAGCAGGGTGATTTTTCTAAAGTATGCCCACAATATTCTGCATCTGTAACATCTCCGTCTGGAAATCAAATTCCTGTGATGATAGTATATGGACAAGGTCCATCTGATAATCTTCCAAAAAATGCACCACAAAGTGAAGCAATAACATTACCACAAAATTCTATTGTCCCAACTCAAAATCCCTCATGCCAAGCAAATCAGATATGTGCCTTGCCTGGTGATTATGTAAAATATAGTATCACAACGCCTGACTTGAACCAAACCATACGTTTTGATTTTGTAGATCCTACAGATAACAAGAATATTGCAGTCAAGACAAGTGCAGTGCAAAATGGCGCGACTGCATCAGAGTCTGATTTGCTTGATCTGACAAAATCTATAATTACAAGACAAAATGGACAAAAATCTAATTTCATGTACATGCTTCCAATTCCGTTGAACCTAAACAGTGCTTATCATCAAGAGGTTGCATCGTTTAACAACTATGATAGAAGCATAATGTTTGCACAAAATAATAACCAGACAAATTCTGTTTTGATAAAAATTGATAAAGAAACTGGAATATTGTTGGACCTTGAAACATCAAGTGTTGTAAACGTAAACGGTGACGTCTCTGTTAAACAACAATCGTACAAACTTGTTGATACAAACAAGATCACCTCTTCAAATTATGTGACTGGTGTTTCAATTCCAATGTGGGTAAAACATAATGCCAAGTTTTGGTCTGATGGTTCCATAACTGATACACAGTTCACTCAAGGAATACAATACTTGATAGAAACTAATGTTATAAAAATTCCATTCTCGAGTACAAACAATACCTTGTCTGAAATTCCTTCGTGGGTCAAAAGTGATGCCACATCTTGGTACCAAGACTCAATGTCTGATAATGAGTTTGCAGGCGCAATACTATATTTGATCTCAAATGGACTGGTACACGTCTCGTATACACAAAACCAATCAAATACAAATTCAGGTGATATGCCGAAAGGCCAGGTCAAGATAGGGGGAGTATTACTAGATGTTGAAATTGCCAACACTCCTCAACTGCAAACCAAAGGGCTACAGTATCACACTCCATTATCATATGACCAAGGCATGCTCTTTACATTTGCACAGCCCCAAGTGGTACCAATATGGATGAAAGAAATGCAGTTTCCTATTGATATAATCTGGTTTGACAGCTCAGGAAATGTTCTTCATGTGGAAAAAAATGCGCCACCATGTACTGCGGATCCGTGTGCGATATATGGTCAGAGTATAACGCAAGTACAAAATGTCTTGGAGGTAGCTTCTGGTTTTACAGACAAGTTTGGAATTGATCAGAATTCACATCTGCAGATATTGGCACAGCCTTGATTCTGTAAGACTAGACTTTTAAATTCCATCAAAAAGATTCTAGTCATGCCAAATAAAATAATGATTAATCTTGACAAGGCAATTTACAATGAAGGAGAATATGTAAAGATAAAACTAGATTATGAGACTCTCTCCATAAAACAGGCAATGCATTTGGTTATACTTGATCCTTCTGAAAAAGAAGTCTTCAGCGAAGATCAATATTTGAACTCGCAAAAGGGTTCTTACTCTAATGTTCTACGATTTGATACAAAGCAGTGGAAAATTGCAGGAAGATACAAAGTTGCAGCCTGGGATCAAGAAGGCACAAGAAAAGAAGTCTTTTTCCAATTTAAATCAAAAACCTAAACTGACTTTTGCAATTTATATCACTCTTCTTTTACAATTATGATAAGAATATGCGATCAAACTTTATTAAAACGAACAGCATATTATTTCATTATTGAACAGTGATCAGTGCTATAGTCTGCTTGGCTTGAGCCAAGGTGCATCTATGAATGAGGTAAGAAGTGCATATCGTAGACTGGCGTTGGAATACCATCCTGACAAAAACATCTCATCTAAAGATGACAGGAAATTCAAATTGATAACCGAAGCATACCAAACTTTACGCATCAATAACAAGAGTGTTGGTCAAAATACTAGTCCTGTTTATCGAGATAAAACAAATGTAGCCCATAATGGTACAAAAATTAAATCATGGAATTATCCAAACGGATTCTATGTTTTCAGCTATATTCAAAAAATAAGATATGCAAAAACTGTTTACAGATATTTACTAAAACACAAACCAGTTCTTGTGACATATTATAGGCTGATACCAAAACCTACATCTGCACAGGTAATTCATTTAATCACATTTTCACACACCGGTGTTAATTCCTTTATTTCATATGTTCAACATATGAAACTGACTCAAAGTCTCCTAAAATATTTGGGCATACATACGTAGGATTCTCACATTTTTCCGTTTGGAGTTTTTAGGTATTTTTAAATAGAAAAGATACTATTAGGATCTTATTGCAATCTGATATCAAAACTGTATTACTTACAATATCTTTAGCAACAGTTGTAATTGCACTTGTCTTGGGTTCTACATCACCTGTATTTGCACAAACAAATTCTACAACAAATAACTTGGTTAAACGAGATTATTCTTATGCCAATGACCAACATCTCACTGCACGATTTGGTAACGATAAAGTATGTGGAGATCATCTCTGCGCACCTGGTGAATGGACAAAGCTACAAGAAAATCTTAACCAAGCCCAAATTGTACATTCTCCAAACTCTACACAAACCCTACCAGTATCACCTAATGTCCCAATGACTAATTCTACAAATGCCACTTCACAAATGCAATCCACGCCTGTACCTCCTACTCCAGCACCAATCCCAACACCTCAAGTTGAACCATCTGCAATCTGTGTTGCAGTAAAAACAGTTCTTGAAAACTCTAATGTGCCATCAACCACTGTTACAAGAATAATGGCAGATCTTGGTTGCACTAGTTAAAGAATAACTAGCTGATTGAGCGTTTCACGTTAATTACGTTTCAGCATAATATTTCTGACAATGCATAGTAAAATCTAAAACCCTTGGCAATTGAAGATCTAACATGAATGTATCAAGTATAATTTTTACAATCTTTTGTATCGTAGCACTAGTAACTATGCCACATGCATTGGTCAATGCAGAAACTCATGGTCCCAATGTAATCATAAATCAATTCCAACTCAGGCCAAACCAAACAGCCTCCGAGCCAAACAATATTGATGTAAAGTTTCTCAATGTAACTGATGATTCCAGATGTCCATCAGATGTAACATGCATCTGGCAGGGAAAATCTACAATAACTGTAAACGTGGTAAAAAGTGGTCAGAATCTTGGAAACTTTAATTTGACAAGTGGACTTGGAGACAAGAATGCAACAGCTCAGATCTCTGATGGATATTTCTTACAACTGACCCAAATCGAGCCGTATCCTAAAAGTGGTACAAAGATATTTCTCTCAGATTATGTTGCTACGTTTGAACTATCGAAGTATGGAATCATGCCTCCTTTGAAACAATTCAAGTCTGGAATCAATGCCAAGCAAGTAGAATGCAATGCCGGCTTTGAATTGATTATCAAGGCAACGAATAACTCTCCTGCATGTGTCTTGCATTCTAGTGCCTCTGTGTTGATAAACAGAGGTTGGGCTATTGCTGTAAGCAGTGGATAATTCTGATATGAAAAAGTCGTTTAACTAAGGTTTAGTCCCCTTCTGGGAATTGATAAAATGTTGGCATGTTGGGTGGTACGTCTCCATATGCAATCACAATTTCATCGTGTGCCTTCATTGATGTGTCATTCAAACTTGTGCTAACCAGATTTCCATTCACAAAAATTTCTGGTACACTGCTTGTTATGGGATATCCACTGTTAGTTGATCTCCAAACGTTGAAAAATTCTCCCAACGTAAAGTCTCTTTCTTTAGGTGATTCCATGTGCACTATGCCATCTGCTGTGTGAGTATGCAACCAGTAGAGGCATTCGTTTGACTTGATTCCTATCAGGGCAGGAATTGGAATGTGTTGTGTATTGACAAAGATGTCAACATGTGCATGGATGTGGTATGTTACATATTCCTGAGTTTCACAAGGGATACCGTCAATAGATGCATAATTTGCATCAACAGTACTATCTGATTTGTATGTAACATAAGCTACTCCTGCAATTATTGCAGCAATGACTCCTAACGCAATGAACTTGTTTCTGCTCGAAGATGGTCTTGTTTTTGGTTCCTTTGGTTGATCCTTGTCTTTTTTAGTCATGCTGATTATTTCATCTCTTCAGATCAAGTATTAATGTATTTCAATATGTTAAAGGCTTTTTTTCGCCTACAGATATACTTGCAAGATTCCAAATTTGTCCGCTTGAACATTATTTGACCATCTTCCTCAGCTCTTCAGGGGTAGCACTCATGATCTCTTTTTTGGTATATTTTCGATTCAATTTCCTGTTTACCAAAACAATATTCATTCCTCTTGGTATCTCTCTTCTTGAACTCAAAAAGCTCAGATAGTGTTCCTTTTCTTCAATTGTGCAAAAAACCGTCTCATAATTGCTGGATACCCATACCTCTTCAAATAATTCATCATTCATGTTCATCATGCTCTACATACACATACGAATCTATAATGAATTGTGACACCTTGTTAAGTAACAAGGTTACCTGTACCGTATATGTTGACGATTCATTCATTGTGTGGCAAAGATGTATTCTTGTAAATTTATGTTTTAGTAAGGAATCCTACGTTTCTTTTTTAATCTTGATATGAGTATTGTATTATAGGCAAACGGGAAGATCTCTTGTGAGGAAAACCCAAATCCATTCCCATATCATGTGAACCTGTTTGCCCTAATAAATTCAATATTTACGGTTCTGTTCAACAATTGACAAACATTATCTAAAAGTTTTCTTTGAATCTATCATTGGTTTTTACTAGATATGTGTTAGAAACAACAATGGTTCTTATTGGATTGTCATGTTGTGCAATACCGATTGCATATGGCACTTGTAATTTGTCAGAGAACTGTGATAGCAAGTATGAATCTTTGAACAATTCTCCTATTGTAATATCCAAAGACCCTTCCAGTTCCCAAGTCAACATCATGATTCACGCGCCTGATTTTAACTCCAATTCATATTCTATTGATACCATTGGAGAAGGTGGAAGTAGCATTACGATATCTACAAGAGAGTCAAGCATCCCTTATCGGCTTGTAGAAACGGGGCCTGACACCGGAGACTTTGCAGGCTATGTTATCTTGTCATCTACTACATCTGTGTGCTCCCCTGTATGCGGTCCTACTGATGGATTTCTAGCTGCAGGAGGTGATGATGCAGTTACTGTCTCATTTACTTATGCTGGCGGACATATCTCTGCCTCCTCTTATGATCAAAGTTCAAGTCTGCAAAGTACGATACCCGAGTTCTCTTATGCTGGACTTGGATTGCTTGTGGGTATCACATCTTTGATACTTGTATCCAAAGTGAGCTTTATACGCTAAAAAATACTCGTAAAAAACATGGAATCAAAAAAGAATGTTAGAAATACTCAATGCAAAAGATGTTTGAATAAATTTAAGGAAAAAGAGATCTATACTATTCAACAATTTCAATACAGAAAATTCCCAACATATGATTGGACAAAGGAATTCTTTAATGCACTTGAGATAACCGAATGGGATTCTTTCTGTGAGGAATGTATCCATTATTATGGAAAAATATCTAATTCCGTTTGGCTGAAATACTGTGCAAAATGATACTCTATTTCAGATATTTATCAAGAAAAGAGATTGTCTTGTTCCATGCGTCGCTTGTCTCTTTTGGTGCGTAGGTTGCACCTGATGGATTTGCAAACGCGTGACCTATCCCGGGATAGATGTAAATTTCATTTTGAATTCCCATGTCATCAAGATCTGTTTTGAATTCTTTTATCTTGTCTAATGGATTGGATTGGTCCTTATCTCCATAAAATCCCAGTACTGGCCATTTGATTACTGATAACTTGGTAGTATTTGTGACTGGCTGTCCATAATAGAGCACTGTCGCATCTACCTTATTGCCACTTAGGGCATAGTTTAACGATTGACTTCCCCCAAAGCACCATCCAATTGTTGCAACCTTTGTTGTGTTGTAGTTGTGTTTGAGAATGTTTACTGCCGAGCCTATGTTTTCCATTGCCTTTTGTTCGTTAAAAGAAAGTAGGAGTTGTCTTGCACCATCCGGAGTGGTGGCAACTTGACCTGCATACAGATCAACTGCCAAAACAATGTATCCATGGGACGCAAGTGCTCGTGCCATGCTCTTGATGTTGTCATTTAGACCCCACCATTCGTGAATCAATATCACACCTGGAAAACCGCTTCCCTGTATCGGTTCGGCCAAATATCCTGTAGTGTTCTCAAAATAATTTAATGGAATTTCCCTTATCTTAAGAGGACCACCTTGAATAATATCTGAATTCTTGATTCCACTTGTTGTGTATTCTGGTAAAACATGGATTGCCCAACCGCGTTCAATCAATATGGATACATTATTTTTCTTTACACAAGCAGGACTGCCGTCACTTTTTTTCATCACGATCTCCAAGCCTTCTGGACAAATAATCTGGTTGATGGATACATGCATTCTTGCCTGCTGCAAGGGTGACATTGCATGCGATTTCTGAGAAATGGCTTCAGAATTGGTTCCATGTAGTGTGTATAGTGACATTGCTAGAACAATTATCCAGAAAATTGAAATCATTTTCTTGTGCATGAGACATTATTACATCGTTTATAATTTAAATTTGAATAATGTTTCCAGTTGTTTTGATGTTGATGATTTTCGTGTTTATACATTTTACAAATAGAGTATGGATTTTTTGTAATTTGAATAACATTGATACAAAAATTTTGTTCATTAAAGATCTGATTTTGGATTGACTACTAATCTTATATGCGATCAAGTGTATATGTTTCCCATGTCTCAAGCAGTACAATATTTTGATAGGGTGCTTGAAAACATCATGCATACTGACAAACAGATTCGATCTGCAACAATCTTTGATAACAATGGGAATGAACTCAGCACTAGAATACGTGAGGGAATGGAACCATTTCTTAATGACTCTGATACAAAAGAAACACTGCGCTATGCTGCAAACGCTTGGAAGATACGCAGAACCTTTGAACCAAAAGTTGGCAAAGGAAGGTATGTCTTGGCAGTGTATGACAAACTAAGACGACTGTCCATGCCACTTGGAGACAAGTATCTCATAATGGTGACATGGGGAATTGATGGGGGTTCATCCCAAATTATCGAACACTTGGAAAACATGTTTTCAGGTGATCCAACCAGGGATTGGTAATGTCTTAGAATCTGTTGAACTCTATTTTTTTATCTGAAAAGTGATCTTACAATATGTTTTGGTAGTGTGGATATGATCTTGTTATTAAAATAGGCCTTTCTGATGTAATTTTCTGTGGGCACTTCTGATCATAATTCGTGGTATAGTACAGGTAATGAAAACACAAAGAATGGAAATTATGATGATGCACTTGTTGCTTATGACAAGGCACTTGAGATAGACCCAAACCATGTGAGTGCATGGAATAACAAGGGAATTGTTTTATCCAAATTAAAAAGATTTGAAGAATCTATTAGTTGTTATGATAAAGCAATTGAGATAGATCCCAAGTACGCAAATGCCTGGTATAACAAGGCAAACGCATTACGAAATTTTGGACAGTCTCTAATTGACAAGGCAAATGATGATCGTACAAATGCGCCTAAACTAGTAAATAGGTCAATTGCATTATTTGATTCTGCGGACAAGTGTTATGATATGGGCGATGCACTCTCGGGGGCAAAACAATGAATCTTGAAAAAATCTGTGATGAAATAATGCAATCTGACAAGGATATCACATTGGTTGCAGTTTCGTACAGGGCAGAATTTCATTTCAAAGAGAGAGAGGGAACCCCCAGTCTACAGACAAGAGAGGATATTGAAAAATCACTAGCTGATGCATCACTACGATGGGTGACTAGAAGGTCTCATAGGACACTGGGAGAGCCGCTTTACGCGATGGCAAAATATGAAAAAGCAAAACGTATCACTGCACCGCTTGGACGATATGGTATAATTTTATGTGCAGTGCTTCCAAGTTCTGATGCTGAAAAAATCGCTACCAAATTGATTAATCTTGTAAAAAAGCATCACGTCTCTTAAAATCCCCTGATGTGATTGTATGTCCATGATGCAAATGTTAGAAAAAACTATCCGCCATAACCTGAATTTCCGACAAAGCTTGCACTTGCAGGTGTTCTGTATTCTTTTGTTATGTTTATTCCCTGGTCTGTAGTTATCCGTACCTCGTTAAGCTCGCTACCTTCTGGAGGTGAGAGTGAAATCTTTTCGCCTGGGTTGAGTGTTGGTATGATATCTGATTTTGCAGAGCCTCCATAGTATACCACAACATGCGTCAAGACATCTGTGCCAGTGTTTCTGATTGCAACATGTGTTTCTGTGCCCATCTCGTCTTTTACTATTATGGGATCAACTGAAATGCTGTATTTCTCCGAGATTGGAATTATTGGTAAAAAAATGACTAGGAAAAAGACTGCTACTGCGGCAAAACCTGCTCCCATGATTACTGAAAGAATTGATTTCTTCAATTAGTATAGTTAGCAGTCCTAAATATTTCAATTTTGGTGTAGAGACCGTGGCAAAATATTTAGTTTGTAAAATACTTTGACTCTAGATGGCAAAGAGATACCAGAATAATCTATAATATCTGGCAATCAAAGAGTTTTTGCATGTCTGTAAACATATCACTGCCAAATTCTATCGAGTGTAAGACCATATTGCCAAATGCATGTTGGGTCGAAGCTCAAAATGACCAAAAAGATGCAATTCTCTTGGTCTCTGTTCCATGTGAGGATGTCTCATCTATTATTCTAATAGATATACACGGGAAACGAAGTGAAATGTGCTTTCTGACAGGTTCTATTGTAAAAATTGAGGATAACAAATTATTCTATGATAAGAGCAGGTTAGAAGACTGTGATTCTGAATGATGCCTTTGATCTTGGTATCTATGCTATAACTTTGGCTTTTTTGAATTGAGTTACTAGAAGGTAAATAAAAAATACCACAAATATTACGATGGTAAACAACGTGAATGGGTTTGCTAGTGACTCTTGGAGTGTTCCATATGGTAATGGATTTGTCCAAAATGTGCCGGGTGAAAAATAGATCTTTTGCCAGTATGATAGTGACGTAGTAGCATGAGCAAGTATGGCACACGTCGCAAATGCATACTGGATTTTTTTACTTGATATGTGTCTTGTAAACTGGTAAAATCCGTATGATGCAATAACGATGACTGAGATCAAAAATGGTAACATGTATCTCTCAAGTGAAAGGTCTCTTGCAATCATGAGTGTAGTGACAAACGTGCTAACAAACCAAATCAGTACAAGTGATTCCGGGATGCAGTCCTTGAATTTTCTTAATTTTTTGATAATGTACACCATCCCGACAAAGAAAAACATGGTCAATGGTATGCTGGAAAAAGTAAGAGGGTCGTTCCAATTCACCTTGAATGTGGAATTGGGGAATGCACCAGGTATCGTATGTTCAATCGGACTTGGGAACAGGGCATAATGAAAGAGTGAGAGCATTCTAGTTGGCTGTAGTCCTTGTATTGTAGGATATGCGATGAACCAAACATCACGATTATAGTTATCCATATCTGACTTCATAACCTGTATTTGTAAAATGGGGTCTTTGTAAAATCCGGGCTCTGTTAGCAAAAATGCAAACAGTGCAATACCGAAAAACGCAAGAATTGTTAAACCTATTTTTAAGATCTGTTTTTTATTGACTGCTGTTCCAGGTTGTCTCTGAGACAAACTGTTTAACAAAATTATTCCTGCAAACAATGCTGAAAATTCAACAGATAATAATTTTGAAGTAAATGCACATCCAAATGCAATTCCGCTAAAAATTAAATATTTTATTTTAAGATGACCTGTTTTAAAAGAATAAAGTAACAGCATTAGAGCTAGCAGACTAAAGAAGATATAATGAACTTCTGTCATTATGGTCCTACTGTACCACATCCAAAGATTGTAAAACATGAAAAAAAGTGAGAAAATTATACCCGTGTTTCTGTTTAAGAGAATCTTTCCAATCAAAAATGTGACAACCGCCCCAAGTGCACCAAATACTGGTGACAGTGCACGTCCTGCTGCCATCTGCTCAATGGTTGGGGCATTATGAAAGTTATAGCAAGTAAACCAATAACATGACCAGTCATAATAGTCTCCAGTTTCTTGATGTTCAAGACTCATGGGGATTCCAATCAAAACCATTCGCAGCGGGCTAAATGTTGCACCGTGTGCTGGTATGTGGTACAATGAACTACAACTGTCAATTGATATTAGACATGGATTGCCAAGGTCATCACTTTCTATGAGGTGAATGTAATTTCCAGCCCATCCTAGGTAGTTTATCTCATCTCCATGTCGCGGCTGTCCTTCCAAATTGTAAGAATACATCGAAATTGATGCAAAAAATAGTACAACAGGAATTGTATAGCTTGATTTTTTTCTCATAAAATGAACTACACCAGTGTAGCATGACATCATTTTCTTGTCTTTTGCAATTGTTGATATCTCTATCTGTTGAGCCCGTTGCAAGAGTATTTGCCTAAAAAGATATTGTCAAATAAACAAGTCCTCTTTAGAACCATATCATGGAATCAAGTCAAAAAACTTGGCAATTGACACGTGATCTAAAAATATGTAGAATACTAAATGGTATGTGGCAAGTAGCAGGAGGACATGGAGATATTGATCGAGAATCTGCAATATCTGAAATGTTTTCGTACCATGACGCGGGCCTGACAACTTGGGACATGGCAGATATCTATGGTCCTGCAGAAGAATACTTTGGAAAGTTCAGACAAAGACTTGAGAAACAAAGAGGAATTGATGAAACAAATAAAGTCCAGGCGTTTACAAAATTTGTCCCAAATCCGGGACCTATGACAAGGTCAATAGTTGAGTACCATGTCGATAAATCAAAACGTAGGATGGATGTTGAATCTATAGACCTACTCCAGTTCCACTGGTGGGAGTATAATGATACCAGATATCTTGATGCACTGTACCATTTATCCAAGATTCGTGATGAAGGAAAGATACGTCACATAGGGCTGACAAATTTTGATACTGATAGAATTGAAATAATGCTAGAACAAGGATTCAATCTTGTATCTAACCAAGTACAATATTCTATATTGGACCAACGCCCTCAAGTCAAAATGGAGCCATTTTGTAAAAAACATGAGATGCATCTTATTGCATATGGGACACTCTGTGGTGGGTTTTTGTCCAAAAAATATCTTGGAAAACCTGAACCGTCACGATCAGATATTGATACGTTCAGTCTACAAAAATACAAGAACATGATTGATGCATGGGGAGGATGGAATCTGTTCCAAGAACTCTTGTCTGTATTAAATGAAATCGCAACAAAACATGGTTCCAGTATTGCAAATGTTGCTACCAGATTCATACTGGACAAGCCTGCTGTTGCAGGTGTCATAATTGGTGCCAGACTTGGTATATCTGAAAATAGATCTGACAACCTCAAAGTGTTCTTGCTACACCTTGACAAAGAAGACCATGAAAAAATAAACACAGTCACATCCAAAGCAAATGATCTTTTTACGGTAATTGGTGACTGCGGTGACGAGTACAGGTAAACTCTAACATTTTCTTAATATTGCCAATGTGTTTTACATGAATTGTGAAAGCTCTAGTCTATGAAGAATACGCACCTGATGATGATTACAAAAAAATTCTAAAAATAAAAGATGTACAAGAACCCAAACCAAAATCAAATGAAGTGGTCTTCAAGGTAATAGTTGCAGGACTAAACCATGATGATATCTGGGGAATGCGAGGAAAACCAATTCAGATACCAATGCCGCACATATCCGGAACTGATGCTGCAGGCCAAGTTGTTGCAGTGGGTGATGACGTGACTGGCATCAAAGTTGGGGATCGTGTCGTTTCACATGGTAACCTGTCTTGTAGAGTATGTGTTGCATGTACCGAGGGACGAGAATATGATTGCAGGTATAGAAAAGTTTGGGGTTTTCAGACCGGTCCCCTGTGGGGCGGTTATTGTGAGTATACTCACCTTCCTGAGGTAAACGTGGTTAAAATTCCAGAAAATGTATCCTATGAAGAGGCAGCAGCTGCCTCGATGACAATGACAACATCATGGCACATGCTTGTGGGACGGGCAAAAATCAGACCTGGTCAAACCGTACTTGTCATGGGTGGAGGTTCTGGCATGGGAACATTTGGAATTCAGATTGCTAAACTTTATGGTTGTGATGTGATTGCAACTGCAAGCGAAAATAAATTGGAAGAATGTCTAAAACTTGGTGCAGACTTTGCAGTAGATCACAGAAAAGAAGACTGGAACAAACAAGTCTTTGATATTTCAAAGACTCTGGCAAAACAAAAGAGATCAAGTCCTGGAATTGACGTAATCTTTGAGCATATTGGAGGGTCGCATTGGAACAAGGAACTTGCCTTGCTAAAGTATGGTGCAACTCTTGTTACAACTGGTGCGACAACTGGATATGAAGTAAACTCTGATTTAAGGCACATATTTTTCAAGGGGACTAGCATCTTGGGTTCAACACAAGGAACACGTTCTGAGCTAGAGTCTGGAATTTTCTGGATGTCTAAAGGGAAGATAAAATCAATCATTGATTCTATCTATACATTTGAAAATGCAGTGGAGGCCCACACTAAAATGTTAAAGGGAAACCTGTTTGGGAAAATCCTGATGAAACCAGAATGAATCTGTAATCATCACGACAAAAATTAACTAACCAATTTCTAATTTATTGACTTTATGCCCTGAATTCTTTTTGAAAGCATGATTACTGGAATAAATGAAATGAGAAATGCAATTAACGCAATTGGAAATTCAGGTACTGCTGTTGTTCCATAAATTGATATTTTATCAGTATTGGCAGGAAATGATATGGAAAGTGTTCTGTATGTTTCTGTCTTGGTTTCATTAAAGTTCGAAATTGTTCCATCCCTTGTAACAATATATGTGTCGTCTGTTCCGTCAACTTTCTTTGCATCAACCATGTCTCTTGGAATGGTGACAGATATTGTTCCAGGGTTGCTATCTCTTAGATTGATGTTCAAAGAAAATGTTCCTGGATTGACACCTATGCCTGATATCTGACCTCCTGTGATCTCATAGGCTATTGTTGAAGTCGTATTGTATACTGGGATCATGCCTTGGGAATGTTGTAGGACTGGTGGTGGAGGTATGGGTGTTGGATTTGTAGTCTGTTGTGTAGTTACATAAACTTCGCTAGAAGGTTGACTGGTTCCTACGTTATTTATTGAAGATACACGATAATAGTAAATTGTGCCAGCTTGTAGTCCGGACTTGATAAATGATGTTTGCACTCCCGTGTTTGAAGCGACGGTACTCCAGGTGCCTGATGCTCCTGTCATTGACTCTATCTTGAATCCTGTAATGGGAAGTTTGCCATTGTTTGATGGTATTATCCAAGAAATCTGTACAGTGTTTGCAGAGACTAGAGTAGCATTGACTCCTGATGGAGGATCGGGTAGTGCTTGATTTTGTTGTGGTGCTGGAGGCTGTGATGGTGTTTGGCTAGAGTCTGATGCCGTTGATGTTTTTGTAGGCATTACAGAAACAGTTGGTGAGGGGTTAGTCTGTGATCCTCCTGATAATATTGCTGTCACTGAAAAAGTATATGTTTTGTTTGTTGTAAGATTTGGAATTGTATAACTTGTCACTGTGCTTGAAGTATCATCAATTGAAAGAAAATTACCGTTTATCACCTGATCAACGGTATATCCGCTTATGAGTTGTCCATATGTCTGAGATGGTGGTATCCATGATATTCTTACACTAGTTGGTGATACGGCAACAGCAGATATTATTACTGCAGTTTTTGTATCTTGAGGTTGTGTAGTTACTGCATTTGATGGATTTCCGGCACCTATTGCATTGATTGCCGTAACACGATATGTATAACTTGCACCTGCGGAAAGACCGCTGTGAATGTACGAAGTCTGTGTGTTACCAGTGTTTGAAACAAGTACGGTATATGCAGATGTTCCGTTTGCATATTCTATCTTGTATCCTGTTATTGCAGAGCCTCCATCGCTTGATGGTGGTGTCCATGATAAACTGATGCTTGTGGAAGACAAGGGTGTTGCACTAAGGGCAGGTGCACCTGGGACTGTGATTATTTGTGTTGGTGTTGCAGATGCGGTATTTGATGCATTGCCGATTCCAATGGAATTTATCGCATAAACTTTGTACGTGTATACATGTCCTGTCTGCAGTCCTGTGTGCGAATATGTGGTAAGTGTGTTGCCAGAGTTTGCTACTATATTGGTATACGTTGTGCTCGAATCTAACGTGTAATTTATCCTGTATCCTGTAACTGGAGGCCCGCCATTAGGTGTTGGCGCACTCCATGAGAGATTTATCTGTGTTGAGGAATATATTGACGCAACAAGATTTTGTGGAGGGTTTGGAGCAATAGGTTTTGGCGGAGCAGAACTGGTTGTAGGTGTTGCAGGCTGTTCAGGAGTAGCGCTCCCAGTACCAATTGCATTTATTGCATAAACTCTGTAGATGTATGTCTTGGCTGTGGTTAAACCATTGTGGGTATATGTAGTAAGATTACCTAATGTAACAAGTGTGGAATACGTCGACGATGGTGCAATTCTATAATCTATCCTGTATCCTGTGATTGGTGACCCGCCATTATTTTGAGGTGGATTCCAGTTGAGGCTAACACTTGTAGAGGAGATGGCCAATGCAGAAAATCCAGTTGGCGCATCCGGTACTGTTGCAGTCTGAGCAAAAGACTGGTTTGCAAAAAGACCAATACCTACTATGGTGATTATTGATACCATTGATATTATTATAAAATCATTTTTTTGCAAATTTCTCATATTTTTGTACGTACGGAACAATGCAGGTTCTTTGGTTCTTATTGTTGATAAGTCATACGGAGGAATTATTTTGAATCAATAAATGAAAAGAATTTTGGTAAAAATGCGTTTTCTGGATTCGTCTGAATCTCTCAATACTTTTTTCTTAATTCTTTCAACTCATCATACTCTTCCTGGGGTGTCTTTTTGCTAGGTTTGCTCCCGGGTTTGTTTCTTGGTCTTGATCTTACCATGCAGTTACAACAACTGCAATACAAATCTACAGTATCATCAGTTACAGGTCTGTCTTCTTTATCATGACATGCCTCTCTTGACATGAAAACCCCACAAATCTGGCATCGAACTTGGCCTGATAAATAACGGCTAGTGCCGTCTCTTGGCTTTCTAACCTTGTGTTCTTTACATAATCCCCTGCAAATGCCTCTATCTTTATTCATGACTGACTCTTGCTATGGACGAATAAATTCTATGCATTCTAATGTTGTGGTCAGGATCGGGTCTATTGGATTGATGATAATTATTCATGGTACATGATACGCATTGCTTTTATCTTCTTGTTAAAAAAGGTCAAAGTAACATACCATGATACGAAAATTTAGTACTCAAAATCCTGCAAAACCCAAAATATTGATACTCGGAGGGGGATTTGCTGGCAGTAATGTATTGCGTGAATTACAAAAACAACTCAAAAGAGATGATGCTGAGATCACACTGGTAAGCCAAGATAATTTTTTTCTTTTTACTCCCATGTTACCTGAAGTTTCATCTGGAATGCTTCATGCAAGTGATATCACTACACCAATTCGTTCTTTTTGTAAGTCTGCAAATTTCTGTCACGCCAAGATTCTCTCAATTGACATGGAAAACAAACATGTCTCTGTAACTAGAATATTTGATCAAAAAGAAACCGTACTGGAATATGATTATCTTGTTCTTGCTCTTGGCAGTAAGGATAATTTCTTTGGTAACGTTAACATTGAAGCATTTGCGTTTACCATAAAAACACTAGAGGATGCAATAGCTATACGAAATCATGTCATTAGCGTATTGGAATGTGCGGATCAAGAAAGAGATAAAATCCTTCAAGAACAGCTTTTGAGATTCATAGTGGTAGGTGGTGGGTTTGCTGGAATAGAAATAGCAACTGAGATACATCATTTTTTAAAAGATGCCGCAAAAAGTTATTACAAAAATATTGATCCAAAACAAATTCATACCATTGTTGTCTCTGCACGAGACGGAATTTTGCCTGAAGTTGGAGATGAACTTGGTAAATTTGCACTTGATTACGTTAGAAAATCAGGAATTGAGGTGATAACAAATACCAAGGCAGTAGATGCTGGAGAAGACCACGTGCTCCTAAGTGACAATACCATAATCCCTTGTGCTACTCTCATATGGGCAGGTGGGGTCACAGTGGATCCTCTCATATCTACACTCAAGTGTGAACATGGCCAGTCAGGTCGCTTGGTGGTTGACCAATACCTGAGACTAAAAGATAACCCTGATGTATTTGTGTTAGGTGATTGTGCTAATATGGTTGACAGCAAAACTAACACGGTATACCCTACAACTGCTCAGATTGCAATAAGGCAAGCCAAGATTGTATCTGAAAACTTGGTTGCAACTATTGGCGGTACAATAAATTCAATGAAACCATTTCTGTATCATAACAAAGGTGTTATGGCTACAATAGGCAAGCGAACTGGTGTTGCACTTCTTAATGGAAGGAAAGTACATGGATTTTTGGCATGGGTCTTGTGGAGATCATTTTACTGGGCACACTTGCCAACGCGCGAAAAGAGAATAAAAGTTGGATTTGATTGGTTACTTAGCTTGATCTTTCGTGCAGATATCATGACAGTGGGATTTATCAAGAAAAAAACTCTGAGCAGGTTGGAGACTCCAATGTCTTCTGCCCTGGAGCATAGTACGGACCACTCGCAAAACACGTCATATTTGTAATGCTTTAATGACCGGATTATTTCTTGATAGAAAATATTCTATCTAAACCAAGGAAAGTTTTCCTTGTCTGCTTGTTTTGGAAGTTCCTCGATTATTGCTTGAGCTACTTCGGTATGATTGTATGTAATATGTCGTAAAAGTTTCTTTGATCCTTCGTCCATTGACAAACTTTCATTTGCTTCTCGGATTATGTCTTTGCACTCTCTGCATGGGTTGAATTCTATGTAAAATTTCATTTGTGATTCCACTGGGAATATGTCAAGCCCACTATTACTTGACTTGGGATTGTAAAACTCGGTCACACCGTGGTCGCATCTGGTAATGCATGTTACGCTAAAATGATATTTTATTTATCCCTAAAATAGTGAGATATGTATGGCATTTAGAGTTCTAGGAATAGGTTCAAGCCTTCGTGACAATGCATCTAGCACAACCGCATTATCAGCTGCCTTGAATCTT
>Ga0207707_10001792_pt1 | contig 19720 bp, 21 predicted proteins | sample KBSC83BmetaG_FD_184336 | JGI IMG/M metagenome (GOLD analysis project Ga0207707, IMG submission 184336) | Corn rhizosphere microbial communities from Kellogg Biological Station, Michigan, USA - KBS C8-3B metaG (SPAdes) (version 2) | ecosystem: Host-associated > Plants > Roots > Rhizosphere ...
CGACAGGGTGACGGGAAACGGTCGCCCGGAGATCAGGCTGCCGGTTTGCAGGGCGACCTGGCTGAGCAGCAACTCGTTGCCGCGCACGATGCTGCCGCGGCTGATGCTGACCCCGGCATCGATGCGCGGAATGTCCGGCGGGCGACCGGGCGGGCGTGGTGGCAACTTGGCCAGCCACGCCTGCAGTGCGTCCAGGTCGACGCGCGGGGCTTCGATCTCCAGTTGCGAGATCACCGTCGGGCCGCCAAGCAGCGTGCGCCAGGGCAGGGCCAGTCGGCCGCGCGCAGCAAGCAGAATCGGCACGTTGGCACCCTGTGCGTTGAGCGTGATGCCGTACAGCTCCAGGGCCGGGCGCGGAAACAAGGTGGGGCTGGCCGGGCGCGCAAGGTTCAATTCCAGCCCGACGTTGCTCGCCTGGGTCTGCAGCATGGCGGTGAAGCGGTCCGGTTGCAGCAACAGGTAGACCATGATCACGAGCGCCAGCAGCCCCGCCAGCACGATGCTGCCGCAGGCGATCAGAGTGAGGCGCAATCGGCGTGACATCGCTCAGCTCCGTGCGTACCGCAAATCAGCCAGCATCGGGTTGGCTCGCGCCGAGGTTGGCTGGCAGCAGGCCGTCGACGAATGCTTGTGCGTGAAACACGCGCAGGTCGGTCGCGGCCTCACCCAGGCCGATGAAGCGGATGGGCAGGCCGAATTCGCGCGCCAGCGCAAACACCACGCCGCCTTTGGCCGTGCCATCGAGCTTGGTGACCACCAACCCGGTGACGCCGACGCGGTCGCGGAACTGGCGCACCTGGCTGATGGCGTTCTGGCCAGTGGTGCCATCGATCACCATGAGCACTTCGTGCGGTGCGGTGGGGTCAAGCTTTTTCAGTACGCGGGCGATCTTGCCCAGCTCGTCCATCAACCCGCCCTGCGTGTGCAGACGCCCGGCGGTGTCAGCCACCAGCACGTCGGTATGGCGCGAGCGTGCCGCCTGCAGCGCGTCGAAGATCACGCTGGCGGCGTCGGCATCCTGGCCCTGGGTGATCACCGGTACGTCGTTGCGTGCGCCCCAGGTCTTGAGCTGGGCCACGGCAGCCGCGCGGAAGGTGTCACCGGCCGCAAGCATCACCGCGTGCCCCTCGTCGTGCCAGCGACGGGCGAGTTTGCCGATGGTGGTGGTCTTGCCGGCACCGTTGATGCCCACCACCAACACCACGAATGGCTGCTGGCCGCCGATCTGCAGGGGAATTTCCACCGGTTTGAGCTGTTCGAGCAGCGCCGTGCGCAATGCCGCGAGCAACGCGGCGGCGTCGGCAAATTCGCGCTTGTGCATGCGTGTGCGCAGCTGTTCGACCAGCGTGGTACTGGCCTCGACGCCGACATCGGCGGTAATCAAAATCGTTTCCAGCTCGTCGAGCAGATCGTCGTCCAGTGGTGCGTGGCGGACAAACAACGTGGCCAGGGTGCGTGCGAAGGCATTGCCCGCCAGTCGCTCGCGCCAGCTGCGATGGCTCGCACCGGTGTCCGGCGTGGCTGGCGTGGCGATGGGCGCGGCCGTCGCGGCTGCTTCCGCGTCCGGTTCCGCGGCAAGGTCCGGCGCGACAAAACGATGCTCGCTGGAGGCCGGTGGCGCGGGGGCTGGAACCTGCGCCAGGACTTCATGCAGCGCATGCACGCTGCTGTCCGCCGCCGCGGGGTCGGCGGCCGAGGTTTCCCGCTCTGCGTCGGCGGGTTTCTTTTTCCAGAACTTGAGCATTGCGCGGGTATTCAATGACAATGCGCAGGATGCTAACACTCCAACCCGTACCCCTCGCTGACGCGCCCGGCAGGCGCTGGTGATGCGTCGTGCAACCCGCCCCGACGCACCGTCCGGACAAGTGCGCATCATTGGCGGTGCGCTGCGCAACTCGCGGCTGGAGGTGCCGGCCCTGGCGGGCCTGCGGCCGACCCCCGAGCGCGTACGGGAAACCGTGTTCAACTGGCTGGCGCCGCTGATTACCGGGGCGCGTTGTCTGGATGTATGCGCGGGTACCGGTGCGCTGGGTATCGAGGCGCTGTCGCGCGGTGCGGTCAGCGTGAAGTTTGTCGAACGTGACGCGCAAGTGGCACGTGCGCTGGGCAGCAACCTGGTTCGCCTCAAGACATCCGGCGGCACGGTTGACCCCATCAGTGCGCAGGACTATCTGCGTGGCGCCGCACAGCCATTCGACGTGGTGTTTCTCGATCCGCCGTTTGCGCTTGATTTGTGGTCGGCGCTGGCGCAGCAGCTGGAAGTGGGCGGCTGGCTGGCGCCGGCGGCGTTGATCTATGTGGAATCACCACGCGCCGCGGTGCCGGTACTGCCGGCGCGGTGGCAGGTGCACCGTGAGGCGACGGCGGGCGCCGTGCGCTATGCGTTGTATCGGCGTGTACTGACCGATGGCTGACCACATGCGGATCGGCGGATTGCACTGCAACGCGGCGGCTTCCGTTAAGCTAAGCGACAGGCACAACGTCGTCGTGAGAGTCACGCCTTGAGCAATCCACGTATCGCTGTTTATCCGGGTACCTTCGATCCGATCACCAATGGTCACGCGGATCTGGTGGCACGCGCCGCGCCGCTGTTCGACAAGGTGATCGTCGCGGTGGCCGACAGTTCCAGCAAGGGCCCGCACTTCAGCGTCGGTGAGCGCGTCACCCTGGCCCGGATGGCATTGGCCGATCTGCCGAATGTGGAGGTGTGCGGCTTTGATTGCCTGCTGGCCACGTTTGTCGAGCAAGTCGGTGCTGGCGTGATCCTGCGCGGTTTGCGTGCGGTGTCCGATTTTGAATACGAATTTCAGCTGGCCAGCATGAACCGGCATTTGATTCCGCTGGCCGAGACCCTGTTCCTGACTCCGGCAGAGCAATACAGCTTCATCTCGTCATCATTGGTACGGGAAATCGGTCGCCTGGGCGGCGATATCTCCGGCTTCGTCCATCCGGCGGTGCAACAAGCCATGCGGCAACGCTGGCAGGGCGGCCGGTGCGGAATCCACAAACAACTCCAAACGGAAGGTGATCATCATGCGTAAGCTCATTCTCGTTGCTGCTGTGGCGTTGGCCGCCAGCCTTGCCTTGACGGCGTGCAACAAGCAGGCCGGGCAGGAATCCGGACCGCAGACTGCACAACAGGTGCCCAAGCCGACTGATCCCAACGACGCCAAGGCGTGGAACGCCTACCTGGGCGAGATCGTGCAGAAGAACATGGCGGGCATGACTGCCAACCAGCCGTACGCGTATCTGGTGAAGGCGCCCGTGGACGACGACGCCAAGGCACAGAACGGGCGGCAGTTGCAAAATGTCCAGGAAACGGTGGCGCGCGGCGTGTTGCCGGGGAACATGCTGGTGTTTGCCGGCCCCGATTCCGCCACGACTGCCGACCTGGTGATTGCCGCGTTCAAGGATTCCAGCGCTGGCTCGTTCAAGGGTGTCATTGTGTTGTTCATCGGCGATGCGGTGGACCAGCAGCGGGTGGAGGAAGCGCTCAAGCCCTCGGGTGCGACCGTCCGCTTTGTGGCGATGTAGCAGTGGCTGTCGGCGGCTGGGGGCGATGACTTTGCGCTTGACGCGCGCTGACGCCTGAGTTGCCGGCCCGTTGCGACGCGGCCGCCGTCGCGTCAAACGTGCGTGTAGTCAAACGTGCGTGTAGCGCGCGCGATACCTTGCACAGGCCCGGATCCACATTTGTACGTGGTGTGGGGCAATACCTGTGCTTCCCCATGATCGGAGCTGCCGCATGAAACTTGCTATGGATTGGCGTGCTGGTGTACTGAGTTTGTTGCTGGTGTGTGGGGCAGCGTCGGCAGCTGCGCCGGCACCTGCTTCGTCCACGGGGCAGCGGCCCGGCCACGCCGCCATTGCCAGCGCCAACTTTCTGGCCACCAACGCCGGGTTGGAAGTGCTGCGCAAGGGTGGTAATGCGTTTGATGCGGCCGTGGCGGTGGCTGCCACGCTATCCGTGGTGGAGCCACAGAGTTCCGGTATTGGCGGTGGCTTCATGGCCGTGCTGCATCGGGCGAGCGATCGGCACGACACCTTCATTGACGCGCGGGAAGTGGCGCCTGCGGCCGTTGAGGCCGGGGATTACCTCAATGCCGATGGCACGCCCAATCGCGACACGTCGCTGCGGGGACCGCTGTCGGCCGGCATTCCCGGCGCACCTGCCGGGCTGGCGCTGATCTCCCGTACCTACGGCAAGTTGCCGCTGGCGACAGCGCTGGCACCGGCCATTCGCATTGCGCGTAACGGGTTTGTGCCGGACCCGCGTTTGCACGCAGCCGTCGTGGAGCAGGCAGACCAACTGCGGCGCTGGCCGGCGTCGGCAGCCAAATATCTGCAGGATGGCAAGGCCCCGGCGGAAGGCGCGGTGTGGCGCGACCCGGAACAGGCGCGCACGCTGGAGTTGCTCGGCGCGCATGGCGCCGATGGCTTCTATCGTGGTGAAGTGGCGGCGAAGCTGGTTGCTGCCGTGCGCGCCGCCGGTGGCAACTGGACGCTGGCTGACCTGGCGGGGTACAGCGCCAAGGAGCGCACGCCGCTCAGCATCGACTACCGCGGTTATCGCATCGTGACCGCGCCGCCGCCGTCATCCGGCGGGGTGGCGATCGCCGAGATCCTCAACATCCTGCGTGGGTTTGAGCTGGACAAGATCGCCCAGGCACAGCGCGTGCATCTGGTCGTGGAAGCGATGCGTCGTGCGTTCCGTGATCACAACGACTATCTGGGTGATCCGGATTTCGTGACGATGCCGCTGGACATGCTGCTGTCGCCGTATTACGCCGACGGTTTGCGCCAGAGCATCCTGCCGGACCGGGCGACACCGTCGTCCATGCTGCCACGTGCCGAAGCCAACGAACCAGGTCCGCACACCACGCATTTTTCCATCATCGATGCCGACGGCAACATGGCGGCGGTGACGGCGACAGTAAATACCACGCTGGGCTCGAAGTTCGTGGCCGCTGGTACCGGGGTGCTGCTGAACAACGAGATGGACGACTTTGCGCTGGTGGCGAACAAGCCCAATGCCTATGGCTTGCTGGGCAGCGCGGCGAATGCGCCAGCGCCGGGCAAACGCATGTTGTCGTCGATGTCACCCAGCATCGTGATCGGTACCGATCGCACCGCCGTGATCGGCTCGCCCGGCGGCTCCACCATCATCACCCAGGTCCTCGAAGGCATCCTGCATTTCATCGATGGCGAAAGTGCGCAGCAGATCGTGGCGCACAAGCGCTTTCATCATCAGTACCTGCCCGATGTGTTGATGGTCGAACCGGGCACGTTTGCGCAGGCCACGACCGAGGCGCTGGTGCACATGGGCTACACGCTCAAGCAACGTGACAGTTGGGGCTTCATGAACGTGGTCACCTGGGACCACCGGACCAATCGACTGGATGCGGCGAGCGATCCACGTCGGCCATCCGGACTGGGCAAGGTGCAGTGAGCGGAGTGGGTCGACACGCGCGTATGCGGGGGCCGGGATGAAACATTGGGCCGGGATGCGCGTACGCTCAGTGCAAACCGTGGCTGAGGTCGAGATGGAATTGTTGTCGTTGTCGGGTAATTCGCAGCAACTGGCTGGCGGCGCCATGGTTGCCCGGCCCACCCATGGACCTCATGTTGTGCTGCGCGCAGGGTCGCCTGCGGCGTCCGGATTCGTTCCGGACGAATCCATGGTGGCGGAGGCTTGATTCGTCATGGAACTTTGTTCGCTGCTCGGCAACTCCCAGCAACTCGACGGCGGGGCCATGTTTGGCAACGCTCCCAGGGCGGTGTGGTCGCGCTGGATTGAACCCGATGCGCAAAACCGCATTCCGCTGGCGTGCCGCTGTCTGCTGGTGAGGGACCTGGGCGGCCGCAACGTGCTGTTCGAGACCGGCATCGGCGCGTTCTTCGCGCCCGCATTACGTGAACGCTACGGGGTAGTTGAGCCCCGGCATGTGTTGCTTGATTCGTTGGCCGAAATCGGCATGACGCACGAAGACATCGATGTCGTGGTGTTGTCGCACCTGCACTTTGATCACGCTGGCGGCCTGCTGGCGGCGTGGGCAGCGGATCAGGCTCCGCGCCTGCTGTTTCCCCGCGCGCGTTTCGTGGTTGGGGCGGCACACTGGCAGCGCGCGCTGCAGCCGCATCCGCGTGATCGGGCGTCATTCATTCCCGAGGTCCCGCAACTGCTGCGTGACAGTGGTCGCCTGGAGCTGGTGGAAGGCGAACATGCGCAAGCGCTGGGGGCAGCGGTCCGCTTCCATTATTCGGATGGCCATACGCCGGGGTTGATGTTGGCCGAAGTAGGCGGCGTGGTGTTTTGCGCCGATCTGATCCCCGGGCGATCCTGGGTGCATTTGCCGATAACGATGGGTTATGACCGTTATCCGGAAAAGCTCATCGACGAGAAGCGCGTGTTCCTCGAAGACAAGCTGGCGCGCAACGTGCGCCTGTTCTTCACCCACGACCATGCGTGCGCAGTGGCGCAGGTGACCTGCGACGCGCGCGGTCGCTTCGGCACCACCGACGAGCATGCTGTGCTGCGCGCAACCGTGGCTACGCACGCCGGTGGACTGGAGTGAGCGGCTTGCGGCTATGGTCGACCCTGCGCGGTTCGCTGTGGAACATCCTTGGCGCCACCCTGATGCTGGCCGGCGTGGCGCTGGTGGCAGTGAACGCGCAATCCGTCCTTGATTTCAATGCGGTGGCTGCGCATCACGGCGGCCGGGTGACTGATCTGGGCCATGACGCCACCCCGCAAGCCGGCCAACACGGACACATGGTGCGCGTGGTGGCGGTGCCCACGGTGGTGGAAGCTCCGCGTGATCCGGAATTCAACCTGAGTGCGAACACGCCGGTGTTGACGCGCAAGGTAGAGATGTTCCAGTGGCGGGAAGTGCGCATCGGCAACAGCACACATTACGAGCTGGACTGGGTCGACCACTGGATCGATGCCAGCCGTTTCGACGATCCGCACGGCCATGCCAACCCCGCACAGTTTCCCTTGTCCAGCCAGCGCTTTGACGCCGGACGGGTGCAGATGGGTGGTTTTCGCCTGTCTTCAGCATTGCAGCATGCGTTGCCAGGTCTGGCCCCGGTGGCGCCGGACCTGGCGGCATTGCCGTCGAACCTGGCAGCCAGCTTCAGTCGTCACGGTAATTATCTGCAAACCAGTGCACGGGCGGACAATCCCCAGCTGGGTGATATCCGCGTCAGTTGGGACGAGATACCGCGCACGACGACCATCGTTGCGCGCCTTGATGGTGATCGCCTGCTGCCGGCACCGGACGCTGCCGACGGGCAAGGCTATCAAGTGGCGATGGGCGATGTCGGAGTGCTGGAGCTGTTTCCCGACTTGCCGACGCCACCGCGCGCCGTGATGGCTTCGCGTGTGTGGGGCGTGCTGTTAACTGTGCTGGGGGCGTTTGCATTGCTCTCGGTGCGCCGACGTGTGCTGGCTGTCACGGCGCAGACACCGCTGCGTACGTCGAGGTGGAATGACCTGTTGCTGGCGCTTGGCCTGGGCGTATTGTCTGCGAGCGGCGTGGCCGGTGCGGTATGGCTGGGGACCGATAATCAGTACGCGATGTTCTGGCTTGCGCTGGCATTGGCGGGCGGGGCGCTGGCCGTATGGCAATGGCGGTGCAGGCACTGACGGACGTCGACCCGGTGCCATACGAGGAGCAGTTGCCGGGCGATCTCGCGCGACTCAGCTCGCCAGTTTGCTGCCGTTGGCCTGGCTGAATACCTGGTCAGCCCATTGGGTGGCTTCCAGGTAAACCGTTGCCATGCGCCGGATAAGTTGCGGCTGCGCGTGCTCGCTGCTCAGGCCACCAGCCTCCCAGACCAGCACTTGCTGCAACAACGGTGCGAACGGGCCGCCACGGCCAGTCAGCGCGTCGCTGATCTCCGGTACCAGACGCAAATGGGTGAGCAGGAATTCCATCGGTGCGCACATCAAGGTATCCAGCAGTGAGAACAGGCCGACGGTGAACGCCATCTCCGGGCCGCCGCGCGGCATGCCCGCGGCCAGCTTTTCACACATGTGGGCGCGTATCAGTGCCGCCCGCAGCAATTCCGGTGGCCGGTCGTCCATGCCACACAGCGCCATGGTGTCGATCCAGTTGCGCATGCGCGTGACGCCGAAAAAAACTGCCGCCTGTTCGACTGACTTCATCTGACGGGGCAGGGCGAAGTAGGCGGAGTTGACGCAGCTAAGCAACTTGTAGCTGAGCACTGCGTCGTCACGCACAATCCGTCCAAGTTCCACCGGCCCCGGGTTGTCCTTTTGCAGTGCGCCCATCAAGCGCAGCATGCTCAAACGACTTGCCGTGAGCACCGGCACCTGCACTGGTTGCGGTGTGAGCAGGTAACGTCCCTGAACGGCCTGCACCGGCAGCTCCAGGCAGCGCTGGTACAAGGTGTGGTCGTGGACTTGCCCGGCGATCACGCCCAACCCGCGCGCATGCATGTGTTCGCTGCGTTCGCGCATGACCTCGGGTGACAAGCGGGTCGCGTCCAGACGAACAAATTGTGCCAGCTGCAGCAACGCTTCGGTCGCCAGGCTGTCATCCAGCGCCGCGTCACCGGCGTCGACCATGAGTGGGCAACCCCGCTGTGACATTTGCTGCAGGCGCTTCATCAACGTCTGGTCATTGGCCATCTGCGGCTGCAGCATCACGCCCAGCCGGGGCTGGTGGAGCAACACGTCCGATTCCTCAAGCAACAGCTCGATCGGCAAGTTGATAAACGCGCGGTTGCCGCGAACCAGCCGGGTAAGCGCGCCGTCGGTGATCGTCGACAACACGCGCTGCTGCATATCTTGGGCGTCGTCGGCCTGACGGTGGAACAAGATTTCGTAGGCGAACAACTGATGTTCGCGATCCAGCATGGGCACGCGCAGCACCGGCAGGGGTGCACCCACCTGGAGACTGGCTGGTGCGGGAGTTGCAGGGAGCACATTCACCGGGGCGTTGAGATTGCTCATGAGTCTTGGTCTGCGAAAGTACGCGTAACTGGGGATATGCACGCGATCCGTGGAGAGGGTGGGCCGGAACGCGGCAGTGGGGTCATACCTCGGCCAGCACTTGGGAGCGCAAGCTGGCGCGAAGCTCACCGCCACGGCCGTACAGGCCGCCTTCGCCCGCGTGCCCGGTCAGGGTCGAGAGCGCTTCGCGCACCTGCGCCAGCCGTTGGCTGACCACACTGCCGTTACGCTGGTTGAGCTGTTGACAGGCGCGCAGGGATTGCACGATTTGCGGCCACGTTGCAGCGCATGCAGGTGCCGCCGGTGGCGCTTCACGCAGCAATTGCTGTCGCTCCAGGTCCAACTGCTCCAGGCGCTGCAGCAACGCTTGCTTGTCGGCGCCGGCGCTGTCCAGTGCCGCGCTGTCGAGCGCATGCACTGCCGCACGTTCGGCCTCGAGCACCTGCGCAAGCTGGCTCAGGGCGTGCTGCATGTCGCTCAACACGGCCTGCAGCGCATCGTCCACCCCGCCTGGCGGCAACCGGCTCATGCCTTGCCCGCGCCGCCGATTTGCTGGTCGAGTGCCAGCATCTGTTCGGCAATGCGTGCCGGGTTGATGGTGTAACTGCCATCGGCCAGTGCCTGGCGAATTTGCTCGACCCGCGTCTGGTCTACCACCGCACCGTCGGCGGGACGTGCGGCTTCCTGCAGCGCGCGTGCCGAATCGGTCAGCTTGACCTCATCGCCAACCTTGCTGCTGGTTCCGGCACTGCTCGCCGGAGCACCGGCGGTTGCTGTCGACCCGCTGCCCGAGCCACTTGCCGGTGGCGTGAACGGCGGTAACCCGTTGTTTGAAATTGTGGCGTTCATGGATCTGTTCTCGTTGCGAGGTGTGGCCCTGTGGGTGTCAGATCGGCATAGCGCAGAGAAACTTTAGGGTGATTGCAGGGTGAGTCGCAGCCGGGTGTGGCGTGAAATTGATTCATGGCAGTGCGATGACCTCACCCGGTGCGCTGACCATGCCATCGACGACCTTGCCGGAACCGGCGTTGCGCACGCGCAATCGAGCCCCATTGTCGCCGCTACCCAGCGCCACACCGTCGGCACGCACTTCGATGCCGCCCACGCGTGCAATCATCTGCACGTGGTCGCCGGCACGCACCATGCGTCGCCCACCGAGGGCGGCCGGCGTGAGCACACTGCCGGCCGGTAGCGCGCGACTCAGCGTTCGCCCGGCCACTTGCTCAATATTCTCAAGGTAGCCGTAACCCAGGTGGGTCACATCGCGTTCCTCCGCCTGGACGTCGGCGACGGCCAGACCGTCCCCGCGCAACAAGGGATGGCTGGTTACCAGCACGCGGCGAAACAACTGCAACTTGACGGTGACCCGCGTGCTCCAGCCACCGGCCTGCGGGCACAGTACCGACACGGCCAGGCGCGGTGCCGGCTTGATGGATTTGGCGACGACCGCACGCAATGGCACGGCGCAGGCGGTCAGTTGCAGGCGGGGATCCAGCGCCATCGCCGTCGCCTCGATGCGACTACCAGGCAGGCTGAAACGTTCGTGCACCGCCTGCTCGGCGGCGGCCTGTGCGTTGGTGGCCGGGGTGTTGGCGACAGTTGGGGTGGCGGCGCCCGCGTTTGCGCACCACACCATGCCGACCAGGCATGTCGCGGTAGCCAGACCGTGGCGCGCGTATGGCTTCATGCATCCGCCAGCAAGCTGCCAAGCTGCGTGAGCAAGGCCTTACGTTCGCTTTCCAGCAGCCGGGAAAATTCGTCGGCCTCTTCCAGCTTGCCTTCGCCGAGGGCTTCGACGAAATGGCTGCTGTGTTCGCGCAGGCGCTGTCCCGTTGCCGCGAGTGCGGCACCAGTTGGCTCATCCTGCAGCGCGGTGAGCCGCGCGATGGTGCTGTTCAAGGCATGCGTGTCGAACCAGCGACGGTCGAGCGCGCCGGGTTCCAGTACCGCCAAATCCATGGCCTGACGCAAACTCAAGGCACCTTCGCGTACGCTTACGCTGAGGCTGGTCGCGTCGTTGCCGCTTTCGCTGTCGAGCCAATCCAGGCCAAGCCGATGGGTGAGCAGGGCGTCGCGGTTCAGTGCCTCCGCCTGTCGCCGTGCTTCCGCGCTGCGCCGTTGCAACGCGCCCACGGTAGCTTGCGCGGCGGCGGCACAGGTGTGCTGGATATCGTGTTCATGCTGCACGCTGACGACGCGTTCGGTGGCAGTGCGCAACGCCGCGCTGCCCGCGCGCAGGGCAATGCCGGCTTCGCCGATGCGGCTCTGCGCGCGCTGGAGTTGGGCCAGCCCGTGTTGCACATCGCCATCCAGCTGCAGGGAGAATTCGCCGATGGACCCGGTGACGGTTTCGATTTCGGTGGTGGCAGCCGTGGTCTTTTCCGCCAGCTGCTTGACCTCGTCGGCCACCACGGCAAAACCGCGGCCGGCCTCCCCGGCACGCGCGGCCTCGATGGCGGCATTCAACGCCACCAGATTGGTTTGATGGGCAATCTCCTGTACGGCGCTCGTGAGTTTGCGGATCTGTGCAACTTGCTCGGCCAGCATGTTCTGGTTGCGATTCATGGCTGACAGTGCACTGCGCAGCAGACGCAGTTGTCCGTCCAGTTCGCTGACGCCGGCTTCCCCGGTGACCTCCGCCTGCGCGGCTTGGGTCAGCTCGACCCCGGCTTGGCGCAGGGTCGTCGAGATCCCGACGCTGCCTTCCGTCAAACGGTCGACGCTGGTACGACCTGCAGTGGCGGCGTCTTCCAGCGCAGTTTGTTCGCGGCGCAGCTGTTGTACCGCGTCGATCACCAGGCTTTGCTGCTCAACGGCCTGCAAGGCAACGGCGGCTGGCGCCCGCGCCGCGAACCGATCCAGCAGTGGTGCCATGGCCTGCGCGGCCCGGGGATACTTGTGCCGCAGCCGGGCGAGCTCGGGGCCGTCGTCCGCGGCGGCTGCCCGGGCGAGGGCGGTCAGGTGCTGATTCCAGATCAAACTCATGAGACGGACGTCACCCTGGGCTGCGAAAGGTATGCACGGTCTGCATCGTCAAAACCCTGCGGAACTTGAGGAAGCAAGTCGCATGCCACCATGGCAAGCCGTGGCGCGCGGCTCAAGCATGCGCGACTGATGCCGTTACGGAGGACAGGCGTGGCACGCGGTACGCGGGGACTTCCATGAGCGAAACGTTGCTGGACAAGATCGGGCGGCAGACCCAACTGGCCGGGCACAACCGGGTGGCGATGTTGTTGTTCACCCTGGGCGACGAGCAGCTGTTCGGGATCAATGTGTTCAAGGTGCGCGAGGTGTTGCGCCGGCCCCGGCTGGAGCACATGCCTGGTGTGCATGCCTTGCTCGCCGGCAGTTGCGACTATCGCGGGCAAACCATCCCGGTGATCGACCTGGCGGCGGCGCTCGGTTACGCCCCGTTGCGCGACGTGGCATCGGCACACTTGCTGGTAACCGAGTTCAGCGGCTCGGTGCAGGGCTTTCTGGTCTCCGACCTGCAGCGCATGGTGCATTGCGATGGTGACAGCCTGGTAGCGCCGACCAGCGTGTTGGGCTTCGGCGCGCGGGTGAATGCGGTCACGCGCATTGGCGGTGCACTGGTGGCGGTGGTGGATGTGGAACATGTGCTGGCCAGTATTGACGCCCCGCCGCATGAGCTGTCCACACAGCTGCAACGCATTGCCGATGCGCAGCCTCGCCCGCTGCGCCGGGTGCTGGTTGCCGATGACTCGCAAATTGCACGGCGCCGGGTGGTTGGCTTGTTGCGGCGGATGGGTATGGAGTGCGTGGTCGCGCGTGACGGTCGCGAGGCGCTGGAGCAACTGCTGGCGCTGTCGACCGAACAAGGCGATGCCGCCATCGACCTGGTGATTTCCGATATTGAAATGCCGCAACTGGACGGTTATGCATTGACCCGCGCCATTCGTGAAGTGCCCGCGTTGCGCCGGCTCAAGGTGCTGCTGCACAGTTCACTCAGTGGTGGTTTCAACGCGGCACTGGTGCGTGAGGTCCAGGCCGATCGGTTTGTTGCCAAATTCCAGCCGGACCTGCTGGCGCAGGCGGTACTTGACCTGCTGGCGGTGGATCCGCCTCCGGGGCAGACGCCAGCGCCGTGAGTTCAGTGGTTGCCTGCCGCAATCGGGCGAAGACGGCGGCGAAGTGCCTCGCGTCAACAATCCGTCTTTTCATCCGCGGCACGCGCACCAGGGATTGACCGATAGCTCGTCAGCCCAACCCTGGCAAGGGGTTTGCGCTGGTGGCATGCAACTTGCCTCGACCTTCGTGCGGCGCTGCCGCGTGAAGCGAGGCAAAGAACATGATTCCCGACAACCTGTTTGGTATCCATACCAAGGCGCTGGACGTGTGGCAACGCCGCAGCGAGGTGCTGGCCAACAACCTGGCCAATACCGACACACCCGACTTCAAGGCGCGTGACGTGGATTTTGCCAAGGTGCTGGCCGCTGCCAGTGGCAGCACCGATGCCGGCCGACTTGCCCTGGACGCGCCCGCTCCAGGCCAGATCGGCAGCGCAAACCAGACCGCGAACGCGCTGGCTTATCGCGTACCGACACAACCAAGCATGGACGGCAACACCGTCGACGAGCAGGTCGAGCAGGCCGCGTTTGCCGCCAACGGCGTGCATTACCAAGCCAGCCTCTCTTTCATCACGGCGCAAATCCGCATGTTGCGCACGGCGATCACCGGAGGTCAGGGCTGATGTCACTGTTCTCGATTTTCAATGTGGCCGGGTCAGGCATGGCGGCACAGTCGCTGCGGCTGAACACGGTGGCGAGCAATCTGGCCAACGCCGACAGCGTGGCGAGCACGCCGGAAGCCGCGTATCGCTCACGCGAACCGCTGTTTTCCGCGGTGCAAAAGCAGGTAGGCATGGGCAATCAGGATGCCGGCCAGGGAGTGCGTGTGCTCGGCGTCAGCGAGAGCCAGGCCGCCATCCCCAACCGCTACGAACCGGGCAATCCGCTGGCCGATGCCGACGGCTATGTCTATGCCAGCAACGTCAATCCGGTCGATGAGCTGGTCAACATGATCTCCGCGTCGCGCTCGTATCAAAACAACGTCGAGGTGATGAACTCGACGCGACAGCTGCTGCAAAAGACGCTGGACCTCGGCAAATGAGTCGCGCACTGATGCAGCACGAACCAGTACCACCACCCTCCATGAGGCATGACGCATGAACGTTCCCGGCGTTGGCGGCAGCGCTGCGCAAGCAGTGGGCATCAGCAAGGACAAGACCATCGGTCAGGCCGACTTCCTGAGTCTGCTGGTGCAGCAGATGCGCAATCAGGATCCGACCCAGCCGATGGATTCATCGCAGATGGTCAGCCAGTTGGCGCAAATCAGCCAGGTATCCGCCACGCAGGCGTTGCAGTCCTCGTTCGATGCGTTGAGCACCTCGCTGCAGGGCAATCAGATGTTGCAGGCCAGCAGCATGGTCGGGCGCAGCGTCACCCTGCCTTCCAACGCCGGTCAGCTGCACGCCGGTGTGCTGGACGGCGCGGTGAACGTGCCTGATGGCGGTGGCCAGGTGGTGCTGCGGATCACCGACGCCCAAGGCAACGTCGTGCGCGCGCTGGACATGGGCGCACCGAAGTCCGGCCTGGTGGCATTTCACTGGGACGGCACGGGTGACGACGGCAAGGCGGTGCCACCGGGGGTTTACGGGCTCACCGCCCAGGCCGGCAACACCGCGGTCGCGACGTATGTCAGCGGCAAGGTCAATGGGGTGGGCATGACCAGCGACGGCGCCTATCTGGATGTGGATGGTTTTGGTGGCGCCCTGCTGAGCCAGGTCGCGCAGATCAACTGACAGAGCAAATCAACGGGCCCGCGAGGGACTCCAACGCAGAGGAATCATGTCATGGCTTTCAACATTGCACTGAGCGGACTCAACGCGGCGTCGAAGGACCTCGAGGTCACCGCCAACAACATCGCCAATACCGGCACCACCGGCTTCAAGGGCTCGCGCGCGGAGTTTGCCGAGCTGTTCAACGCGGCCGGCCCCAACCTCAGTTCCAGCCAGGTCGGCAGCGGTGTGCGCCTGACCAATGTCGCCCAGCAATTCAAGGCCGGCAGCGTTGAGACGACCAACAACAGCCTGGATTTCGCGATCAGCGGTGATGGCTTTTTCACCATCCGCGATGCCAAGGGCTATTCGTATACGCGCGCCGGTGCCTTCCGCCAGGACAGCAACGGCTTCGTGACCAATGCCAGCGGCCAGCGCCTGCAGGTATTTCCGGCCAACGTCGGTGGCACGTTCGATACCAGCACGCTGCAGGACTTGCAGATGATCACCTCGCAAAACGCGGCCAAGGCCACGACCAGCGTGGCGATGTCATTGAACCTGCCCTCCGATGCCACGGCACCAGTGCCGGCGTTCGACCCGGCGGATGCGCTCAGCTACAACCAGTCCACCCCGTTCACCGCGTACGACTCGCTCGGTGCCACCCACACCGGTGTGGTGTATTTCGTCAAGGATGCGGCGGCCAACACGTGGGACGCCAACCTGTATGTCGACGGCGTGGCCACCGGCGCTGCGCAGCAGATCAGTTTCACCAGCAGCGGTGCGCTGGCGGCGCCGGCCGGCGGCCAACTGAGCTTTGCCGCCGTGTCGGTCAGCCCCGGTGCCGACCCGTTGCAACTGAATCTGGACATGTCCAAGGCCACCCAGTTCGGCAATGACTACGTAGCCAGCTCCATCACCCAGGACGGATTTCCGACCGGCACCTTGTCCAGCATCGATGTGTCACGCGAAGGCGTGGTGCAGGCGAAGTATTCCAATGGCCAGACCACCGCGTTGGGCCAGCTGGCACTGGCGCGCTTCAGCAATCAGCAGGGGCTGCGGCAGTTGGACAACACCAATTGGGCGGCGTCGTTCGACTCGGGCACGCCAGTGATGGGCGCGGCGGGCAATGGCACGTTCGGCAATGTCCAGTCCGGTGCGCTGGAAGCATCCAACACCTCCGACCTTACCGCCGAGCTGGTGAACCTGATCAAGGCGCAGCGCAACTATCAGGCCAACGCGCAGGTGATCTCCACCGACGACAAACTCACGCAGACCATCATCAATATCCGCAATTGACGGGCTGCGTTAACTGGGATTCCGGCTTGCGCCGGGATGACGAATACCGAGGTTTCCCATGGATCGATCACTCTATGTAGCCATGACCGGTGCCACGCAAATGATGCGTGCGCAGTCGGAGGTGGCGCACAACCTGGCCAACGCCGACACCGTTGGCTTCAAGGCCCAGTTGTCTGCGTTCGAGCCGCTGCCGGTGCAAGGCGCTGGCCTGGCCACGCGCGTCAACGGGGTGGCGTTTGGCCAGGGCGTGGACATGCGTCAGGGCGGGCAGATCGACACCGGTCGCGAGCTTGACGTGGCCGTGCAGGGCAATGGCTGGATTGCCGTGCAGGATGCGCAAGGTGGCGAGGCCTATACCCGTGCCGGCGACTTGCGCCTGACTGCCGACGGCCTGCTCACCGATGCGCGCGGCAATCCGGTGCTGGGTGATGGCGGTCCGATCAGCGTGCCGCAAAGCACGCAGATGAATGTGGGCGCTGACGGCACGATTTCGGTGGTGCCGACGGGACAGACGCCAAACACGATTTCGGCGGTGGGTCGCATCAAGCTGGTCAATCCGACGGTGGATGATCTCAGCCTCGGTGAGGATGGGTTGATGCACCTGGCCAATGGCGCCACGGCCAGCGCGGACCCGACGGTGACGATCAAATCCGGCGCGCTGGAATCGAGCAACGTCAATCCATCGCAGACGCTGGTGCAGATGATCCAGCTGTCGCGGCAATACGAGTTGCAAGTGCGCGCCATCAAGAGCGCCGATGAAAACGCGCAGTCCGCCTCGCGGCTGTTGCAGCTGACCTGACTCATAGTTGACTTGTGGACGTAAAGACGTCCAGACGGAGTAAACGACATGTTCTCATCCCTGTGGGTAGCCAAAACCGGACTCGATGCGCAGCAGACGCGCATGGATGTCATCTCCAACAACCTGGCCAACGCCAACACCACCGGCTACAAAAGCGCGCGCGCCTCGTTCCAGGATCTGGTGTACCAGAACGTGCGCCAGCCGGGTGCGCAGACCACCGAGCAAACCCAGGCGCCATCCGGGTTGATGCTGGGTACCGGGGTGCGCGTGGTCGGCAGCGAGAAATTGTTCACCCAGGGCAATATCGAGCAGACCGGCAATGCGCTGGATGTGGCGATCCAGGGCCGCGGCTTTTTGCAGGTGACCATGCCCGATGGCTCCATCTCCTACACCCGGGATGGCTCACTGCACCTGGACCAGAACGGTCAGCTCGTCACCGCTGGCGGTTATGCACTGGATCCGGCCATCAGCGTGCCGGCAAATGCGCAAAGCATCACGGTCGGCAGCGACGGTACGGTCAGTGTCAGCCTTCCCGGGCAGGCGGCGACGCAGCAGATCGGCACCATGCAACTGGCCGATTTCATCAACCCCGCCGGTCTGCAGCCCAATGGTGACAACCTGTATCTGGAGACCGCGTCCAGCGGCTCGCCGCAAATCGGTCAGCCCGGCCTCAACGGCCTGGGCACGCTCGCCGCCGGTGCGCTGGAAAGCTCCAACGTCAACGTGGTCGAGCAGATGGTGGACATGATCCAGACCCAGCGTACCTACGAGATGAATTCCAAGGCGGTGTCTGCCGCCGACTCCATGCTGCAATTCCTGACCCATAACACGTGAGCGCCGCCGTGATGCGTCAATACTGTCGTCTTGCCCTTTTGCTGTGTGCGTTGGCGGCGCTGGGTGCATGCGCCACCGGCCCGACCGCGCGCGACGATGCGCAGTGGGCGCCCACGCCACCGCCGGCGCAGGACGTGGCTGCCACGCCGTCCGACGGTGCGATCTACCACGACGCGCAAGGCATGGAGTTGTTCACCGATCCGCGCGCCCACCGTGCCGGCGACATCCTCACCGTGGTGCTGGTGGAAAGCACGCAGGCCACGAAGAAGGCCACCACCAGCACCAGCAAGACCGACAAGGCCAAGATCGGCGCGCCGACCCTGCTTGGCAGGACTTTGAGCCTCGGCGGCAAGGTCGCGGATATCGGCCTGGACGGCGAACGTGGTTTTGATGGCGCCGGCTCCAGCAGCCAAAGCAATCAACTCACCGGCCAGATTACCGTCACCGTTGCCCAGCGGATGTCCAACGGCAATTTGCTGGTGCGCGGCGAAAAATGGCTGACCATCAATCAAGGCCAGGAACTGGTACGCATCGCCGGCATCGTGCGTCCGCAGGATATCGGCCAGGACAATACCGTGCCGTCGACCCGCGTGGCCGACGCGCGCATCAGCTACACCGGCCGCGGCACGCTGGCCGACGCCAACACGCGCGGGTGGCTGTCGCGCTTCTTCAATTCCAAGTGGATGCCGTTTTGATGAAAGCCCAACCGCTGCAGGTTCCGTCGATTGCCGTCCCGGCCGCTGGTGCCCGTGGCGCCGCGCGTGTGCGCAACGACGCATCGCCACGCGAACATTTGCTGCAGGTGATCGATCCGCAGACCAATGCGGAAAACCGCCGCGCCGCGATTCGCGCGGCTATCCGGCGCTGGCGTTCGTTTGGTGGCGCCGCTGCATTGTGCCTGCTGGCGTTGTTGGTGATGCCGTTGCCGGCGCATGCGGACAAGGTGCGCGATCTGGTACAGGTGGCCGGCGTGCGCAGCAATCAGTTGATCGGCTACGGGCTGGTGGTCGGGCTGGATGGCAGTGGTGACCAGACCACGCAGGCCCCGTTCACCACGCAAAGTCTGGAAAACATGCTGCAGCAATTCGGCATCACCGTGCCGGCGAATGCGCGTCCGCAGCTGAAGAATGCCGCCGCGGTGATGGTCACGGCCGAGTTGCCGGCGTTTGCCAAACCCGGTCAGGCAATCGACGTGACGGTAGCCTCGATCGGCAATGCCAAGAGCATTCGCGGTGGCCAGTTGTTGATGACTCCGCTGCGCGGCGCTGATGGCAACGTGTACGCCGTCGCGCAGGGCAGCGTGGTGGTGGGTGGCATCAGTGCGCAGGGCAAGAGCGGCTCCAGCGTACAGGTGAATATTTCCGCGAGCGGACGCATACCCGATGGCGCGTCGGTGGAGCGCACCGTCGCGTCGTCGTTTGCCAGCGGCGGCAACCTCATGCTGAACCTCAACACCGCCGATTTCACCACGGCGGCACGCATTGCCAGCGCCATCAATACGGCTTACGGCGCGGGTACCGCACAAGCCGTCGATGGTGGCTCGGTGTCCGTGCGTGGCCCGCAGGACCCTGCGCAGAAAGTGGCGTGGCTGGGTGCGATCCAGAATATCGAGGTGCAGCCTGGCGATGCGCCGGCGCGCGTGGTCGTCAACTCGCGCACCGGCACCGTGGTGATCGGCTCGGATGTGCGTGTCACCGCCGCGGCGGTGGCGCACGGGGCGATTCAGGTCACCGTGGGCGAACAGGCGCTGGTCAGCCAGCCGGCCCCATTCAGTCGCGGGCAGACTGCCGTGGTACCCAGCAGCAGCGTGCAGGTCAGCGAAGACGGCGCGCACATGTTCAAGTTTGGCCCGGGCGTGAGCCTGGACACCATCGTGCGCGCGGTGAACCAGGTCGGTGCCACGCCGAGTGATTTGATCTCCATCCTGCAGGCGTTGAAGCAGGCTGGCGCGCTTCGTGCACAACTGGTCGTGATTTGAGCAAGTGACAAAATCATGACGGCCATCACCAGCAGC
>Ga0207707_10001793_pt1 | contig 19718 bp, 19 predicted proteins | sample KBSC83BmetaG_FD_184336 | JGI IMG/M metagenome (GOLD analysis project Ga0207707, IMG submission 184336) | Corn rhizosphere microbial communities from Kellogg Biological Station, Michigan, USA - KBS C8-3B metaG (SPAdes) (version 2) | ecosystem: Host-associated > Plants > Roots > Rhizosphere ...
TCAGTGTCATTTCCAATGTTTCTGACTGATATTGGAGATGAGTATCCGCGTATCTGGATGCACTCGTCTTTCCAGTTTGAGACTATGTTCTGGTAAATCTCTCCAAGAACTCCCTTGTTCTTGTTAAACTCTGACAATAGTGCCTTATATGCAATCTCTCTTGTCTTTGGCTTGGGGCTTCGAATCAGGACTGATAATTCTTCCCTGTTGTATCTTTTTGTCTTGCCGTCTATTTTTACCTCAAAGACAAACGCATTTGTTATCTTGTCATAGATTTTGACCAAGGCCGAGTGTCCTGTGACATCTAGTGTGTTGATTATCCTCTCTTCGGGCTCTGTAAGGGAATATTTGGCAAGTAGACGCTTGTATCTTAAAAACTCGTACAACTCTCCTGATGACCTCATAAGTCTCTGGGCATTTTTCTCATCAATCTGCTTTTTCCACCACTGGTCAAAAAACAGGGTCTGATTCTCAAGCTGGGCCCCCAGTTTTCTCATCCTTGAAACTAGTGATGTTGCCTTGTCTGACTGGGTATCTGATGAATATTCTAACGATGCGTAGCCTGAAACTCTACCAAATTCATCGGTGATATCCTCCAATGTGTGAAGCATTGACATGAATTTCTTCTCAGGTATGGTGGACTTGAGTATCTTTTTGTTCTTCTCAAAGTTTTTGACGTTATTCTGAATGACTTTTAGGCGTTTTTCAAAATGCGGTGACTCGGGGTCCTTTACAAGTTCGCTTAGATCCCATTTTTCCTCTTTGAAAACTTGCATCCGACTCCAACTTCTGGTCTCTTCTTAAAATACTATGTGGAAAACAACAACATCTTTGGTTTTCTGTTGTAACAATGATTTACAACAGAAAGATTTTTCAGAAAAATTGTCTAGTATGATTGATATGAACAATTTGTGCACACGTCTTAAATATGAAATTTACAATATAGTCTGCATGAGCATGACAGCATGGCATTGTTATAGGTGTAATCTGACTTTCAAAGAAAAGTCTCATGTTGTTATGCATAAAGAAATCTCCCGACATGATGCAAGAGAAGTAGAAATTCCAGAATAGATTTTCTACTTTTGTTTTGCATTACAATGTATATTCTGCACCAAAACCTTGCAAGTATTTATTTAACCCGAAATTAAGTTAGTCGTTCGTGGATCATCACAATTTTAAGGGAAAAGACATTCCTCACCTGAAAGTAAAACCCAACATGGGCATTGGTGACTTGGTAGATATTTTTGCAAGTACTGGCTATAACGCAAGACAACTTGGGGATGCTGCCAAATTATACTGTAAAATGATTGAAGATGATGCTACCATATGCCTTACCGTGGCAGGTGCAATGACACCTGTTGGATTTGGAGGCCTATTCAAGACCCTGATAGAGCGTGGCTTTGTTGACTGGATAGTCTCCACCGGCGCAAACGTATACCATGAGGACCATTTTGCGTGGAACCTGCCTGTAAAGCAAGGGCACTTTGAGGTCGATGACATGGTGCTCTATGAAAAAGATATCGTACGAATCAGAGATGTATACATCAAAGGTGATGAAACACTCAAGGCAGAAGACAAGATTGTCCAGAAAATGTTTACAAAGAGTTTGCTTGACAAACCGTTTACAACAGCTGAATTTTGTAATGCGATGGGAAAATATTCCAAACAACATTCCAAAAATCCAGAACGTAGTTTTGTTGTAACTGCATACGATTATGATGTTCCAGTTTACATATCCACTTTGAAGGACTCATCACTTGCACTAGACTTGGCACCATTACGACTTGAAAATAAAATCCACAGTCTTGACTTTGTGCGAGAAATCATAGAACAAGCTGCAATCTTGTACAATTCCAAAAAGTCTGGAATCTTGGAGTTGGGTGGAGGTGTGCCAAAAAATACTGCACAGCAAACAGGTCCACTATTAGATCAGATACTTGGTTTGGGCCATGGTGGACAAAATTACATTATTCAAATAACCGATGCAAGACCTGACACTGGTGGTCTTTCTGGTGCAACATTGCAAGAAGGAAAGAGCTGGGGCAAGGTAAAAGATGCACATGAAGACGTGATAATGGTGTATACTGATGCAACCATTGCATTTCCGATACTTTGTCTTTATGCACTAAGCAATGAAAAACCACGAAAACCAAAGAGGCTGTACAAGAAACTGCCAAAGTATTATGAGGATTTATCCAAGGCGTATTTTAACAAAAAGCATTAGACTGGAAATCTTCTACAACTGGAATTTAATAAAAGAAAATCAAGAGATGTGTTGATTATACTTTCTAGAATCTGTTGAATCGTGCTTTTTCTGTGTCTCTGTCGTCCTTTGTTGCCTTTTTCCATTCCTTGTAGTGTTCTTTACAAAGAATTGCCTTTTTCAAGCCATGAGGAATGCCTACTCCGGTTCCATCTACCTTTGAGGCTGTAAGGGAGCGCACGCCATCATTATCGCATCCTGTGACACTACATTTTGCACCTTTTGATATGAGGCCCATGAGAGTTCTAAAACGCACTATTATATCAGATTTTTTGATTTTTTGTTCAAAGCACAAGAAATTTTGTCAGACATGCTCTTAGATACATGGTATAAATTATTGTTAGATATGTGGCTGGTATCAGATGCTTAACAACTTTAGAGAAGGCCTCAAGCCTGCTTTGCAGAACATTGGCAAAGTATTTGCTGCAACAGGATTATCAGCAAATTTCTGGACTGCAATAGGACTGGGCTTTGCATTTGCATCTGCGATAGTTTATGCAATTCATCTTGATTATTCTTTTATTTTGGGTGGCATATTGTTGCTCGTTTCGGGATTTTTTGACATTGTTGATGGTCAGGTTGCGCGCATCACTGGCAAGACATCAAAAAAAGGTGCATTTCTTGATTCTGTCTTTGATAAAATTGCTGAAGTTGCAATATTTCTTGGAATCTTAATTGGTGGATACCAACAAGGATATCTTGTACTGTTGGCAATCGGATTGTCTCTACTTGTCAGCTATACGCGGGCAAGAGCAGAATCTCTTGGAGTCCAGCTCCAAGGTATCGGCATTGGTGAGCGTGCAGAAAGATTGCTTGTAATTGCAATAATTGGAATGATTGGATTTCTAAATTATGCCGTAGTCATTGTTGCAATAATTGCCGGGATTACATTTGTTCAGAGAATAATAACAACAGCTCGCGCAATAAAAGACTAGATTATCGTAGTCTGCCAGTTTGGCGTCTTGAATCTGCTGATCTGATTTTTAGGATACCAAAGTGTATTGCACATGAGATGCAGTACCATTTGAGTACGGTTGGTGCTGCAATGTATGCGCCTTGAGCTCTTAATTCCTTTGCCAGAGTGTGCTCTACCAAGTTCAATCTTGATGTTACTTTCTTTGCCTTGTCTCGTGGGACTGTAGCACCACAGTTTGTACACTGGATACGGTCTGAGGAACCCTTTCCTCCCTTCTTTCGTCCACGACTAGCACGCTTTAGTGGCATGTTTTACCTGTATAGAGCCTCTTTATAACGATATTTGACGGGTCTTGTTTTTGCTAAATTGATACCCTGGTGCCACAAATTCTAACTTTGGTACGTTTTTCTATGTTGTACAAAATAATCATGGTATGCTGCGATCTCGGTTTTATCTCTGTTAAAATTTAAATTCAATATAATTTCAGATCAGATTATGCGTGGCCTGTGTCATGTATGCCTGAGCTCTAATGTTGAAATAACAATAGATAAAGGCAAAACAATCTGCCAGTCCTGCCTACAGAGTCAGAAAAAGGACTAAATGGAAAGGTACTGGCATGAAATCAAATGAAGATTGCAATTTTTTCACATTGTACAATAGATGAGATATCTCAAAACGATACCGTAACCATTACTGCAGGAGGTCCTGCATGCTATTGTGGTCTTACTGCCAAAAATATGAAATTTGAAATTGACCTTCACACAAAAGCAGGTGTAGATTTTTCATTCAAATCTGCACTTGAAAAAAAAGGAATCTTTCTTTCACAGAGTTCTATATCTGAAAAACCAACCACCAGATTCTTGCTCAATATTTCCGGAATAGAGCGTGAACTCTATCTGAAATCAAAATGTGATCCGATTGAATCAATAAAGTCTGATGCAGATGGTGCAATTGTAAGCCCTGTCTTTGATGAAATATCTGAAGATACGCTAGATGCGATAAAAGAAAATTTTAATTTTACATTGCTTGATCCACAAGGATATCTCCGCCGTGTAGCAAGTGACAACAAAATATTTTTTGAAAAAACAGTGATGGACCTGTCCAAAATAACTGCACTCAAGGCAGACCCTGAGGAGGCATTCTATCTTACAGGGCTAAGAGAGAAAGAAGCAATGGTTGCATTACAAAAAAAAGGCGTCAAACATGTTCTTTATACTAACAAGCAAGACATCACAATGCTTGTAAAAGACAGAATGTATCACTTGAAGATCCCAAATATGAAAATTGGTGATACGACAGGGGTTGGAGACATTTTCTGTGCATCTTTTACTTGTTCTTATTTGAAGGAAAAAGACCCAATTTGGGCAATCTGTTTTGCAGTTGGTGCTGCACAAGCTGCTCTTGAGACTCGTGCCACAGGTCTTGACAAGGTGCCTGTAGGGGGGGATACTGAGAGAAATGCTGCATATCTTTACAATCTGATGCAGTTCTCAAGTGTCTAAACTTTTATTGTGTGAAAATAGAATCTAGGTTGTGAAGGTTGCAATCTACAGTCAAGACCAAGATCAGACTGTAAAATCAATAAAACAATCACTTGAAAGCCATGGAATAGAGTCTGTCAATCTTGGGAAAAAACCTCTTGGAAAAGAAATTGACTATGTAATAGTAACTGGAGGAGACAGAGGGGTTAGAAAATATTTTCACAACGTTGAAAATTCTGCAATCCCTGTCCTTGGAATAAACGAATACGAGTCTAGTGGATTTTTAGCCCAGACTGATCTTAAACAATTTCCGATTTATCTTAACAGACTAAAAAAAGGAGATTTCTCAATTGAAGCATTACCACGAGTTGGAGTGAAAATCGATGGAAAGCAAATCTATCCTGCATTAAATGATGTAGCGATATTTTCGTCAAAGAGTGCAATATTGCTAGAACATGTCTTGCGTATAAACGGCGAAGAACTATGGCATGACAGCAGTGATGGCTTGATAGTCTCAACACCTATTGGCTCTTCTGCTTATTCCATGTCTGCAGGAGGTCCTGCAATATACCAAAACTCAAAGGTCTTTTGCATTGTATCTGTAAACTCACTTGATAATACAAGACGTCCTCTTATAGTTCCAGAAGACGCCCTCATTGAAATTGATGGTATTTCATCTAGTCTTAGATGCGAAGTTGTAATTGACGGAAAGGACAGGTTCAAAGTAGACAAGACCGTAATCTGTACAAAATTCCCGCAACCTGCAAATGTAATCCGAATGAAAAAAGATTCTACCACAGTTTCGGCTCTAGCTAAAAAAGTAAAGCTTGCAGACGAGCTACTCAACATGCCACCAAGCTCCAAGTTGTTGCTAAAGACACTGGAATACGAAGGCTCTCTTACTCAAAAGGAACTGGCTGAAAAGACACTACTTCCAGATAGGACGGTAAGGCTTGCACTGAGTCACCTGCTTGAGAAGGGTTATGTTAAACGAAGAGTCTCATTGCGTGATACAAGACAAAGAATCTACGAAATTCCAAAGTAATGCCTAGGCGTTAGCTGAAGCTCTTATGAATGCCTCAAAGGACTCTTCTGGATATCCGGGTCTGCTGCTAAATTCTGGGTGATATTGTACTCCGAGATAGAACTTGTGATTTGGAATCTCTAATACTTCCATGCGTTTTTTGCTATCACTGTATCCTGAAAATCTCATGCCATTTGAAGAAAATAATTCCAAGTATTTTTGGTTGAACTCAAATCGGTGTCTGTGTCTTTTGTGAATCTTTGTGGATTTGTAAAGCTTGAATGCCATGGTGTTTTCTTCTACGGTAATCTCATGTGATCCTAGACGCAGAGAGCCTCCCATGTTTTCAACTGTCTTTTGTTCTGGCAGTAGATCAATTATTGGATTTTCTGTCCTAGGTGAAATCTCTGTGGAATTTGCATTTGCCAATCCACAAACATGTCTCCCAAATGCCACGGCAGCTAGCTGAAAACCAAAACAGATTCCAAGGTATGGTATATTTTTCTCTCTTGCATAATTTGCAGTACTGATTATTCCTTCTACGCCCCTGTCTCCGAATCCCCCTGGAACAATTATCCCATTGTATGATGCAAGTTTACTCAAGTCTCCATTGAGTTCTTCTGAATCAATCCAGTCTATCATGACATTTTTGCCGATTTTAGCACCTGCGTGTTGTAATGCATGATTTACACTTACATAACTATCTGCAAGCTTGACATATTTTCCAACCATTGCAACTCGTACTGATTCTTTTGTATTTTGAAATGAATTTATGATTGCATTCCACTTGTCCCAATTTGCTGATGTGTTGACAAGTCCAACTTTGCCAAACTTTTTGAATATTACATCTATGATGCCCTGGTCATACAGCATCTGTGGTACCAAAAGAATTGATTCTGCATCATGACATGAAAATACATCTCGCTCTGAGACGTTTGAAAATAATGAAATCTTTTTTCTTGCTGCCATCTCAAGTGGTCTTGTACATCTTACTGCTAGCAAGTCTGGCTGGATACCTATTCTTCGTAGTTCTTGGACGCTGTGCTGGGTTGGCTTTGTCTTTTGTTCCCCTACCACATCAAGGGATGGCGCAAGTGTAACATGGACAAAGATGACATTCTCTGGTCCTTCCTCAAGCCTCATCTGTCTTAATGCCTCAAGAAATGGTAGACTCTCAATGTCTCCTACAGTTCCACCACACTCTATTACAAGCATGTCAAGATTCTCACTTTTTACTATCTTTCGTATCCTGTCCTTGATCTCATCTGTAACATGGGGAATTATCTGGACACAAGCCCCAAGATATTCTCCACGTCTTTCTGAATCTATGACACTAGAGTAAATTTGAGCAGTAGTTATGTTATGGGTCTTGAGAATATTTTGGTTTAGGAATCTTTCATAGTTTCCAATATCCATGTCGCATTCTCCTCCGTCTTCTGTAACGTAGACTTCTCCATGGGCAATGGGATTCATTGTACCTGCGTCGTAGTTTAGGTATGGATCAAATTTTACGCAAGAGACTTTTTGATTAGAAAGCTGAAGCAACTTTGCAACCGATGATGAAACAACGCCCTTTCCAAGGCCAGACATGACTCCCCCTGTCACAAAAATGTATTTTGTAGATTCTGTCTGCATATCCATGATGGATTTGAGATCCTTTTATTTCTTATTCTGTGATTGTGGCTTTTTTTAAACTGGCTGCGAACTGTTCAATCTTATGTTCGATCTTTTCTGAAGGCGTACTTTCCATTAGTCTTAGAAATGCGCTGCCTACAATTATTGCATCTGCGCCAGATTTTATTATGAACCTAGCCTGATCTGGGTTACTTACACCAAACCCAACTCCTAGCGGAATTTTTCCATGCAATATATTTTTGGCATTTTTAATTGCGTGAACAGTATAATTCTGGAATTGTTGTTGGCCTCCAGTTGTTCCAAATACTGATACCAAGTACAAGAAACCTGATGATGCGCCAGAAATCTTTTTGATCCTATCTGATGAAGTATTCGGGGATATTAAAAATATGACGTCTATCTTGTTTTTCTTTGCTGCTTGTAGAAAGTCCTTTGATTCGTTAATTGACATGTCAGGCAGTATCAATCCGTCAATTCCTGCGTGCTTTACTGTTGATATGAACTTCTCATAGCCATGGCTGTATAGGATATTGGTATATGTCATCAAGACAAGCGGAATGTCTGTCTCCTTGCGAATCTTTTTCACTAGCGCAAGAAACTTGGCAAAATTCATGCCTTTTTGTAATGCATGAAAGCCTGCATTCTGGATTACAGGTCCATCTGCCAACGGGTCTGAAAATGGCATCCCGAGTTCTATGATGTCTGCACCACCTTTGACAAGTCCTCTTACTGCAGCAAGTGTGTCCTTTTCACTTGGAAATCCTGTCATGACATATGTTATCAGGGCTTTTTGCTTCTTTGACCTGAGGTCTTGGAATTTATTTTTTATTCTTGACATTTTTACTCAAATATCTCCCTACTTCTTCAACATCCTTGTCTCCTCTGCCGGATAATGTTACCACGATGCTTTCGCTCTTTGGCATGTTTCTTGCAATTTTTATTGCATATGCAATAGCATGAGCTGATTCTAGTGCGGGTATGATTCCCTCATGTCTTGAGAGCAAGAGAAATGCATCAACTGCTTCCTTGTCATTTACTGCATCATATTTTACTCTCTTTGCATCTTTTAGATACGAGTGCTCTGGTCCTACTCCTGGATAATCTAATCCTGCAGATACACTGTGGGTTTCACTGATTTGTCCCTCACTGTCTTGTAGAAGATATGTCAGCATGCCATGTAGCACACCTTTTGATCCGCCTACTAGTGTTGCAGAATGATGGCCGCTCTTGATTCCCTCTCCGCCTGCTTCCACTCCAAACATCTTGGTGTCTTCATCAATTAATGGATAAAATGTTCCAATTGCATTGGAGCCTCCTCCTACACATGCCACTACAGAGTCTGGTGATTTTTTCTCGAGTTTTTTCATCTGTGCTAGAATCTCTTCTCCTATGACTGACTGAAAGTCTCTTACCATCACAGGGTACGGGTGTGGACCTACTGCTGAACCTAAAAGATAGTATGTCGTTTTTACATTTGTAATCCAGTCTCGTATGGCTTCATTGATTGCATCCTTCAAGGTCTGTGTTCCTTCTTTGACTGGATGCACCTTTGAGCCAAGCAAATTCATTCTAAATACATTTAGCTTTTGTCTCTGGGTGTCCTTGTAACCCATGTATACTTCACCATTCATTCCAAGTGCAGAGCATGCCATTGCAGTTGCTACTCCATGTTGTCCTGCACCTGTTTCAGCAATGATTCTCTTTTTTTTCATTCTTTTTGCAAGCAGTCCCTGACCTAGTGTGTTGTTTATCTTGTGAGCTCCCCCATGTAGCAGGTCTTCTCTTTTTAGGTAGATCTTTGCACCGCCTGCATATTTTGTAAGATTTTCAGCCAGGTATAGAGGAGTTGGTCTGCCTGCATACTGTGTAAGATAATATCGTAATTCTTTCTTAAAGTCTGCATCATCTTTGTATTTCAGGTATGCCTCTTCTAGTTCTTCTACTGCTGGAACCAGAGTTTCTGGAATGTATCTTCCACCAAACTCTCCGAATTTGCCATTTTTTGGGTATCTGAGTTTCATATTGACAACACCAACTCTGATACCAGTCCCTTGATATCTTTACTCTTCATTATGCTACTTCCTACCAAGAAAGCATCAGCGCCACATTTTTTCAAAAAATGGATGTCTTTTGGGAACTCTACTCCGCTCTCTGATATTATAATTCGCTTCTCATCTCTGTCTTTTAGAATAGATTTTGTGGTCTCAAGGTCTATTTCTAACGTATCTAGGTTACGGTTGTTTATTCCAAGTATGTCTGCTTTTGTCTTTGTAGAGTCTGCAAATTCTTTTTTTGTGTGAGACTCTAACAATACCAAGAGTTTCTTTTTGTGTGCATATGAAATAAACTCGTCAATATCTTTTGCAAATTTTTTGTCAAAGATTGCCTGTATCAAAAGAACCATGTCTGCCCCTAATTTTTCGGCAGCGTCGATTTGGGATTTATCTACCACGATATCTTTCATCAAGAGTGGAACTTTGACACTTTTTCGAATCTTTGTAAAATAGTCTGGTGAGCCATTAAACAAGTATGGCTGCGTTAAAACTGACAATCCGACTGCTCCTCCACTAACCATCTGGTTTGCAATCACGACAGGATCAGAAACCTCTCTTATGTTTCCAAGTGATGGTGATGAAAATTTTACCTCTGTTATCAATGATGCATGCTTGTTATTTCTAATCTGTTCAATTAGGTTTTTTTCTGATTTGGGATTTTTGTAACTGATTTCGTATGTTCCATCACTTATTGCCTTTTGTGAATTGTTGGCAAGTTTTTCTAGCATGTCTTTCATTTTTTCTCAAAAGCCTCCAACTTTGTCACATCTCCACAATGTTTTATGAAATTTTTGAAAAGGTCATATGCTTTGCCATTTTTGATTGATTCCTGTGAAACCTGTAATGCCTCGTCAAATTTTTCTGAAAATCCGCCTACAATTAACCCGGCTGCTGCATTAAGTGCAGTAATCTCAATCATTGGTTTTTTGGCAGTTCCATTTAGCACTGATACAAATGCCCTTATTGCCTCATCTTTTGTAGCAACCTGAAAATCTGAGATTCTAGCTTTACTCAAACCTAAATCTGCCGGGTCAAGCACTGAACTTGTCATTTCTCCCTTGTTTAACTGGTAGATGTAATTTTTTGATGTTGTAGACAGTTCATCAAGACCGTCTTCTGAGATTACAGTCATTACACTTGTGGCACCTCTTGACTCTAAAAGAGATATGACACGACTGAGGTATTCTTTTGAAAATACTCCAACAAGCTGGTGTTTTACTTGGGCGGGATTGCAAAGTGGGCCTAGCAGATTAAACGCAGTTCGTTTGCCAACGCGTTTTCTTGCATCTGCAACATTTTTCATGGCAGGATGAAACTTGGGGGCAAACATAAAGCCAATTCCAAATTTCTCAATTATTTCTTGAACTCTGTGCGGTTCCATGTTTAGATCATATCCAAAATATTCAAAAATATCTGCACTGCCGCTTGTGCCAGAGACTGACCTGTTTCCATGTTTTGCCACTACAACGCCTGATGCGGCTATGACAAATGATGACGTAGTGGAAATGTTAAATGTGTTCATGCCGTCACCGCCAGTTCCGCACACGTCAATGATGTTCTGGTTTATTTTTGGCTGTATGTGTACTGCGTTTTGTTGCATCTTGTCTAGCATTGCAAGAAGCTCTTGGTCGGTCTCTCCCTTTTTTGTCAATGCTCCAAGAAAACTTGTGGTCTCGTCTGTTGAAATCTTTCCAGCTAGTATCTCATCCATGATATGTGACATCTCGTCATGGCTGAGATTTTTGTCAGAAGACACTTTTGTGATATATTCTGTGATCATTTTTGCACCAACTTGATAAAGTTACTTAGAATCTTCTTGCCTTCGCTTGTCATGATTGATTCTGGATGGAATTGTACTCCCTCTATTAGGTATTTTTTGTGGCTAATTGCCATTATTTCCTTGTCATCTTGCGCAACGGCAGTTATCTGGAGGTCATCTGGGATTATTGTCTTGTCTCCTACTAGGGAGTGATATCTTGTGGCCCTGAATGGGTTTTGTACTCCATCAAAGAGTGGAGATTTTGTGTGTTCCACGGGGCTTGTCTTGCCATGCCTTACGTTTCCGGCATTGACGACTTTGCCTCCAAATGCGTGTATGATCCCTTGGTGGCCAAGGCAGACTCCAAGTATTGGTTTTGTCGGTCCAAGTTCCTTGATGACCTTGGTGCATATCCCAAAATATTTTTCATCTTCTGGTGTGCCAGGTCCTGGGGAAATTATTATTGCATCATAATTTCCTTTTTTGATGTCCTCAATTGTCACCTTGTCATTTCTGATTACATCTGATTCTACGTTTAGCTCTCCGAGTAGCTGGGCAATGTTATACACAAAAGAATCGTAATTGTCAATTATCAGAAATTTCATTTTGCCGCCTCCTTGAGCGCTGTTATCATTGCATTTGCCTTGTGTTCTGTCTCCATCCATTCATTTTGTGCAACAGAATCTGTAACTATGCCTGCACCCGTCTGGATGAAACCTTTTGAACCGTTCATGAATATGCTTCTTATTCCAATTGCAAAATCACAGCAGCCATTGAATGAAAAATATCCTATTGCGCCAGCGTAAGGTCCTCTTGCATCTGGCTCTAGCTCATCAATTATCCCCATTGCCCGTATCTTTGGTGCCCCTGAAACTGTTCCTGCTGGAAATACTGCCTTCATGGCATCATACATGTCGTATTTTTTATCCAAAGTTCCAACTACGTGGGTTACAATGTGTTGCACATGGCTGAATTTTTTCACAGCCATCAATTCCTTGACGTGTACGGAACCGTATTTGCATACTCGACCAATGTCATTTCTGCCAAGGTCTACCAACATTGTGTGTTCTGCAAGCTCTTTCTCATCATGCAACAATTCTTCTTTTAGCTCTTCGTTTTTTCTCTCATCGGTTGTGATTGGCCTTGTACCTGCAATAGGGAATGTCTCAACTTGGTTTCCTGTTATGCGAAGTAACATTTCTGGGCTAGATCCTATTACCGTTCTCTCTCCTAGTTTCATGTGGTAAAGATATGGTGATGGATTTATCTGACGTAGAATCTTGTACACTTTGAGATAGTCTCCCTCTGCATCAAAATTGAATTTTCTTGAAAGTACTACCTGGAAAATATCTCCATCATGAATGTATTTTTTTGCCTGCTTTACCATGTCCACAAATTTGTCTTGATTCAAATTTTCCGAAATCTTTGAAACAGAAAACTTGGCACACTCTATGTTGGTAAATGATATTTTGTCTATTCTATTTTTATCATAATAAAAATAAAATGATCTTTTTTTCTTGTTGTCGTAAAGAATTCCGTCTGTGTATATTCCAAATTCCATCAAAGGCTCGTCTGAACTCTTGTGCGAATTTGGAATTTTTTCCCACAGTCTGATTGCATCATAATTGATAATTCCTACTGCTCCTCCAACATACCTGTATTTTTGATCAGGAACTTGGTAGACTAGTTTTTTTATCTCTGACAAGGGATCGCTTGTTGTGATTGTCATAGAGCCTCCGCTTTTGTAATGGAGTACAACCTTGTCTGAATACCCCTTGATGATTACTGATGGGTCAAATCCAATCAGCGATGTCTCTGATAGTTCTTCAGGTCCTGTAAGAGATTCAAAGAAGAACGAATGATCAAATTCACGTGAAATCTTGTTGTATAGATCAAATTGGGAGCCAGTATAGTCTAGAGGTATTATCTTAAGGCTTGAATGCCCAAATGTGGCCACCCATGTGCACATTCATTTCCTTCTCTATTTAAAATTAAGCCAACTCGTTAGACTACTGATTACGGTATGGTACGGTACCTTTATATGCGATCTTTGTGTATGTATACCATGTCTCAAATCCTCATTCCAGACTTTGACCGAAGCAAATCTCTGCTGTTTCAAGACCTGTATTTTGCAAGAAAAAAGCCCTTGGTCAAGACTACTGTGGCGGAGGCCGCCTGTACCGTTTGTCAAAAAGGCCTAGGAGATGGGGTATCTGTTACTGCAAAAAGAGTAGGATTGAAACTGAGGCTTTTCTGCCAATATCATATTCCACAAGAATGATTTTGTCTGGATGTGTTACCAGATTGGTTTTGTAATTGCGCCTTCTGCAGCAGATGTAACAAGTGATGCAAACTTTGCAAGAGCACCATTTTCATAGTTTGGTTTTCTTGGTTTCCAATTATTTCGTCTTTGTACTAGTTCATTTTCTGGCACCATTATGTCTATGGAATTTTTCTCCAAGTTGATGACGATCTCGTCGCCATCTTTTACTAGCGCAATATTTCCGCCAACTGCTGCCTCTGGTGCAACATGGCCTATCATGAATCCTCTTGTTGCCCCCGAGAATCTACCGTCTGTTATCAGCGCAACTTTTTCACCCAAGTTTTGTCCTACGAGAGCTGCTGTGACTCCTAGCATCTCTCGCATTCCAGGTCCGCCCTTTGGACCTTCATATCTTATTATGACAACATCATGTTCTTTTATCATTCGTTTTGATATTGCATCAAATGCATCTTCTTCTCTGTCAAACACTTTGGCTTTGCCTCTGAATTCTTTTGTATGGACGCCTGCAACTTTTACTACTGCACCCTCTGGTGCAAGTGATCCTCTAAGTATTGTAAGAGTTCCAACATCGTGAATTGGTGATTCGATTGATTTTAACACCTTTTGGCTTGAATCAAATGATATCTGTAATGAATCTAGATTATGCTTGACTGTCTTACCTGTGACTGTCATGGCATTTTCATGAATGAGATTTTTCTTTTGCAAACTCTTCATTAATAATGGAATTCCGCCTATCTTGTCAAGATCTAGCATTACATATGTTCCTCCTGGTCTCATGTCTGCAATGTGTGGAGTCTTTCTTCGAATCCTCTCAAAATCATCGAGTGTCAACTTTACTCCTATCTCACGAGATAGCGCAAGCAAGTGTAATACTGCGTTTGTAGAGCCACCTATGGCATTAGCCACTACGATGGCATTCTCAAATGCTTCAAATGTCAAAATGTCTTTTGGTCTTATTCCTGTTTCAAGTAAATTCATTACGGCCTTTCCGCTTTCGTATACCATCTTCTCTCTTCTCGGATCCTCTGCAGGTGGTGATGCATTTCCTGGTAGTGCTATTCCAATTGCTTCACTAATTGAGGCCATTGTATTTGCAGTATACATTCCACCACAAGAACCTGAATTTGGACATGCCACATTCTCTAAATTCTTTAGTGCCTCTAATGTTAGATTTCCTGCATCATATGCTCCGACTGCTTCGTATACGTCTTGAACTGTAACTTGTTTTCCGTCTAAAATTCCTGGCATGATTGTACCGCCGTAAACAAAAACTGATGGCAGGTTAAGTCTGGCCATTCCCATCATTGTACCTGGCAGACTCTTGTCACATCCTGCAATTCCAACTAGTCCGTCATACTGATGTGCGCGAACCATTAACTCGATAGAATCTGCAATAATTTCTCTACTAACAAGAGATGACTTCATACCTTCATGACCCATTGCGATACCGTCACTTACTGCGATTGTAGAAAATTCTCTAGGTGTTCCACCTGAAATTTCCACTCCTGCCTTTGCATGAGTTGCTAATCTGCCCAGGTGAATGTTACATGGTGTTGCTTCATTTCCGCTATGTGATACACCGATGAAAGGTTTTCCTAGATCATTATCGTCCAAACCCATTGCCTTGTACATGGCTCTATGGGGTGCCCTTGAAGGACCCTCAACTACATTTCTGCTTGATATTTCCAACGCTGATACCATATTTTATGCCCTATTTTATACATTGTAGATAATTTCACACATGAGATTAGCCGGTTTTAATTCGTCTAAACCGATTAACATCTACCGAATGGTGAAATTCATGTACTTGCCTACAACTATGACATTTAGAACAAGTACAATACAAAATGATAGAACAAGTATGACTGGTAAAATTATTCTTGCATTGTTTTTTAACATGTCCTTGTCTCGGTTCAAAATTATTCCTGTAACAAGCAGCAATGCATAAAATAGACCGCCTATGCCGCCTGTAGGGGAAGATCCGGCAGACATTTTCTTAATGCCCCTTTTCGTATTTGGTCAAGGGTCTATGTAGCACATATTCCATGAATGCTGCTTTGTACAGAAATACTGCATTTACCCATCTTAGCAAATAAAATCCAGGCAACGAAGATACTACCTGACCAAATTTTTTCAACTTCCATCCTTTCCATGCTACTGGAATTCCTATGAATAAAAAATCAGAAGCCAGTCCGTATAGGAAGATCCAAGGATTGTGCAAAACAACTGCTACTATGGGGCCAACAACAAAAGCTACTGCTCCTCCGACAAAAATATCTGCCACAGAAGCAATTATTATTTCGCGTAACACTGGAACTTTTTTTATTTTTTTCCAATGAATCTTCAAGTTCTGAAAAAGACCATGCGACCACCGGGTTAGTTGATTTGACATCATTTTTAGTGTGTGTGGCTCTATGGGGAAGCAAAAAGTTTCTGGATTGAACTTGACGCTTTTTCCATTTTCATACAATGTCCATGTGAGATCCATGTCTTCTGCCATTGTTCTTGCAGACCAGCCGCCTGCTGCCTTTAATTCGTGAGTTTGGTAAATTGAGAAACATCCTGAAGATATCAAGGGTTTGCCATACCAATTCTGAACTTGTTTGTAAAAAGTAAATGCAAACATGTATTCTATGAATCTCCCTCTTTCCCAAACTGATGATATTCTTTTAGGGAGAACAAAAGAACATGATGCTGCAGTGTTGGAATTTCTTTCCATGAATTCTACCATTTTCTCTATTGCATTGTCTTCAAGACTAGTATCTGCATCAATTGCTATGGTATACTTACTTGTTACCCTGGGTAATGCAAAACTTTGGGCACCTGCCTTTGATCCTGTATTGTATGGAGGCCTGACAACCGTTACACCATAAGATCTTGCAATCTTGCCTGTGTGATCTGATGAAAAATCATCAATCACAATAATATTCTCAGGTTTCTGGCTCTGACGGTTTATGCTATCTAGAGTTTCAGATATGGTGTTCTCTTCATTATATGCTGGAATTAAAACAGTAACAGGCGCATATTTGTTATGCAACTTTTGCTGTGTCTGTAAATTTGACATTAGAGAATATTTTTAATATAATTTTTAATAGTTACGTCTTATTGAAGTGAATTCATGTTTTTATACATTAGATCATAAAAATTTACGCTATAATTAGACCAATTTTATAATCTGAAATTTTTTTTCAGATTATATCTACACCAGGATAAAACGACATATTAATTTTCGAACTAGTTTGAATATCATTATGGGCAGCATTAATTTTTTAAATATTTTCTTATCCATTTGAGAAAACAAAGATTACACTGATGATAAAAATCATCCAATAATCTCTCTCAAGTGTGATACTTGGATATACTTTGAGTTTCGATATTACACAAGATTTACGATCTGATCTGTAAAGTAGATCTCATTAACAAGATGATCTGTTTCTGAATGTCGTGTGGTTTACTTGAGAATGTGCCAGTATGTAAAAATACTCTGCGGGAACCTGTTTTCTGTGTCAAAATTATTTAGTTTAATTAACACTTCTAGACAATTCTACTGAGTTTTTAATAATTAGAATGTAGGATTTGTGATATGACTAGGCAGGGACTGTATCTAGGTATACTGTTATCTGTGATTGTTGTATCTCTTACCGTCATTCCTGCCTATGCCGAAGTAACTTCACTTAAAACAAATGCGCCATTTTACAAGGGTGGTAGTAAAATCTATTTTTCAGGTACCGTGTTAGATACAGATCCTCCAAATGTCACACTGTTGCTCTTTGATCCTGCTGACAAGTTCATTACACTTGCATCCGGAATAGCAGATAGCAATCATACATTTCAGATAATTGTTGATACAAGTACTTCTGACAACCAACAAAAATTCTCACTCAAGGGAACATACAATGCAACTGCATTTATTGCAACCAAAGAAAATGGAAAGACAGTAGCGTTTACCTATTCACCAGATGGCTCGCCTGTGATATCATCTCCTCCTACATCCTTGACTACATCTGTAGCATCATCTACTGAAATTGATCTCACATGGGCTAGCCCAGCAAATGCTGGTGGTGGACAGATCTCTGGTTATAAAATAGAGCGAGATGATGGAACTGGCTTTAATTTTGTTCAAAATACTATTTCCACATCCTATCAAGATACTGGCCTTACTCCGAACAAACTGTATTCTTATCGTGTATCTGCAGTAAACCAGGCTGGAACAAGTGACCCTTCAAACGTTGCAACAGCTATTACTTTCTCACCGCCTACCACGACTACGCCGCCTCCTACAACTGATCAATCTCAAGCCTCAATCGATGATCTAATCAAAAAAAGAATCGAGGATGCAAAAAGATTACAGGATTTGATAAATGGTAAGAACTCAGGTTCTCCAAGTACTGTTAATTCTAAAGTTATACAGCTAAGCGAAAAGATGGCTGTGGATGATGTGGCCTCAAACCCTGGTGTGCAAAAATCTAATTCTCTTGGCAATATGCCAGGTCTTGGAGACTTTAATGTCAATACTGTTCTTTATCCAATAATTTCTCTTGTGGGGGTTGGCATAATGGTATCCATACTTTATCTTAGAAAGAAGCGAGATCAATCAGATAATTCTATTGAAATGACACAAGACAGTCATGTGCCTGAAGTTGTACCTGAACAAAAAGATGGTGAGGATAACGCAATGGTGATTTTAAAAAATAGATTGGCAAAAGGGGAAATAACTGTAGACCAATTCAAGGAATTAAAAGAAGAACTCTCTGAACCCTAAGTGATTAACTGGAATCCATCCAGTCGTGCCAATTGTGCATTGATCTGTGTCTCGTTCTCATTACCATACGAAATCAAGATTCTGTCTTGATCCTTGAAGACATAATTCTTCAAGTCTGGCACTTGGTGATGATTGACAAAGAATTTCAATGTGTAGTTGGCATTGGTACAAAATGCGCGGCTATCTGGGAATGTGAAACACTTGTCATCTAATCCGATGCGTAGTGAGTTAAAGAGGAATCCCATGGTGACATTTGTTGCCATTGCATGTATTGTTTCACCATTTCCTTTCTGGAATCCAATGTATGGGCTCTTTATCTGATATGCGGTAGATGAGTAGTCAAACTGTTGACCATAAATCAATGTCAGTATTCCTGCATGAATGTGGATTCCTCCAAGAGGTCCTGAACCTGGTGGTTCACCTTTTGGTGTTACCTGTGATGATAACTCATAAAAATTATAACTTGAAATTCCGAGAACTGCTATAATTCCTGCTAGGATGCCTATGGCTATTGCCTTGTTTTTGAATTGTGTCCTCTGTCGTTTTTGGTAAAAAGTCTCTCGTTCCTGAACTCGCTCTTCTCTATCTTTTTTTCCCATTTGACGATCCAAGTCAAAATTTTACCCTAAATAACAGTATCTGACATGAGTGGATGTATTTTCAATATGGTTGAAGGTGAGTATAAATAAAATATGTCATGCAAAAAGGCATGGACTGTCTTTTTTGTAATATCATAAGCAAAAAACAAGATGCGTATGTAATATTTGAAGACGATTCGCATATTGCAATCATGGACAAGTATCCGATCCAAAAAGGCCACTCGTTAGTGATGCCAAAGATTCATCATGAAAAAATTATAGACATGCCTGACGACGAGGTGGGAAAATTATTTTCCATGGTGCCTACCATAGCACGTGGGATAATGGCAGCAACAGGTGCAGATGGATTTAACATTGGTCAAAACAATGGGCGTTCTGCAAACCAAATCATTCCACACGTGCATGTGCACATAATTCCTAGGTACAACAAGGTGGGCAATTTGTGGACAAGACGGATGATTACAAGTGATACTGATCTTGATGATTTGGCAAAAAAGATCCGCAACAATATGAAATTAGGCTAGTTCTTTAACTATGGAATCCATGTCTGATTTTGTCAGGCCAACATGTTTTTTAGCATCTTTACGTGAAATTATTTTTCCGTTTTGAAATACAATCATTGTGGGTACTGCTTGAATGTTGAATCTATCCCATAGCGGATTCTCATCCTCATCTATGATTGATCCTACTTTATTTACAGTCTCAATCTTTGCAGATTCAAATGTTGGTTTGAAATTGGCACAGTATGGGCACCATGTTGCATAGAATAAAACAACTGTCTTTTTGTTATCTCCTAGTACTTTGGAGTCAAATTCTTCTGGTTTTACATGTTCCATAATTTTTCAGACAGTTTTAAATTATTTAGACGTATCGTGAGAAACTTTCTGGTAGAATGATATCAATTCCATTAGTACGCATCAAAAAATGAACTTGAATTTGAA
>Ga0207707_10001794_pt1 | contig 19700 bp, 6 predicted proteins | sample KBSC83BmetaG_FD_184336 | JGI IMG/M metagenome (GOLD analysis project Ga0207707, IMG submission 184336) | Corn rhizosphere microbial communities from Kellogg Biological Station, Michigan, USA - KBS C8-3B metaG (SPAdes) (version 2) | ecosystem: Host-associated > Plants > Roots > Rhizosphere ...
AGGCAACGGTGTCGCCGCCGTGGCCGATGATCTTCAGGCCGTTGCGGTTCTCCTGGTAGAAACCCAGGTCGAAGCCGTTCATTCCCGGCGCTGCGGAATACTGGTGCGAGTGCATCTCCTGCGCGGTTGCCGTCGGCAGGATCGACGTGCCGTCGAACTGCCCGTTCTGCAATTGCGCGACCATGAAGTTCGCCATCTCGGTGGCGGTCGACGTGAACGAACCGGCGGGGTAGGGCTCGATCGGTTCGAACGGCACGATGGGCTTGCCGGTCGCGGTGATGTAGCCGGTCGCCATGTCGGCGCGCAACGCCGCGGGCAGCGGTTGCACGAAGGTCGAACGCGACATCGCGAGCGGTTTCAGGATGTGATCCGCGACGTACTGGTCGAACGGCTCGCCCGACACACGCTGCACGATGTAGCCGGCCAGCGTCGCACCGTAGTTCGAATACGCGACGACTTCACCGGGCGGGAAGATCCGCGGCGGGATGTGTTCGGAGAGATAACGTTTCAGCGGATAAAGATCCTTCGTCGACGGTACGCCCAGATCCTTGATGACTTCGGCGAAGCCGGCCGTGTGCGTCATCAGGCCGCGCATCGTGATCGGCTTGCCGTACTTCGCGGGAATCTTGAAGTCCAGGTATTTGTTGACGTCGGCGTCGAGATCGATCTTGCCCGCGGCCACTTGTTGCATCACCGCCGTCCAGGTGAACAGCTTGGAGATCGAACCGATCCGGAACAGGGTCTTGTCCGCGACCACCGGTGTGCGCTTGGCGACATCGGCGTAGCCGTAGCCCTGCGCGAAGATCAGATGGCCATCCTTTACCACCGCGATCGCGCCGCCGGCGATGTCGTTGCGTTTCAGCATGTACGGCACCAGCCCGTCGAAGAAGGTGCGCAGATCCGCGGCGTCCAGGGTTGGCGTCGCACCGGCTGCCGTCGGTGTGGCGGTTTCCGTCGGTGGCGCCGATGTCGCGGGCTGCGTCGTCGACGTGGTCGGTGCCGGTTTGGCGGCGACGGCGGAAGGAACCTGCGCAAGACACGGCGCGCATGCGCCGGCGAGCAACAGCAGCGAGGCGAGGCGCTTCAACATGACATGTCTCCTGTGGCGTATGGGGTGTGGAACCGAATCGACATTGCTGCAGGCATCCGGGATGGCGTGCGCGCCAAGGATGCAGCGCACCGCATCCTTCGCGATTCAGCATCTTGCAGCAGAGTGCCGCGTCCCTGACTCAGAAATTCCTGCTGACCGAAATGCCGAACATGCGCGGCATGATGATCGTGGCGTTGTCTTCCATTCTTCCGGTGACCGGATTGATCTCCCCGGCGACAGGCACATAGTTCTGGAAGGTGCTCGCCTGCACGATGCCGCGCTGGTTGGTCAGGTTCTTGACGTAGGCGTCGATGCTCCACTGGCCGCGGTTAACGCCCGCGCGCAGATTGATGGTGTGGTAGCCCGGAATGGTTGGGCTCGACGGCAATGGAGGCAGGACACCCGCGATCGGGTAGCTGAATGCAAAGTCGGTCGAGCGCTCATCGACGTATTGGTAGGTCGCGCCCACATAACCGTGCCAGCCTCCGCCCAGTGCGAAGTCGTAATCGCCGCTGAGACCCAGAGTGAATTGCGGCGCATAGGGCAACGGATCGCCGCGCTTTCCGTTGGACGGGTACGGCGCATCCTTGGTCAACGTGGCATCGTTGTAAGAAGCATTGGCCGACAGCTTGAGGCCCGGCGCCGCAATCCACGCAATGGCGGCTTCCACGCCCTTGCTCTGGGCTTGCCCGCCACTCGTCAGGAAGGTGAAATTGTTTTCGAAGGTGGTCAGCGGGATCTTGGTCCAGTCGATGTAATACGCGGAGAGATCCACCGTCACCCGGTCATCGGGCGACGTCGATTTCAAACCCACCTCGTAATCGGTCAGTTTGGTCGGACTGAAGGTTGCGGGCACATTGGGGACACCGATCGGAACGATGTTCGGACCGCCGGGCAGGAAACCGGAGGCAACCCGCGCATACAGCATGTTGTTGTCATTGATGTGGAAGGTCGGAGTCAATGAAAACGTGGTGCTGCTGTCGGCAGAACGCTTGTCGAGCAGGGTGACCGGTGTCGGCGATCCGAACAGCAGCCCGTAGCCGATTTCGGTGTAGTGCTGTTTGTCGTGGCTGTAGCGCAACCCCGCTTCCACGTCGAAGCGGTCCGTGACGTGCCAGGTAATGCTTCCGTAGGCGGCCCAGGCTTCGTAGGTGCTCGGCTGCAAGTCACCACCAATCGAGAAGCCGGGGGGGACTGGCGGGTTTGGCGGGGGCAGCGGCGTGCCGCTGTAGTAGTCGCTTGGATACACGTTCTGCGCGTTGTTGCCGGTCTCGCGGGTCCAGAACACGCCGCCCAGCCACTCCACCGTTTGCGATTTCGGTGATGACAGGCGAAATTCCTGGGTGGCCTTGGTCTGCGGGATCGTGGTCTGTTCCAGGGTGCCGTACGGCTGGCCATTGGCTTGCGGGCCCAGGTACAGGAGCGGAGTCGCGTCGACATTGGTAACGGCATCGAGGGTGCTGTAGCTGCTCGACGACATCAGCTTCGCCCAGCCGAAATCGGTGTTGAAGGTCACGTTGTAGAGCCGGTAATGCCCGTCGAAGACATCGCCGCCCAGCGTGGCATAGCGCTGCTGCAAGTCCCCATAGACCGGCCGCAACGTGTCGGGGTCGAGGGCCACGGTCGCGGAACCGACAGCGGTTAGATTTTGCGCCAGCGCAGTCACGCGCACCGAGGTCCTGTCGGTGGGTGTCCACAACAGCGACACTCGCCCACCCTTGATCTTGCTTTCGTTCACGTCGGTTTTGCCGCGTCCGGCGTCGTCGACGAAACCGGGATCGGTTTCATCGTACACGTTGGCGCGGATCGCCAGTTTGTCCTTGACCAGCGGCAGATTCACCATGCCATGCACATCGAAACCGTTGCCGCCGCCGTCCACGCTGCTGCCGCCCAGTTGCAGGCGCCCGGAATAGTTCTCGGTATCGGGTGGAATGGTGATGAACCGGATCACGCCGCCCAGCGCGCCCGCGCCGTACAGCGTGCCCTGCGGGCCTCGCAGCACTTCGATGCGTTCGATGTCGGCGGGATCGATGTCAGGTGTCAACGCGGAACCAACGGCGAACACGCTGCTGGAACCGAACGGGGTTTCGTCCACATACACGCCGACCGAGGCACTGGGCTGCTGGGATCCCGAAGCGATGCCGCGGATGCTCAACTCGGTCATTCCTGGTCCGAGCGAGATCGCGCCGAGTCCCGGCACGCTCGCTGCGTAGTCGGAAAAATCCTGCAGGTGCTGGCGCTCGATGTCGTGGTAGGTCAGCGCCGACACCGCCATCGGCACCTTCTGCAGCGTTTCGTCGCGCCGGTTGGCGGTGACGATAATGGTGCCGAGCGTGGTGACGGTGGCGGAGCTCTCCGTCGATTTCGTGGTGTTCTGATCCGGCGGCGCGTTTTGCGCATGCGCCAGCGGCGCGCCCAGCAATGCCGCGGCGATCGCGGCCGAAAGAAGCGACAACCCGTTGCGCCTGGTGTTCATGGACCACCCTCCTGAAGACGGCGACAAACCGCTGTTGCGCCGATTGTTACTGTAATCACAGAACCATGTCAATGTTATGTTGATATCAGATCGCAGCACCGCCGACGGGGCGCGGTCCGAGCTCAGGGACTTCCGTCACTTGCGACGGACGTGCGGGCGTGCTGCACTTCCGCGTTGTTCATTCGGCAAGGAGTGCAGCGTGATGCGGACGTTCTACAAGGCAGCGATGGTGGGCCTGCTGGCCTGCGCCGGTGTGGCGCTGGCAAAACCGCCCCGGACGGCGCCCAAACATGCGACGGCCGCGGAGGCCGCGCAGACGCCGCCGCTCACGCGATTGCCCGATTGGGCCGTGCCGCAATCCTATGATCTTGCGATCAAGAGTGATCCGAAGCAGGCGGGCTACAGCGGCACCGTCACGGTCGCTGTCGATCTGAAGAAGACGTCGAGCTACCTCTGGCTGCACGGCAAGGACCTCAAGGTTTCCAGCGTCACCATCACCGACGCGCATGGCAAGACGCACACCGGCAAGTACGACGGCGCCGTCACCAAGGACGCCGGGCAGGCGGGTGTCGCGCGCGTGGATTTCGGCGCGACGCTGCAGCCGCAGAAGATCAAGCTGAAGTTCGACTTCACCGCGCGGTACAACGAAACCTTGCAGGGCTATTACAAGGTCGTGTTCGCAGGCAACGCTTATCTGCAGACCCAGATGGAACCGATCAGCGCGCGTCTCGCGTTCCCGTGTTTCGACGAGCCCGGTTTCAAGGCTCCGCTGAACCTGTCGCTGACGATTCCCGATGCCGACAAGGCGGTCGCGAACGCGGCCGAGACCGGCGACAAGCCGGCCGGTGCGGGATGGAAGACGATCACCTTCGCGCAGACCAAGCCGCTGCCGACGTATCTGTACGCCTGGCTGGTGGGTCCGTGGGACATCGTGGACGGCCCGACGGTTCCGCCGAACCAATGGCGTTCGACGCCTGTGCCCGTGCGCGGCATCGCGACCAAGGGCAACGGCCCGAAGATGCAACGCGCGCTGGCGATGGCGCCGGGCATTATCGAGCACGAAGAGGCGTACTACGGCTTCGGTTATCCGTTCGGCAAGCTCGACCTCGCCGCGCTGCCGGATTTCTCGGCCGGTGCGATGGAGAATGCTGGCCTCATCACTTATCGCGACTGGCTGTTGCTGCTGGACAAGGATTCCGCGCCCAGCGCGGTGCGCAGCACCTTCAACGTCGAGGCGCACGAGATGGCACACCAGTGGACCGGCGACACCGTCACGCTGGACTGGTGGAACGACATCTGGCTCAACGAATCGTTCGCCACCTGGATGCAACAGAAAATCGAGGGTGAGATCCACCCCGATTGGCACGCGCATCTGGGCCGCATCGAGGGCGGACAGGAAGCAATGCAGAACGACAGCCTCGCCAGCGCGCGCATGATCCGCCAGCCGATCACCGGCAACGGCGACATCGAAACCGCCTTCGATGGCATCACTTACCAGAAGGGTGCTGCGGTCCTCGGCATGTTCGAGAATTTCGTCGGCCCCGAGGTGTTCCAGGAGGGCATGCAGGCGTACATCAAGACGCACGCGTTCGGCAATGCCAATGCGGATGACCTGGTGGATGCGGTTGCCACCGCCGCCGGCAAGGGCGAAGCCTTCAGGAAGGCGTTCAAGAGTTTCCTCGACCAGAACGGCGTGCCGCTGGTCGCCACCAAACTGGATTGCAAGCCGAAGGGTGCCGCGGTACTGGAACTGGCGCAGAGCCGTTACCTGCCGCTGGGCTCGTCGGGTGATCCGAATCGCTTGTGGGGCGTGCCCGTCTGCGTGCGTTTCCCGAATGGTGTGCAGTGCCAGATGTTGGATGAAAAAGCAGCGAGCATGAAGATCGACGGCGGCCAGTGCCCGGCGTGGTACATGCCCAACGCCAATGGCGACGGCTATTACCGCTACGAAATGGCGCAGGCCGACCGCGCGGCGCTCACGAAAGTGATCGCGCAACGCACCGATGGCGAGCAACTGGCGTTTGCCGATTCCGTCGACGCGGCGTTCCGGCGCGGCGACATGGACGCCCCCGAGGTGCTGGCCGCGATGCGTGAACTGGCGCAGTCGAAGGTTCGCCAGATCGCGCTGGCCCCGCTGGAAACGGTCGAATGGATCTACGATCACGAAGCGCAAACCGAGGCGCAGAAAGCCGACGTCCGTGACGCTGTGGCAAAGGCGTACCTGCCGCGTCTCGAAGCGCTCGGCTATCAGCGCCGCGCGGGTGAATCGGCCGACGATGTGTTGATGCGCAACTCGCTCGCGAGCACGCTCGGTCTCGAATTCAAGGTGCCTTCCGTGCGCGCGGCGTTGTTGCAGCAGGGTGAAGCGGCGTTGAAGCCTGGCAAGGATGGCTTGCCGGATCTCATGGCCGCGAACCCGGATCTGTTGCGCACCGCGTTGTCGGTGGCGGTGGAAGAAAAAGGCAAGCCCGCGGTCGATGAACTGGTTGCGGCGATTCCGAAGACCACCGATCCGGTGCGTCGCAATGCGATGCTCGGCGCGCTCAGTCATGCGCAGGGCGTCGAAGCCGACACGGCGCGCGACTTCGCGTTGTCGCCGCAGGTGAAAGTCGGCGAGATGGCGATGATCCTGCGCGGCGGCCGCGACACCGTGGCGCAGCGCGACGGCTTGTGGAACTGGTTCACCGCGCACTACGACAAGATCGTCGCACGCACCGGCGTGTTCTCCGGGGGCTATCTGCCGAGGCTGGCCGCGGGTGGCGGTTGCTCGGATGCCGAAGCGCAACGTGTGCGGGCGTACTTCAAGCCGAAGCTGGGCCAGGGGGCCGGCATGAAGCGCGGGCTTGCGCAGACGCACGAAGAAATCGTGTTGTGCAGCGCGCTGAAAGCGCATCAGAGTGAGTCGGCGCTGTGAGCCGATGCCTTGAATGGCATCGGCTGCGCTGGCGAACGCCCGAGACAGGAGGTCGAGGGCGTGGTTGCTTGGCGAGCGCAGGAAGCGCGAGCCTAGCAATCGCGTCGATCACGCAGTGACAATGATGGCGTGCACCCCCTTCGGCACGAAGGGGGTGCACGTAGCGCGGGGGGATGAAATGCTCGTTCGTTTCCAGCGATGTCGTCAGTAAGTGAAATCCTTCAGCAGGGCGCAAGGTTGCTGCTGCCCGTTAGCGACGCGCGGCGTGAAGCCGCGCTGCTGTTGCGGCATGTGCTGGGCGTGTCCGATGCGTGGCTGGTCGCGCATCCGGATGATGCGGTTGAGGTTGCGCATGCGGTCGCATTCCAACACTTGATCGAGCGGCGCGCGCGTGGAGAACCGGTCGCGTATCTCACGGGCACCCGCGGATTCCACGCCATCGAATTGCGCGTGGCGCCCAGCGTGTTGATCCCGCGCGCCGAGACCGAAGTGCTGGTTGATCTTGCGTTGCAGTGCATTCCGGTTGACGTGGATTGCAGGGTGGCCGACTTGGGCACGGGTTCGGGTGCCATCGCGCTGGCCATCGCGCACGCCCGCACGCAAGCACGCGTGGTCGCCACCGATATCAACGAGGCGGCACTGGATGTCGCGCGCGAAAACGCCGGCCGGCTTCGCATCGGCAATGTCGAATTCCGGCAGGGCAACTGGTACGCAGGCCTCGGTGACGGGCGTTTCGACGTGATCGTTTCCAATCCGCCATACATCGCGGAAGGCGATCCGCACCTGCACGAAGGCGACCTGCGCTTCGAACCTTCCACTGCGCTCGCATCCGGTGCCGACGGCCTCGATGCGATTCGCATGATCGTGCCCGGCGCGCGCGAGCATTTGCGCAACGGCGGCTGGTTGCTGCTTGAACACGGGTTCGACCAAGGCGGCGATGTACGCGACCTGCTGCTCGATCACGGCTATGCGGAAGTGTTCACCCGGCACGATCTGGAAGGGCGCGAGCGGGTCAGCGGCGGCAGGACGTGACAGCGCGGGTTTTGCGCGCCGGATTTGACAATTAAGCCAACGCTGCCGAAAAGCCTTTCAGCCTGTGGTACGTGTTCCACTTCAAGGTTGTGGATGGCAATCCGACCGTGGAGACCGCGAAGCGCCGGTGAATGCTGCACCGCGCCACCCCAACCAATGGGAGATGAGCCGAACGCCCCGACGTGGTATTTATGTCCGGCTGCCTGACTCCGTTCGGGAGCCGGAGCATTCCATGTTTCGGAGGGGTGTGCGATGAAACGCGTTCTGCTTGCGTTGGGAATCGTGGTTGTCACGGGTTGCGGCGTCTTATGGGAAACCGGCGCGCACGCGCGCACGTTCGACAGCGGCTTGTTCTCGCAAATACAGTGGCGGCCGATCGGGCCGCTGCGCGGCGGTCGTGGTCGCGCGGTCGCGGGCGTGCCGAGCCAGCCGAACGTGTTCTACATCGGCAACGACGATGGCGGTGTGTGGAAGTCCACCGACTACGGCAATAGTTGGCAACCGATTTTCGACGACGAACCGACCAGCTCGATCGGCGCCATCGCGGTTGCGGTGTCCGACCCGAACGTGGTCTACGTCGGCACCGGCGAGAGCACCATCCGTCCCGACCAGGCCACCGGCATGGGCATGTACAAGTCCATCGATGCGGGCAAGACCTGGCATTTCATCGGCCTCAAGGAAACGCAGGACATCGCGATGATCGCGGTGGACCCGCGCGATCCCAATCGCGTGTTCGCGGCGGCGCTTGGGCATATCTATGGCCCCAATGCCGAGCGCGGGATTTTCCGTTCGCTCGATGGCGGAAAGACCTGGAAGAAGGTCTTGTATGTCAATGATTATGTGAGCGGAGACGACGTCGAGATCGACCCTGCGAACCCGAACATCGTCTATGCGACGCTGTGGCAACAGCAGCAGGCGCCGTGGGAGAACGGACAGTTCGGTGGCACGGATGGCGGCATCTTCAAATCGACCGACGGCGGCAACACCTGGACCAAGCTCACCAAGGGCTTGCCGGATGTGCAGCAGGCTCTGCTCAGGATCGCGCCGAGCGAACCGAACCGGTTGTACGCATCGGTCGCGTCGGGTGAAGAGGGCGAAGTCGGTCTTTACCGTTCGGACGATGCCGGCGCGAGCTGGTACACGATGACCAAGGATTCGCGACCGGCCGCGCGCATTGGCGGCGGCGACCTGCCGCAACTCGCGGTCGATCCGAAAAATGCCGATATCGTCTACAGCGATACGCCGGTGTTGTGGAAGTCCGTCGACGGTGGCAAGACATGGGCCGGATTCCGCGGCGCACCGGGCGGCGACGATTACCAGCAGACCTGGATCAATCCGAACAACCCGGACATCATCGCGGTCAACAGTGACCAGGGCGCGATCGTCACGGTGAACGGCGGCAAGACCTGGAGCTCCTGGTACAACCAGCCGACCGCCGCGATGTACAAGGTCGGCATCGACAACACCTGGCCGTACCGGGTGTGCGGCGGCCAGCAGGACAGCGGGTCCGCCTGCGTCTCGTCGCGCGGCAACGACGGTGAGCTGACGGCGCATGACTGGCATCCGGTCGGCATCGAGGAATACGGTGGCGCCGCGATCGATCCGCTGCACCCGAATCTGGTTTACGGCGGTTCCCGCAGCGGTGTCACGCGGTACGACCGCGACACGGGGCAGATCGCCGACGTGGGTCCGGTCGCCGGAAGCCGTCCCGATTACCGCACCGTGCGCACCATGCCGATCCTGTTCTCGCCGGTCGATCCGCATCGCATGTACTTCGCGTCGAACACGGTGTGGCAGAGCGAAGACGGCGGCACAAACTGGAAGCAGATCAGCTCGGACCTGACGCGCAAAACCTGGACCGTGCCGGCCAGCGTCGGCAAATACGCGGGCAGCAAGGAAGGCAAACCCACCGATCGCGGCGTCGTGTACGCGCTCGCGCCTTCGCCCTTGAACGAAAACCTGATCTGGGCCGGCACCGACGATGGCCTGATCTGGGTGACGCACAACGGCGGTGCACACTGGGACAACGTCACGCCGCCGCAACTGAAACCGTGGTGGCGCGTGTTCTCGATGGAGGCCAGCCATTTCGACCCGAAGGTCGCCTACGCGGCGGTCAACACCATGTGGCTGGATGACATGCGGCCGCACCTGTTCCGCACCGAGGACGGCGGCAAGCACTGGACGGAAATCGATAACGGCATCACGCCGGATGCCGCCACCAACGTGATCCGCGAAGACCCGGAACGAAAAGGATTGTTGTTCGCGGGCACCGAGACGCAAACGTGGGTGTCGTTCGACAACGGCGATCACTGGCAGTCGCTGCGGCTCAACATGCCGGCGGTTTCGGTGCGCGACTTGCAGGTGCACGGCGACGATCTGGTCGCGGCGACCCACGGCCGTGGTTTCCAGGTGCTGGACGACATCACGCCGCTGCGGCAGATCGACGCGCAGGTCGCGAAGGCGTCGGTCACGCTCTACAAGCCGGAAACCGCGGTGCGCGTGCGCTGGGGCATGAACCCGCCGACGCCGTGGCGCATGCCTTCGCTGCCCAATCCGCCGCCGGGCGCGATCATCGATTACCACCTTGCGAACAATGCCGGCGGTCCGGTGATGCTGGACATCCAGACGTCCGATGGCAAGCTGGTGCGGCATTGGTCGAGCGCCGATCCCGGGAAGCCGATGGATCCGAAAAAGCTCGATGTGCCCGATTGGTGGCCGCTCCCGCCGATGAATCTTTCCACACAGGCTGGCATGCACCGGTTCGTTTGGGACCTGCACTTCACGCCAATGCCAGGTGCGTTGCAGTTCCTCGATGCCAACCAGGCCGTGAAGCACGAAACGCCGGTCATGGCGAGTTCGCCGTGGGTGATGCCGGGCAACTACACGGTCAAGCTGACGGTTGGCGGCAAGACGTACACGCAACCGTTGGTGGTGCGCATGGACCCGCGCGTGAAAACTTCCACGGCGGATCTGGAGCAGCAATTCGACAAGTCCATGCAGGCGTACGAGGAAGCCATGTCTGCGAGTCGTGCGCTGGGGCAGGTACGCGACATGGAGAAACAGGTCGCCGCGCGCAAATCGTCGGGAAAACTTGCAGCGTACGAAAAGCAGCTCGAGGCATTGTCCGGCCCGAAGGCGAGTTCGCCGTTCGCGTTCTTCTCGCATCGCGGCCCGCCGAATCTCGGCAGCGTCGGCGGTTCATTGCAGATGTTGATGTATCGGATGCAGGGCGCCGACCAGGCACCGACCGCGGCCGACCTCGCGGCGCTGGACAAGACCAACGCGGAATTGAAGTCGCTGATGGATCGCTGGGAGAAGTTGAAGGGACAACCGCTGGCGGATTTGAACCACGCGCTGCAGGATGCGAGGCAGCCGCCGCTCGCGCTCGCGAAAGCGATCGCGCCGATCGACTGGAACGCGGGCTGGATCACCACCAACCGCGACCAGGAAGAGCAGTGAAGGCGTAGAGATCGCAGGTTGGGCTGACGCCGGCTTTATCGGCGGAAGCTCAACATTGACTGCAACGGTACGACGTTGGGCTTCCCCGGAGCGCGCTCCGGGTTCAGCCCAACCTGCCGCACTGGATCACCACCAACCGCGATCAGGAAGAACAGTGAGGGCGTGGAGATCACAGGTTGGGCTGACGCCGGCTTTATCGGCGGAAGCCCAACATTGGCGCGCAACGGTATGACGTTGGGCTTCCCCGGAGCACGCTCCGGGTCCAGCCCAACCTACCGCACTGGATCACCACCAACCGCGATCAGGAAGAGCAGTGAAGTCGTAGAGATCGCAGGTTGGGCTGACGCCGGCTTTATCGGCGGAAGCCCAACATTGGCACCAGAGGCGTCCCCGCTTTTGATCGTCATACCGGCGCAGGCCGGTATCCAGTCAAGGAAAGAAATCGCGGCCTCTGGCCGCGATACAAACTCAAGCTGGGCCCCGGCCTACGCCGGGGCGACGAGAGTGCAGGTTCATCGCGTATTGACCGAACCTCCACGCAACGCGTCGCTTCACCCTGACTTCCGGCACTCGCCCGATGCTCCGCGGGAGGATTACGGTCAGCGGGATTTGTTCCCTCGACCGGAGACAACCGTGAAAGCACGAGTCGTTGCAGCGCTGTTGTTGCTGACCTTCACCGGGGCCGCGCTGGCCGCGGCCAAACCCACCGGTCCGTTCGCGAACCTGAAATTCCGCAACCTTGGGCCCGCGGTCTCGGGCGGACGCGTCAGCACGGTGACCGGGATTCCGGGCAAGCCCAACATCTATTACGTCGGCACCGCGGGCGGCGGCGTGTGGAAGACTACCGACAACGGCATCAAATGGGACAACGTGTTCAAGCACGGCGACGCGGCGTCCATCGGCGCGGTCGCGCTCGCGCCTTCCAACCCGAAGGACGTCTGGGTCGGCACCGGTGAAGCCAATCCGCGCAACGATGTGCTGATCGGCCGCGGAGTGTATTTCTCGCCCGACGCCGGCAAGACCTGGCAGTTCAAGGGGCTGAAGGATGCCGGCCTGATCTCCAACATCGTGATCAATCCCACCGATCCGGACACCGTGTACGTCGCGGTACTCGGCAATCCGTGGAAGCCCAGCGCAACGCGTGGCGTGTTCATGACCACCGACGCCGGCAAGAACTGGAAGAAAGTGCTGTACGTCAACGACACCACCGGCGCCAGCGACATCGAAATCGATCCGTCGAATCCGCAGATCCTGCTTGCGGGGATGTGGACCGAACAGCGCAAGCCATGGACGCAGGTCAACGGCAGCACCGACGGCGGCATCTGGAAATCGACCGACGGCGGCCGCACCTGGAACAAGCTCGCCGGTGGCTTGCCGACCACCGATCCGACCGATCGCGTCAAGATTGGCTTCGCGCCGTCCGCACCGAGCACCGTCTACGCCACGATGCCGACGCAGAAGTGCATCCTGTGGGGCAGCACCGATTCCGGCAACAACTGGAAGTGCATCAGCAACAACCACGAACTCGCGGTGCGGATGTTCTACTTCAGTTCGTTCGCCGTCGCGCCGAACGATCCCAAGACGATCTATTTCAGTTCCTTCAACCTGATGAAGTCCACCGACGGCGGCAAGACCGCCAAGGTGATCGACCGCGACGTGCACGTGGACCACCACGCGATCTGGATCGATCCGAAGGATCCCAAGCGCATCATCCAGGGCAACGACGGCGGTGCGTTCGTCAGCGTCAACGGCGGCAAGACGTGGCGCGCGTTCAACAATCTGCCGATCGAGGAGTTCTACACCGTCGCGATTTCCAACACGGTGCCGTTCGGCGTGTGCGGCGGCATCCAGGACGACAACGCCGCGTGCGGGCCGTCCAACAGTCTTTCGCGCGACGGCATCTGGGGCGCGGACTGGTGGAATCCGTCCGGCGGCGACGGCACGTACGTGGTGCCCGCGCCCTCGGATCCGTCCATCGTGTACGCGGCGTCGCAAACCGGATTCACGTCGCGCATCGACATGAAGAACTGGACGCGCAAGTTCATTCGCCCCGTGATGACCAGCATGGGCGACACGCCGATCTCGAAACTGCAATATCGCTTCAACTGGGCCGCGCCGATCGCGGTGTCGGCCACCGATCCGAACACGCTCTACATCGGTGCCAACGTGGTGTTCAAGTCCACCGACGGCGGCGCGAACTGGCAGCCGATCTCGAAAGACCTCACGCGCAACATCAAGGAACACCAGCCGGTCGCGGGTGGGCCGGTGTTCCATGACATTTCCAGCGCGGAAAACACCGACACCATCCTCTCGATCTCGCTCGCGCCGACCGACGGCAACGTGATCTGGGCTGGCACCGACGACGGCCTCGTGTGGGTCAGCAAGGATGGCGGCGCCAACTGGACCAATGTTTCGGCGGGCCTGCCCCAAGCGGTGAAGCTCGGACGCATTTACCAGATCGGCGTGTCGCCGTTCGACGCCGGCACCGCGTACCTCGCGGTGGATGGCCACATGCTGGGCGACGAACATCCCTACGTGCTGAAGACCACCGATTACGGCGCGCACTGGACGAGCATCGCCAACGGCCTGCCGGACGATTACGCCGCGGTGGTCGTGCGCGAAGATCCGAACTGCAAGGGCCTGCTCGCGCTCGGCACGATGCGCGGCCTGTACCTGTCGTTCGACGACGGCGCGCACTGGCACGCAATGACCGGCAACCTGCCGACGATGGCAGTGTGGGACATCAAGTTCACCAAGTCGCCACATGACATCGTGCTGGCGACGCACGGACGCGGGCTGTGGATCCTCGACAACATCGAGGCGCTGGAGCAGTGGCAGCCGAAGCTGGCCGACGCTTCGTTCCACATGTTCCCGAGCGCGCAGGGGACAGAATGGATCGACTTCGGTGGCCGCCATATCAGTCCGCAGCCGGGCGAGTTCACCACGCCCAATCCGCCGAGCGGCCCGACGATCGTCTATTCGCTGGCGAAGGCGATCGACGTGCCGAAGGCGTGCGCCAAGGTAGAAAACAAGAACAAGAATGGTGACGAGACGGCGCAAACGAGCGCACAGTCGAAGCAGCGCGGCGACAAGGAACAGAAAGGCGCGAAAAAAGGTGCCAAGGAGAAAGCGCACAAACCGTCGTTCGAGCAGTGCAATCCGGTCGTCGTCACCGTCACCGACAGCGCGGGCAAGCCGGTCGCGACGTTCCATGCGCCTGGCAAGGCCGGTATCAACATCGCGTCCTGGAACATGCGCTATGCCGGCGTCGAATTGCCGAAGGCGTTGCGCGCGGAAGAGCGGCCGGACGAGAACGACGCGCCCAAGGGGCCGCTCGCTCTTCCCGGTTCGTATCAAGTGAAGGTGCAAGCGAGCGGCCACAGCGCCACGCAAACCGTGCAGGTGGTCGCCGATCCGCGCGTCAATCCGCCGATGGACGTGCAGCGCGCGGCGTTCGACACCGCGATGCGGCTGCGCGGCGAGGCTGCCGCGGACGTCGCGATGATCGGCCGCAGCTACGCCATGATGCAGACGCTGGACAAGGTGCTGGATTCGACCAAGGATGCCGCGGCCGGCAGTGCCAAGGCGAACGTGCACGCAAGTGCGCAAGCATTGAAGACGACGCTCGGCGATTTCTCGAAGGACTTCTGGGTCCCGAACATCCAGTATAAGGTGCCGGAAGACGACCTGCACGAACTCGCACCTTGGGGCATGAGCTTCTTCGACCTGTACCGCGGCATCTCGCGCATGGGCCCGAACCAGGCGCCCAACGCGAGCCAGCGCGAATACATCGCCAAGCAGGAAGCGGGGCTGCAACCGAAGCTCGACACCTTCAATGGTTCGCTGCGCCAGGCCGTGGAGAAGTTCAACGCCGAGGCGAAGCGCGCCGGCGTGCAGACGCTCGCCATCGGCGAGCCGGTGAAGGTCGGCGACCCGAAGTTGTTGGTATCGGCGGAGTAGAGCAGTGCGAGTCTGCCCCGCGTTGAGTTGAGCTTTGGAACCCCTCTCCCTCCGGGAGAGGGGCAGGGGTGAGGGTTCGGTATCGCCGTGAGTCGCCCGGGATCCATCTTCCTTGTGTCAACAATCACAATGGATCCCGGCCTGCGCCGGGATGACGAGCAAAAGCGCGTAGGGCGGGTTAGCCGCGCAGCGGCGTAACCCGCCGACGATTCAGGAAGGCGCCCCATCATTCCGGCGAGGGCCGGAATCCATCCTCACCCTGTGTCAGAGATCGCACTGGATCCCGGCTTTCGCCGGATGACGAGCAAAAGCAAAGCTGCGTTGGTTCAAGGCAAGCAGCGCATCCATGCCTTCCTACCCATGAACCGCGTCGTAGCGTCGCTATGATGCGGGGATTGCCTGCGCCGTGAGGAGTCGATCATGTCCGTGCATCATCGCCTGGGTGTGTTGTGCGCTGCCGTTGCCCTGACATTGGCCGCCGCCGCGCCGGCATCCGCCGCGACGCCTGCAACTCCAGACAACGCGACAAGTGCATCGACCTGGGGCGCCTTGCACTGGCGCCTGATCGGCCCGTTCCGCGCCGGGCGCACGCTCGCTGTCACCGGCGTGCCGGGCCAGCCGACGCACTTTTACATGGGCACGGTCGATGGCGGCGTGTGGGAAACGCACGACACCGGCCGCACCTGGCAGCCACTGTTTGACGGCCAATCGGTGCAGTCGATCGGCGCGATCGCGGTAGCGCCGTCGAACCCGAACATTATTTACGTCGGCACCGGCGAATCCGACATGCGTTCGGACATCGTGCAGGGCGACGGCATGTACAAATCCGTCGATGCCGGCAAGACCTGGACGCACATCGGATTGAAGGACTCGCAGCAGATCGCGATGATCCGCGTCGATCCGCACAATCCGAACCGCGTGTTCGTCGCGGCGCTCGGGCATCCCTACGGCCCGAACGCCGAGCGCGGCGTGTTCCGTTCGCTCGACGGCGGCAAGACCTGGAAGAAGGTGCTGGGCCCGAACGACGACACCGGCGCCATCGACATCATCTTCAAGCCCGGCGACGCCAACGTGATCTACGCGTCGCTGTGGCAGACGCGGCGTCCGCCGTGGAACATCTATCCGCCGTCGAACGGCCCGGGTTCGGGTTTGTACAAATCCACCGACGGCGGCAACACCTGGACGCACATCGAAGGCCACAGTTTCCCGTCGAAAGGCCTCGGAAGAATCGGCATCGCGATTTCCGCCGCTGCGCCGGACCGCATCTACGCGATCGTCGATGCGGAAGCGGGCGGCCTGTACCGCTCCGACGATGCCGGCAAGACCTGGAAGAAGACCAGCGGCGATCCGCGCATCTGGCAGCGCGGCTGGTATTTCGGGCAGATCACCGCCGATCCGAAAAATCCTGATCGCATCTACGCGATGAACACCATCGAGCTGCGTTCGGATGACGGTGGCAAGACCTTCCTGCCGGTGAAGGGCGACCCGACCGGCGACGATTACCACGAGTTGTGGATCGACCCGAACGATCCCGATCGCCAGATCATGGGCGTGGACCAGGGCGCGATCGTCACCACCAACGGCGGCAAGACGTGGTCGAGTTGGTACAACCAGCCGACCGCGCAGATGTACCACGTCAGCACCGACAACCGCTTCCCGTATCGCGTGTACGGCGCGCAGCAGGATTCCGGCGCGGCCGCCGTGCCCAGCCGCTCGACCTACGAAGCCACGATCAACATGCAGCAGTTCCACGAGGTCACCGCGGGCGGCGAGAGCGGCATGATCGCGCCCGATCCGGACGATCCCGACATCGTGTACGGCGGCACCGTCGAGAAACTGGACCTCAAGACCAAGCAGACGCGCGACGTCGACCCCACGCTCGCCGACCCCGACATCTATCGCCACACCTGGACTCTGCCGCTGGCGTTCAACGCGGTCGACAAGGACACGTTGTACTTCGGCAACCAGCGGTTGTGGCAGACCCGCGACGGCGGCGAACACTGGACCGCGATCAGCCCGGACCTGTCGCGCCCCGATCCGGCGGTGCCTTCCAATCTCGACGCGCCGACCGTTGCCAACAACCTGCACCAAGGTCCGCGCCGCGGCGTGGTGTATTCGATCGGCTCGTCGCCGTTGAACGCGAAATTGCTGTGGGCCGGCACCGACGACGGCCTGATCTGGCGCACCGACGATGCCGGCGCGCACTGGAGCAACGTCACGCCCAAGCAGCTCACCGCGTGGTCCAAAGTCGGCAACATCGCGCCCTCGCATTTCGATCAGGACACCGCGTTCGCGTCCGTCGATCGCCACCGGCTGGATGACCGCAAGCCGTACATCTATCGCACCACCGATGGTGGCAAGAACTGGCAATCGATCGTCGCCGGCATTCCCGACGGCGATTTCGTCAACGTGGTGCGCGAGGATCCGGTGAAGCGCGGGCTGCTCTACGCCGGCACCGATTTCGGCATCTTCGTGTCGTTCGACAACGGCGATCATTGGCATCCGCTGCAGCAGAACCTGCCCGCGGTGTCGGTGCGCGACATCGACGTCAAGAACGATGATCTCGTGATCGCCACGCACGGCCGCGGCTTCTGGATCATGGACGACGTCTCGGCGCTCCGGCAGCTCGCAGCGTATCCGGCCAACTGGGCCACGCGCCTGTACAAACCCGCGGTCGCGTATCGCGTGCGCATGCCGATGTTCACCGGTACGCCGCTGCCCAAGGACGAACCCATCGCCGAGAACCTGCCGTGGGGCGCGTACATCGATTACTCGCTGGCCGCGACGCCCGCGAAGCCGATCGAACTTTCGATCTACGACGCCAACGGCAAACTGGTGCGGAGCTATTCCAGCGCCGACAAGGCGCCCAAGCCTGATCTGGCGAAGATCAACATGACGCCCGACTGGTTCCGCGAGCCGGTGGTGCTGGAAACCACGCCGGGCCTGCACCGCTTCGTGTGGCCGTTGCGCTACGCGCCGCCTGCCGCGCTGGCACACGGCGACGCCTACGAGGACGGCGTGTGGGCGCCGCCCGGGCAGTACACAGTGAAACTCACCGTCGACGGCAAGACCTATCAAGAGCCGCTGACCGTCGCGCACGATCCGCGCGTCACCATTCCGGAATCTGCCTACCAGCAACAGTTCGAATTGGCACAGAAGGTCGAAGCCGAAGGCGCGAAACTCGCGACCGCGACGGGCGAGGCGAACAAGTTGCACGCGGCATTGCAAAAGGCAGGCAAGGACGCCAACGGCGACCTCAAGCAATCCATCGACACACTCGATGCGAAAGTGGTTGCCGCGGCCGACATCACCGAGGCGCCCAACCCGTACAACGCCTGGACCTTCCCCCCCAACAACGTCCAGAACTTTCGCTACCTCGGCGGCGCGTTCCGTTCGCTGATGCAGGCCGTCGACGGCGGCGCCGACGCCGCACCGTCACCCGACGCGCAAGCCGGCTACACCAAGCTGAGCGGCATGCTGGATACGTCGCTGCAGAAGTGGAGTGCGCTCAAAACAACGGAGCTTTCGGCGTCGAACGCAAAGCTGAAAGCTGCGGGCAAGAAGCCGATCAGCCTGGAGTCTGAGCAAGCGAATTCCTGAGGCAGCTTTGAAGTCCTGCGCGGGCATCGACCCAAAGCGGGTCCTTCGAAGGGCCCGTAGGCCGGAAATAGGGAGAAGGGTCTCGCTGGCGGCGGATATAGGAGCCGGATCGCGTCGACCCGAGAGCGAGTTGTGGCGATCCTGTATCCTTCGTAACTCGGTAGCCTTCCGCCCAGTGTGCTAGGAACGACCGACTTTATAGGGGTATCTTTATGATGACCGAGTTCGTTGCGAAACTTCACCGATGTGTTGCTACTGGGGTAATTGATTTCTCGTCATTTTGTAACTGTTCGGCCGACTTTCGGGCCGTGAATGAATGCGAGGTTTTGGATTTCAAACAGCAATTACCAGAAAATGATTATGAGTACGCAAAAACTGTTCGCGACGTAGTCGCTCTGCATAATTCTTATGGCGGATTCCTAATTTTTGGCGTCAGAGAGATTCAAAAAGATCGTGAGTTTGAAGTGGCGGGTGTGCGGCCCAGTGGTATTAACCAAGCCAAGCTTAGAGATATGGCCAGAGCATATCTGAATACCGATATTCGGATTTCTGCATGCTCGCAAGTTGTCAATGACAAGAACATTGAGGTGCTGTGGGTAGCCAAGCGTTCTGTAGGCGACAGTCCTGTCAAGTTTGCCAAAAACGGCCCAGAGGGGAAACTAGGCAAGCTATGTTTTAAAAGAGGCGATGTCGTTTTTCGTCGATTAGAGAGCAACGCGGTCGCCAAAACGTCTGACGATTACGACTTCCTCTATTCTTCTCGCCGTCCACCTTCCATTGAGTTAGCCCAAACTGACGTCGCCTCGCGTGAGCCGCTTGAGCACAATCTTCCGGATCGGACCTTGGTCTGTTCGCGTTTCGTCGGAAGACGTGCTGATTTAGGGAACCTTTGGCAGTGGCTAGCGGATGATTTTTCGCGGGTTCGTCTTATCGCAGGCGAAGGCGGTCTTGGGAAGACTAGCTTGGCATATCGGTTTGCTGAAGAGATGGTGTCTCGAAGGGTGAAGCCCTTTGAACAGATTGTTTGGCTGACCGCGAAAAGCCGACAATTTATTCCCTCTGAGGACACCCATATCGATGGTCGTCACACCGACTTTCACGATGCGAATTCTTTGTTCATTGCTATTGCAAGTGCGCACGGATGTGTAGAGTCCGACTTTGTTGGGTTA
>Ga0207707_10001795_pt1 | contig 19698 bp, 19 predicted proteins | sample KBSC83BmetaG_FD_184336 | JGI IMG/M metagenome (GOLD analysis project Ga0207707, IMG submission 184336) | Corn rhizosphere microbial communities from Kellogg Biological Station, Michigan, USA - KBS C8-3B metaG (SPAdes) (version 2) | ecosystem: Host-associated > Plants > Roots > Rhizosphere ...
ACACTGCCATTGATGGAGGAGACATCGACTCCGCCGTTGCTGGTCTCGACATGCAGGTCGCCGGTCTTCGGCATACGGACTTCGATGCTCAGTTGCCTGCCGGCCGTCGGCCACCACGCATGACTCGCAGTCCGTACGGTGAGCTCGGTTGCGTTGCCATCCTGGTGGGAATCGATCTGCGGTGCATCGCTGCCCCAGTTCGCATACTTCACGTCGAAGTCCACCTTGCTCGCATCCGAGGCAGTGATGTGCACACCGGCGTTGTCAGCATTCACACGGACGCTGGCGCGGCCGGTCACGGGATAAGACTTGAGGTACTCCTCGGCGCTGGCCGACGAAGCGAACCCCATGACCAGCAGGAGCGACAACAGGACACCGTTGCAGGAGGCGCGCATGGGGGAGCCCTCATTTGGCCCTTTCGGGAGTGCCAATCTAGCACCGCCCCTCTGCAGTACCTGCACGGCTCGCCGCACAATCCGGGCGCCTCAGCTGAGGGCGGGCCTGCGGTCCTGGCTGCCTCGGCAGCGGTGCACATTGAGACCGCTACATAGACCACCCTCCACCCAGAGCGCGGAATGACATGACGGCGGCACGGTCGGTGTCGGCGCGTGTCCGGGCGAGCTCGTCCTGAGCGACCAGCGACTGCCGGTCTGCGTCCAGGACATCGGTGAGGCTGCTCGCTCCGCCAAGGTACGACTCCTGCGATGCCTCGCGCGCGCGTCTCAGCGCGTCGACCTCACTTACGAGCTCGCGAGTCTGGAGCTCCAGTTGTGCCAGGGCCATGAAAGCGTTCTCGACATCCTCCGTGGCCCGTAACACAGTCTGCCGGTAAGCCAGCAGAGCCTGCGCGTGGACGCTGTCGGCCTGTGCCACTTCCGAGTCGATGCGGCCGAAATCGAACAGTCGCCAGCGCAGGCCCGCGGTGGCTTGCGGCTGAAAGCTCTCGGCACTCAACAGCCGAGCACCACTGAGACTCTCGAATCCCAGCAGCGCAGCCAACGAAACTTTCGGGTAATACTCCGACACCGCGACGCCGATGCGAGCGCTGGAGGCCGCCAGGCGGCGCTCCGCAGCGATGACATCGGGGCGGCGGCGGAGCAGTGTCGCGGCGCTTTGTCCCGGGGGTATCGCCGGCGCGTTCGGTATTGCGCCCGGCGTCGACAACTCGGCTGCGTAGGTTCCCGGTTGCGCCCCCATCAGGACGTCCAGGCGATTGAGTTGGCCTTCGAGGTCGGTGCGCAGTGGCGGGAGGGTCGCGCGCGCCTGAGCGAGGAGCGCTTCCGCCTGCGCCACTTCCTTCTCCGCCGCCGCTCCTCGGGAGAGTCTCAGTCGGATCAGCTCCAGCAGGCGCGTGTCGGTCTGCACCTGAGAATCGGCGAGCGCCAGTCTTGCCTGGTCGCCACGGACCTGGAAATACGCATCCGCCGCCTCGGCTACCACCGATACGCGGGTGCCGAGCTGCTGAGCTTCGGCGGCCTGCTCTTCATCACGTGCAGCTTCGGCGGCCCGCCGTAAGCCACCGGACAGATCAATCTCCCACTGCGCACCGACATCTGCGTCATAAAGAGTCTGCTTGCGTTCGTAGCCCGGCAGGTGGCGCGCGATGGCTCCAATCGGGCTGTTGAGAGATTGCCGCAGCGGAGTCGCTGAGCCGCTCGCATCGAGGGCTGGCAGCAGTTGCGCGCCAGCCTCGCGAGCCGCGGCGCGCGCCTGCTCGACGCGCGCCATCGCCGCCGCGATATCCAGGTTCTGTGCGAGCGCCCGGTCGACGAGGCTCGTCAGCTCAGGGTCATCGAATCCCGTCCACCATGTCTCGATCTGCGGCGCGGGTGTGGCGGCCGGGCGGCTTTCGACCGCCGCGGCGTTGTGGAGCCGCGCGAGCGGCTGCGCCGGCGGACCTTTGTACTGAGGACCGACCTCGCAGCCGGCTCCCCCGAGCACGACGGCCAGCGTGGCCACGACGAGCGCCGCGCGGCGACCCCGGCCCGGACCCCCGGACGCGGCGTTCAACCTTGGTTTTCCCGCTTCGCGCAGCATGGTGCCGTCCTCGAATCCATAGTTACTTGCATAATGATAGTGATTAGGCTATCTTACTTGCATGATGATAGCAACCAGGCAATGAGGGGGGCTCCGGCCATGCAACACAAGGACATCGGCAACACCCAATGCCCGATCGCCCGCAGCCTCGATCGGGTGGGGGAGTGGTGGAGCATTCTCATCCTGCGGGATGCCTTCCGCGGCCTGACGCGCTTCGATCAGTTTCAGAAGCGCCTGGGGATTGCTCCCAACATGCTGACCCGCCGGCTGGCCTCGCTGGTGGATTCAGGGTTGCTGGAGCGCCGCCTGTACAGCGAGCGGCCGCCGCGCCATGAATATGTGTTGACGGAGCGCGGGCGGGATTTCCAGCCGGTGCTGTGGGCGCTGCTCGCGTGGGGCAACAAACACTTCGCTCCGGAAGGCACCAGCGTGCAGGTAGTCGACGCCACGACCGGCGAGGCTGCGGACCCCGTTCTCGTCGATCGCAACACCGGGCGGCTGCTCGCTGAGCCGCAATTCAAGGTCGCGGCCGGACCCGCCGCGAATGAGCGCACGCGACGCCACTACGCGTGGCTCGATGCCGATCCGGAGCCCAGCCAGGGCGACGTGTCTGCCACCGCCACCGCCACCGCCACCGTCGCCGCCGGGCGCCCGGCGAGTGCCGCTTCGAAGTCGCGGTCCAAGGCCGGCAAACACAGGAAAACAGGGAGATCTTCATGAACGCCGACGTCGCAGTCATCGGCCGTGACATCGCCGCATCCGCTGCACGCGGCGTGAGGAAGGTCAACCTCAAGCGCCTGGCCACCTGCGCCGCCGTCGGTCTGGGTGCGCTGGCGGCCGTGGCGTATGGCCATCATTGGTTGACTGTCGGGCGCTTCGTGCAGAGCACCGACGACGCCTATGTCGGTGGCGATATCACTGTCATCGCTCCGAAGGTGGCGGGATTCATCGAGCAGGTCGTCGTGTCCGACAATCAGCAGGTCGCCGCCGGCCAGTTGCTGGTGAAGCTGGACGATCGCGACTATCGAGCTGCCCTTGCCCGCGTGGAAGCCGCTGCGGATGCTCAGCGCGCGACGCTCGAGAACCTCGAAGCGACACGGCGGCTGCAACTTGCAGTCATTGCGCAGGCCAACGCGGGTGTCACTGCCGCCAATGCGGAAGTGAAGCGCGCTCACGACGACGCTGTGCGCTTCCGTGACCTGTCCGCACACGCTGCGGCTTCCATCCAGGTCTTTCAGAAGGCCGACGCCGACTACAAGGAAGCGTTGGCGCAGAGCGAGAAAACGCGCGCGACGGTCGACGCCGCGCGGCGACAACTCGACGTCATCGATACGCAGAAACGTCAGACTCAGGCGGCCTTGGCCGAGGCAATGGCGAGCGTGGATCTCGCGCGCCTGAATCTCAGCTACACGGAGCTGCGCGCACCCATCGCGGGTGTCGTCGGTAACCGCAGCGCACGCACCGGCGCCTACGCTCCAATCGGTGCGCAGCTCATCTCGATCGTTCCCGTGCAGGGCCTGTGGGTGGATGCCAACTTCAAGGAAAGCCAGTTGGCACGGATGCGTGCGGGGCAGCGTGCGACGGTCACGGCGGATGTTCTTCCTGGCCACGAGTTCGTCGGGCATATCGGCAGCCTCGCCCCCGCGACCGGGGCTGAGTTCAGCGTGTTGCCGGCCGAGAATGCGACCGGCAACTTCACCAAGATCGTGCAGCGGGTGCCGGTGCGCATCGTTCTGGACGCCGGCGCATCCACCCTGGGCCGTTTGCGCCCCGGGCTGTCGGTCACCGTCAATGTCGATGAGCGGAAGTAAGGCAGCTCGATGAACGCCGCAGCGCTCGAGGTGGGCGCGACCGCGCGCGCGGTCGCGCAATCGCAGCACGCTGTCCAGGTGAGTCCCGACCAGTTGCCGCTGACAACGCGGATCCTGGCGTTCGGCGCCATGTGCATCGGATTCTTCATCGCGACTCTGGACATTCAGATCGTGTCCGCGTCGCTGCGCGACATCGGAGGAGGGCTGTCGGCCGGTGTCGATGAGACCGCCTGGGTCCAGACGAGCTATCTGATCGCCGAGATCATCGTCATCCCGCTCTCGGGGTGGTTGACGCGGGTGATGTCGACGCGCTGGCTGTTCTGTGTGTCAGCGATCGGGTTTACCGCCGCGAGCCTGCTGTGCGGGGCGGCCTGGGACATCCACAGCATGATCGTGTTTCGCGCCCTGCAGGGGTTTCTGGGCGGCACGATGATTCCGACGGTATACACGACCGCTTTCATCTATTTCAGCGGCAACCAGCGCGTGATTGCGGCGGCGACCGTGGGCACGATCTCATCGCTCGCCCCCACCCTTGGCCCCACCATTGGAGGTTGGATCACCGACAACTACTCCTGGCACTGGCTGTTCTTCATCAATCTCGTCCCCGGCATCTTCGTCGCGATTGTCGTGCCGCTGCTGGTGCGCATCGACAAGCCGAACCGCGGGCTGCTGCGCGGCGCCGACTACCTCGGCATGATTCTGATGGCGCTGTGCCTGGGATGCCTCGAGTACACGCTGGAGGAGGGCGAGCGCTGGGACTGGTTCAGCGACGACAGCATCCGTACCACCGCCTGGATCGCCGGACTGACCGGCGTGACGTTCATCTGGCGAAGCCTGCGGCACGCCCAGCCGATCGTCGACTTCACCGCGCTCAGGATTCGCAACTTCGGGCTCGGCTCCCTGTTCTCGTTCATCAGTGGAATTGCGATCTTCGCCACGATCTATCTGACGCCGCTGTTCCTGGGCCGGGTACGTGGCTTCAGCGCTTTGCAGATCGGCTTGTCGGTGTTCTCGACCGGCTTGTTCCAGGTCAGTGCGATTCCCCTCTACACGGCGCTGGCCAAGCGCATCGACCTGCGGTGGCTGATGATGTTCGGCTTTCTGTGCTTCACCCTGAGCATGTGGGCGTTCGGCCCCATCACTCACGAGTGGGGCTGGCGCGAGCTGCTGCTGCCGCAGGCGCTGCGCGGCTTCGGCCAGCAATTCGCGTTGGCACCGGTCATCACGCTCGCGCTGGGCAGCCTGCCGCCGCAGCGGCTGAAGCTGGCCTCCGGGCTGTTCAACCTGATGCGCAATCTCGGAGGTGCGATCGGTATTGCCGTCTGCGGCACGATTCTCAACGATCGCTCGAACGTGCACTTCCTGCACCTGGCCGAGCGGCTCACCAGCAGCAACACCAGCGCGCAAGCTCTGTTGGCTCGAGTCACCGCCGCGGACGCCGCACGCTGGGGCGGCGATACCGTTCATGCCGCAACCGCCGCCTTGCGACAGCTCTGGTTGCTGACGTACAGGGAGGCGCAGACCCAGGCGTACGCCGATGCGTTTCTTGCCATCATGGTCTGCCTCGGCATTGCGACAGCGTTAATCCCGCTGATGCAGAAAGTTCTGCCCCCCAAGGGACCCTCACCGGACGCGCATTGAGCCGCGACAAGCTCGATGGGCCTCGATCGGCAAGGCGGCGGGGGCGGTTGAATCCCCGGCAAAGGTCGCAATATCGCCGATTCCGATCAGCCGTCCCTGGACCCTCTCGTTCGCTTTCTGCGGTGCCGCGCTGTGTCTCTCCTGAGCCGGCGTGCTGTGCCCGTCGGCGTTCCTTCGGACGCGACCAGTGCGCCGAATGCGACCAACGATGCGACGTGCAAACAACGGTCGAGCACGCGTTCAATGGCTCTGACACGCCTGTACATGGTCGGGCTCCCTCCAATTACGGATAAAGGTAGAGTGATGTAGAATCCATAACCATCAGCATGCGAGAACGAAAGAAAAAGACCAACAGGCAGAAATCCTACGGACAGGAGTCAGTTGGCCGCTCGCGTGCGACGGCAGCACCGGCATCTCACACGCACAAGTGGCTCGGGGTATTTGCTACCAACCTGCGACAGGCAAGGCGGCGCCGTCAGCTCTCGGTGGAACAGCTCGCCAGAAAAACGAAATTCTCGGCCGATTTCGTGAGAAAAGCCGAAAGAGGCGCTCTCCCGAAACTGGACCTCGTCAGCATCGAGACCTTCGCAACGGCGTTGGCGGTCGATTTCACGGATCTCACGAAGGGTTGCGGTCGTCCGGGGGGCGCCTGAGCAGATCTTCTGCTGCGCACTCCAGGCCTCTTGCAATGGTTTCCAGATTGGCCAGGGTGATGTTCATCGTACCCTGCTCGACATTGCTGATATAGGTGTTGCTGAAGCCGCAGAGTTTGGCCAGCTCCCGTTGCGTGTAGCCGCGTGCCTTGCGCAATCTTCTCAAGTTGGTCGATAGTCGCCAGAGAATTTCCGGACTGGCTTTCCGGTTCTGCTGCCCCATCTTGGTATTCGGCAAACGACGTGGCGTGCAGTATAAGCCGTCGAAAGCGATGTCGGCCACCGATGGAACAGCTGCGCTCAGCGACTACACGTGCCTGCTCATACGCTGTTATAGTCGTCTATATCCTACAGAAACACAAGTGCGGAATTGTGCGGCGTCACCCGGCACGCTTGCGCTGCGCGTACTTGTGCAGACGCCGGCGGCGAGTGGCACCTGACACGCGGCGCGTGTCGCGCGTTGCCACCAGGGATTGCAATAGGGCAGTGGTCTGCTCGCGGATGACGCGCTTGATCAGCGCGAGTCTCTCCGCATTGATGGAATCCCAGTTGAGAGCGGTCAAGGCGCTGCGGCGGGCCACCTGGAAAACCATGAGCTGGCCGCTCAACGCCATCGTGCGGATCAGAGTCTCGTCATCAGCGGGCGCGCGGCCGAGGAGCCGTCCCACGATGCCCGAAGTGACCCGGGAGATTCGCCTGCTGACGCGCTCATAGACCATCTGAAATCCCGCGGCGGGTCCCATGCCGGCCTGCTGGCGCGCCATGAACAGCCGCCACTCACCGGCGTCCGGAGAAGTGAACATGAGCTCCGCGAGCTGCGCCTGGATCGTGCAGAAGGCCTCGATCAAAGCGGCGTCGTCAGCATCGCCCTCGAGCAGGCGCTCGGTCCGACTCACGACCTCCGCCATGTACTCCCACACACGCGCCACGATGTGCTCGACGCAAGCGAGATACACACCCTCCTTGCTGTCGAAGTAGTACTGCAGCGCCGGCGCGTTGACGCCCGCGCTGGCGGCAATGTCGCGCGTGGAGGCGCCTTCGAAGCCTCGCTCACCGAACAGCTTCAGTGCGGTGCTGACGATGCGCGCCCGCGTTTCCTCACCGCGCGGATATCCGCCGTCGACGGCGTGCCGGTGTTTCGAAGCTTGCCCCATGGCTGAAGTCATCTATCCCGAAAGAGGTAGTCCAAAAATATACCAGTTGACACAAATATTCCAAGTGGCATATTTCTGCACGCTGGAGTCCCTTGGCGATACCCCCATGGATACCCTCGCGACGAGCCCGCCGGCGCAGACCGGCGAAACCGAAAAGAAGAAGCTCCCCGGCCGCCAGCGGGTGGTCCTGATCAGCGCAGGCGTGCTGCTGGTCGTGGGGATCGTCTGGGGCATCCGTTGGTGGACCGTCGGACGCTTCATCGAGAGCACCGACGATGCGTACCTCCAGGCTGACAGCGTCACTGTCGCCCCGAAGGTCTCCGGCTACGTCGCCGAGGTTTACGTCGGCGACAATCAGGCAGTGAGTGCCGGGCAGCCGCTCGTACGGCTCGACGCCCGGCAGTATCAGGCTGTACTGGAGCAGGCTACCGCAACCATCGCGGCCCGGCGCGCAGACATCGAGCGTGGTCAGGCGGAGCTGAAGCAACAGCAGGCCAACATCGTGCAGGCGCGTGCGCAGGTCACCGGCGCTCGCGCCGTCCAGTCGTATGCGGCCGCACAGGTGAAGCGCTACGAGCCCTTGGTAGCCACCGGCGCCGAGTCCGAGGAGCATCTGGCTGAGTTGCGCAACTCGGAGAGTCAGGCCGCAGCGACGCTGGCGGCGAACCTGGCAGCAGTGGAGGCCGCCGAGCGGCAACCCGCGACGACACAAGCGCAGATCGAGCAGGCACGCGCCCAGCTGGAAGCCGCCGAGGCAAGCGTCAGGCAAGCACAGCTGGACACGCAGGACACGGTTGTGAGGAGCACACTGGCGGGACGCGTCGGTGATCGCACGGTACGGGTCGGACAATTCGTGCAGCCGGGCACTCGCCTGATGACGATCGTGCCGGTGCAGGACGTCTATCTCACCGCGAACTTCAAGGAAACACAGATCGGCCTGATGCGGGCGGGTCAGCCGGCGACGATTCGCGTGGACGCGCTGCGGGGTACGGACCTGCACGGCACGGTTGTGAGCTTCTCACCCGGGACGGGTTCCCAGTTCGCCTTGTTGCCGCCGCAGAACGCCACCGGCAACTTCACCAAGATCGTGCAGCGTGTGCCGGTGAAGATCCGCATCGATGCCGCGCCGGAGACCCGCAGTCTGCTGTTGCCCGGCCTTTCGGTGACGGTTTACGTCGATACCCGTCGCGGCCGTGCCTCCGAGAGGAGACTCGAACGCGAGAACGCACGTGACTGAGGAGAACGCCACCCTCGGGGATTGGATCGCAGTCGTCGGCGGCGCGCTCGGTGCGCTGATGGCGACACTCGACATCTCGATCACCAACTCGGCGCTGCCGCAGATTCAGGGCTCGATTGGCGCGACGGGGACCGAAGGGACCTGGATCTCCACCGGTTACCTGATGTCCGAGATCGTCATGATCCCGTTGGCCGCGTGGCTGACACGGGTGTTCGGCTTACGCAGCTTTCTCCTGGGCAACACGATCCTGTTCACGTTGTTCTCGGCCCTGTGTGGACTTTCGCACAGCCTCCCGCAGATGATCTTCGGGCGCATCGGCCAGGGATTCACCGGGGGTGCGATGATCCCCACGGCGCAGACGATCGTGCGCACGCGGCTGCCACGCCACCAGTTGCCCATCGGTATGACGCTGTTCGGCCTGATCGTGCTGTTGGGCCCGCTGCTCGGGCCAGTGCTCGGCGGCTGGCTCGCGGAGAACATCGACTGGAGCTGGTGCTTCTTCGTCAACCTGCCGGTGGGCATCGCCCTGGTGATGCTGCTGTACGCGGGCCTGCCGAAAAGCAAGCCGGACTGGCATTCTTTCGTGAACGGCGATTGGCTGGGCATTGCCGGCCTCGCGGCCGGTCTGAGCTCGCTCACGGTGGTGCTGGAGGAGGGCCAGCGCGAGAACTGGTTCGACTCGCGCATGATTATCTGGCTGTCGGTGGTTTCGGTCATCGGCATCGCCACGCTGGCGGCGGGACAGTTCGTGGCGAAGAAGCCGGTCGTGCGCCTGAGCCTGATGAAGAACAAGAGCTACGCGAGCGTCATTTTCATCGTCTTCACCATCGGCGCGGCGCTCTACAGCATTTCCTACCTGATCCCGCAGTTCTTGAGCCTCATAGCCGGCTACAACGCGGAACAGGCGGGCGGAATCATGCTGCTGTCGGGCCTGCCGGCGTTTCTGCTCATGCCGATATTGCCCCGCATGCTCGGGACGCTCGATGCGCGCGTCATGGTCATCGCCGGCCTGCTGTGCTTTGCGGTGAGCTGCATGTTCGACATCTCCTTGACGGCCCAGAGTGTCGGACACGACTTCTACGGCTCGCAGCTGCTGCGGGGCGCCGGCCAGATGCTCGCGTTCATGCCGCTCAACCAGGCCTCGATGTCGGCCGTGTCACGGGAAGAAGCCGGCGACGCTGCCGGCCTCTACAACATGGCACGCAACCTCGGCGGATCGGTGGGCCTCGCCCTGCTGGGCGTCTATATCGATCGGCGCAATGCCATGCACGATGCCTTCATCAGGGAGTCGGTCACCGCCAACTCCCTGCTCGGTCAGAATCACCTGGCCACGACCGCAGCCGGTTTCCTCGCCCAGAGCGGCGATCCCGCCTTCGCGCATCAGCAGGCGCTGGGTCAGCTTGCGGGACAGATGGCGCAGCAGGCTTCGGTCATTACTTTCTCGGAGACCTTTTACGTGCTGGGAGTGGCGCTCTTCATATGCATCCCCCTCGCGCTCCTACTGAAAAAGTCACCGCAACAGCAGCCTTCCGCGCCGCGCGAGGCGGCGCACTGAGGATTACGAGTGGCGCAGGTCCGTAACAACGCGTGTCCCCGCATACCAGGCCGTGTCGCCGATGACTTACGCACTCGCACCTGGACAGTTGGAGTCGCCGTACTCGCGATGCTGGCCGGTGCTGTCGGGACACTGACCGGCTGCACCGTCGGTCCCCGCTATCAGGGGGCTCCTGCCGTTGCACCCGACGCGGTGAAAGCCCCAACCTTCGTGCGTGCGCCCAGGGACGGGGTGTCCTCTTCCCCTGCTGCCTCTCAGTGGTGGCAAGCCCTTGGAGATCCCGAGCTCGACCGCCTGATCCAGGCCGGGCTGCAGAACAGCCCCGACATTCGTGCCGCCCAGGCGCGTCTGGTGCAGTCGCGGGCCGGTCTGACGGAGCAGCGGCGCAACGCCCTTCCGAAAGGCTCGGCCAGCGGAGCCTATCTGCACGCCCACATTCCAAGCTCCGCGCTCTCCATCGGCTCCATCGACTTCTACAACCTCGGCTTCGATGCGACCTGGGAGGCCGACCTCTTCGGCGGGACGCGGCGTGCCATCGAGGCTGCGTCCGCCGAAGCATCCGCCGTCGAGGCCGACCTCGCCGATACCCATGTGCAGCTCGCCGCTGAGATCGCCCAGGTCTACGTGGACTTGCGAGATCAGCAGCAGCGTCGCGCGCTGGTGAACAGGTCTGCGGAGGTCGAGGAGCAGATTCTCACACTGACGCAGCAGCGCCGCGGACAAGGCGTCGCGTCCGACCTCGACGTCGAACGCGTGCGTGCTCAGGTGGAGGACACGCGTGGCACGATCATTCCTCTCGACGCGCAGATTGCCGAGTCGCTCGACCGCCTCGCCGTGCTGACTGACCGCGCGCCAGGTGATCTGGACTCGGAGCTGGCGGCGGCCGGTGCACTTCCGACCCTCCCCCAGACCGTCGCAATCGGCGACCCGGCAAGCGTTCTGCGACAGCGTCCCGACATACGGGCCGCAGAGCTCAGGCTCGCCTCGAAAAATGCCGTGATTGGCGAACGCATCGCCGACTGGTTTCCCAAGCTCACTCTGATAGGCGACCTGGGGTTCAGCTCCGCCGATCCCGGGCACCTCGTGCGCAGCCAGAACTTTATGTGGATCGCGGCGCCGTTGCTGCAGTGGAATGCGCTGGACTTCGGTCGCACCAAAGCGCGTGTGGATCAGGCGAAGGCGGGCCTGGACGAAGCCGAAGCGAAGTACGAGAGCACAGTTCTGGGAGCGCTCCGCGACGCCAATGTGTCGCTCTCGCGTTACGGCCATCAGCGCGAGCGTGTCACCAATCTTCGCGACATCGAGACTTCAGCCACTCACGCCGCAACGCTCAGCGAGCAACGCTACCGCGCCGGCACAACCTCAGCGCTGGATTGGCTGGATGCCGAGCGCACTCGCTTCACGGCCGAGCAGAATCGCATTGCTGGGGATGCGGAGCTGGTGACGGACTACATCGCGTTGCAGAAGAGCCTGGGGTTGGGGTGGCAGGCGGCGGGGTCGTAGCATCTGATCGCAAGCGTCTAGTGTCGCGATGCGGACTCCATTGAATCCGTACCGTCTCGTGGCAGACGATTGAACGGCAACGGTGGGATCGGATTGAGTCAGGGCAATTGGCCATACGGAATTGGGGAACCGAGGTCCCTACGTCCCTCAAGACCCCGGGATATACGTATCCGACATCCACGAGCTCGTATTGCTTGACGTTCACTTCGGCCTACGTCGCACTATTAATAGCCTGCCTTATTCGTGAAAACGGGAGTGTTACGTGAATGAAGGCACGGCGGCGCTCCTTCACAGACGAGACCAGCGCGTCAGCTCGAGGGATGACCACTGTATTGACAGAGCGGACCTAACTAGTGTCGAGACGCAGCGATCAGGACGACGACGTAGAACACGAGATACGCGGCGATGATCGCTTGTATCTTCGTGAGAGCGGCTTCGCGGAGCCCACAGATTTCGAGACGCCCTCCACGCGCAGCAGCAGATCCGTCATCTTCTCATTACCCTTGTCGCGCAGTCCGTCGATCTTCTTGTCGAGCTTTTCACCCAGCACGTCGATCCGTTGATTGGTGGCCCGGACCTCCGTCTTGAGCTCCGTCACGTCGGCTTGAAGGTGACGCACGTCCGAGCGTAATTCGGCGAGCTGCTCTGATCTATTAGCGCCGTCGCGAGAATCTTCATTGGCGGGCATGGCATCCACCTCCGGACTGGCGTGCCTCGAGACTCGTACTGCGTTCATGGGTCACAGAACCTCTGCAATCCCTGTGTTGGTTCAAGGAATGGGCTGCGATTCGCTATGGCCTATATCCTGCAGAAGTGAAAGTGGATTGCTACCGACTATCAGCAGAAATTGTGTTGGAAGATGGCGGGTAGACATTCGCCAACGACTCACAAATCAGGTGCGCATGCCGTGCGCAACGCCGGGCGTTGCCTCCGCGTGCGGTGAGCGCGATGCTACATGCGTGGTGAGTACGCCTTCTGGCGGGGTGTCTGTTGGCGTCACATACCAGCGCGCTGGCCAGCTGCACGTGTGCGAAGCCGAACAGCCAGGCCAGTTGTCGAGCGGCGGCGCTGATTTTTTTTGCGCTCAATCAGTGAGTTGTGCGTTAAGCTCCGATTCACAGCCGCACGGAGAAACTGCACTCGCATACTGAGATGACCGGAAGGAGATCCTCCATGCGAACCGCGTTGTATTCGTCGCTGGCAATCATGGGAATAGGCCTGGCCGCGGCAGGAGTAACCACGGTCGCGCAGGCAGGTGACTGGTCAGTGGGAATTGGAATTGGCATTCCTGCGCCGGTCGTCATCGCACCGCCGCCGAGGTATTACGCGCCGCCACCAAGGGTCTATGCCCCGCCGGGTTATTACTACGTGCCCCCCGAATACTATGGGCCGCCGAGGTACTACGGCCCGGAGCGTTGGCGCGATCGCGAGCGCCACGAAGAATGGGAGCGTCATCACCGCTGGCATCGCCATCACGATGACGACGACGATTGAAGGTAGAGGCTGGTATGGCCCGTATACCGAGGCTCGTCGAGGCGCTGCATCGAGTCAGGCTTCTTCCTCAAGAGCTTGCGGACATGATGCATCATTTCCAGTGTTGAGTGAGCGATCGCTCACGCCATGCAATGCGCGACGTTGAATGCGCATTCGCGAACCGGCGCGAGGTGTTTCTGACGCTCACATTGGCCATTGAAAAGAGGAATTCACCGCCTCAAGAGGACTTCCGCGGCTCGAGCAATTGGGGGTGTGACGCCTCTCTGCGCAAACAGTCGGCCGGAATCCGAAGTTCCAGGTCGGATTCCAACGCTATTGAGACTCTTCCACCATGGGCGGCGACGCCAAAGTCGGGCATGTCTGGTCGATTTGCCCTGATTTGTCGGATTGACCCTTTAGGTCGAGCCTGAAACCATGTCGCCATGGATTTCAAGATCTTAGGCAAGATCGAGCAACCAGAAAACGATTGCCGCGGGCTCAGGCATCCGGGAACTCACGCGCCTGCGCAAGCGTTACGGGCGTGGTCGGTGGCGAAAGCGCAAGGGATATGCTGACTGCTTGTCCCGGTGAGAACCCCGCCGGTGGATCGGAGCAGGGTTGCGAAAAGAGCCAGACCCATTCCCGCTGCCAGCGGGGCGTCCACCGAAATGGCGGGTGAAGGGACTCTCCTGTAAAATCAATACGTCGCGCCCGTAGCTCAGATGGATAGAGTGGCAGCCTCCGAAGCTGCAGGTCGCTGGTTCGAATCCAGTCGGGCGCGCCACTCTCCGCATTGTCCATTCCGGGTGGATGGGTAACGTTTTATACCGGCCCCCTGTGCCAGGGTACGGTGAGTGTCAAGGTAGTTGTCGCGCCGGTTCGATCAGGGCTGCTCTCTGAGGGTTGAGGACGACGGGTCCGGCGGGCTGCCAGTTCCGGGTCTTACAACTCCATCGTTCGGGGTTCGCGTTGCGGGCGCGCTGATACGGCGCGTGCCGGCGTTCGAGGATGGCGTTCTCACGGCCGCAGTGGCGCTCGTCGGGAGTGACGTATCGGATGGCGCTGTGACGGTGCTCGAAGTTGTACCAGGCGACGAAGCGCTGCACCCATTGTTCTGCAGAGGCGATCCCGTCGAGCGGCATGCGCGGATAAGCCGGTGTGTGCTGATGGCATCTGCTCACAGCGAGGACGGCCTGCTGTGATTAGGTCAGACAACGGGAAAGAATTCACCGGCAAAGCCATGCTGAACCGGGCGCATCGCAACGGCGTGACGCTGCGGCTGATCGAGCCCGGCAAGCCGAACCAGAAGGGTACGTGGAGTCGCTCAATGGACGGCTGAGGGATGAATGTCTCAACGAGCACTGGTTTTGCTCATGCACGCTTTGTGATCGAGGCGTGGCGTCGTGAGTACAACGAAGAGCGACCGAAAAGGGCTCTCGGTGGGCTGACGCCCGCCGAGTATGCAAGACGATTGGTTGGCGAGAGAGGATTCTTCAGACTTTGATTCTTCGCCCCGCGGCGAGCCGGTGGCTTAGGACCGGGTCGACGCGAGTGGTTCCGGGAGGCGGTCGGGGATGGGCGGGAGACGTATCCGGCATTCGCGGTGAGGCGTGCCGGGGTTGCAGCCGTGCATAGTCGGTGGGCTCGAGTGAAAATAGCTTCTCGCAATCCCCTCGAGGGCAGCCGGATGTCAACTCGGTTCCGATTCCTGGAAGTGAAAGTCAAGCCAAACGCTCGGGCGAGTAGCCTGCGCGCGAACGAGGCCGGTGTCTGGTTTGCCGAGCTAAGGTCAGCACCGACCGATGGGAAAGCTAACGCCGAACTGATCGAACTCGTGGCGAAGCACTTCAATTGCGCGAAGTCATCCGTTTCCATCAAGAGAGGCGCATCGAGCCGGCTGAAGCTCCTTAAGATCGAGGGTCTTTGAGCGGAAGGGGTCACGAGGCGAATGTCCGTCGGGCGCGCTTACGGTTGCGCGACGTGCTGCAGCGCAAAGGGGCGGGGGAGGAGGGCGAATGGAGACGAGCCGGCCATCACGGGGCTGAGACCGATCGTGACGAACGATACGGGGAGGCACGATTCGAATCGGTGTGGTGGATTGATCGGGCCCAGCGGGGTGGGATCGAGTGTTCGCCCCATCTGTTAGAATCGCGCCACGTAGAGCAGCAGCTGCAGACTATGTTCCAGCGTGATTCCGGCCCTCGACTGCCGCTCAAGGCCGCTCTGAAAGTGTATTGGCCCTGGATGCTGCCCCTGGTCCTGTGCTCGGCGGTCATCTTCTTCGTTCCGAATGCCGCTGCGCATTTCCTGGTGGTGTCTGTGCTGTTTGTTGTCAGCGCGGCGTCTGCTGCGTGGCCCTGGTTTCGGCATGACGCGCCTTATAGCTTCTGGATGGTCGCCGTGGGCCTGTGGTTGTGTACCGGCCTCATCTTTCCAGTGATCGCGGGCTTGGTCGCCGAGCTATGGAAATGAGGGCTGGGGACGTCGGTCGGTCACTTAAGTGAACCGTTTGGCGATGGGGATCCGGATCGAAGCCGCGTCCGGCGCTCGAGTTCCCCGGGTCACCCTCTCTCCGCTCTCCATCCGCGTGGAGCGGACCGCTCTGGGTCCGGGTCGACGCGAGCTCATCCGCGTTCGACGCTGTGCGCCCCCGGATGAAGAGGTTGGCACGGGCGAAAACGCGAGTTCGATCCGGCGCCCGGAGAGCCTGGTGCCTCACTTTCCTGTTAGCAAGACCGCCAGTGGTCGGGATTACCCTTGTCCGTGTTCCGCACACGGGCACAGAGCGGGTGGTGACCTTGCTGACGCGCGTACGTCGCGGCCTCGGCTTGAGTCCGGAACGAGCCCCCGAGCTGTTGGCCGCCGGCGAACTCGAGAACGTAGTCCGCGATGGGGGTTCCTTCAGGGCGACCTTTGGGCCGCGGCTCAACGTAGACGTTCGGCAATGGAATCTCTCCTTGAATCGCCGTGACGAAATCTTGATCCACTGGAGATTGCCTCGCTCTGGAGGCAATCTCCAGGTTTGGCGGCGGTGAGAATTGTGAGGTTCGACTGTCTACGATCGATCGCGGACAGCCGATTGGCTGGGCGTCCGGGAATTCTCTCCTACGCCAAGCTCAGGGGATTGAGCTGCCAAACGGCGTAGTTCAATGCGGACGCGAAGCTCACCCACAGTAGATAGGGGATGAGCAACACAGCGGCCAGAACTCGGACGCGCCAGAAAGCCACCAACGTCGCGAGAATCAGCACCCACAAGAGCAGTATGTCGGCAAACGCTAGGCTTACGTTCATGCCTGGGCTTCTGCACGTTCTTTCGACCGGGCACGTGAGCTCGCTCGGGCGATGCCCTTCGTGCGCTAGAGCAGGGTGAACAATAAGATCAACCCGAGTAAGGACAACAATCCCGCGATCGCGGTGAGAACATAGGCTGTCCAAGAGAGCCTCTCGGTTGACCGGATCCAGCCAGTCGTTGCGATCGATGCGGGTATTACCTCCAGCAGCAAGGCTCCCAAGAACACGACGGCCGTCAAACCCCCCGCACGAGAGTGGGGAGGGAACCGTGCGAACCCCTGTACCAGCCAAGCGGTCATCGCTAACCCACAGGGCGCCAGGAGCGCAATGGTGAGTGGACGTCCAAACCCCCGCCGCCTTTGCGACGATTGAGCTCTGGGAGACACATCAGGACTGTGGGCCACTGTGCACTACACCCGGGCGGATTGCCCAAGAAGCGGTGGCGCGATCTTAGGCCAGGTCTCAGACTGGCGACTACAGTGCCGGCCTCTACGCGGCTCGCTGCCCGCTGATCGTCTCGAGGCTGGACCTCCTTTCCCGCAACGTGCACTTCATCGCGGGTCTCATGGAAGGGAGTGTTGGCGGCCGTTGTGCGGCGCAGTCCGAAAGAGTGGCGGTGAGCGGGGTCTCGCTATTTGATGTAGTTTTGGCGATTTCCGATCACGATCACTGAGGGACGCAGTCGCGTGTACCGCAGTTAGCGCGACCATGATGACTTTGCTATCGCCATCCTACTCGCTTCAGCCAGGCCTGCTGTTCCGCCAGATATCGGGTTCGATCAGACGGCGGTAGTTCACCGCTCTCCTTGGCGTTCAAGCGATGACGGCTCATCGCTTGAGCGAGCGGTTCGAGACCGAGCTGAGCACGCCGCTGCTCGAGGCTTGGCGCATCTTCGATCGGCAGTGGAGACATCACCCCGTTCTCGTCCCAGTCGAACTGGGTCCCATAGAGCTGGGGCCGGCCTTCAAGCACACGGATTCGGTCGGTGAGCATGGCGAGTTGCCACGCAGGAGCTTCACCGTGCTGAACCGCGTTCTGCAATAGCTCACGGCACTGTCGCTGGATGCGCGGCAAGCCGATTGCGTGCTGCACGATCAGCCATGCGGCTTCCTGACCATCCTCGCCGACGTCATCGGCCTTGGGCCAGCCGTCGGCGAGCAGACCACTTAACGCATGCGCATTGGCGATGTGGACCGCTTCCATGCGCGGGTGATAGCCACCGAACAGTGATCCGTCCCGCGTGAGCTCGGCGCGCACGCGCTTGTCTTCTTCGGCCATTGCCAACAGAAGCGTTCGATAAGCCTCATTTCGCGCCACCATGCGATGGTTCTCAACTGACAGGCGGCGGATCGAGCTCGTCGATCATCTGCTCGAAGGTGACGGTGAAGGTGGGCTCGTACTGCTTCGGGTGGGCTTTGACGAACTCGACGACCTTGCGGTAACAGTCGGCCGCGGCCTTCCGATCTCCGCGCGCCTCGTAGACCATGCCGAGGCGATCATAGCCATCGTGGACTTGCGGATAGCGCTCGAGGAACTCGCGCGCGGCCTTCTCGGCCTCATCGAGCTTGCCCTCGTGGACAAGATCGATGATAGCGTTGGAGTTCGAGAAATGTGGCTCGGCGAGTGGCCGTGACGCGCACTCGTAGCGCAAGAAGTGACCAATGTCGAGCAGCGGGGAGCCGGACACGGCGAACTCCCAATCGAGTACGGCTGCCACAGTCCATGTTCCGTTGAGGTTTCGCATCAACAGGTTCCGCTTCCCGAAATCGCCGTGCACCAGAGATACGCCGTTGTCCACCGCAGCCAGTTGTGGCGCGAATGACCACAAAAACTCGTGCGTCCGATCCCGCAGGTCCGCCGGCATGCGCTGTTGCAGGGCCGACGATGCAAGGCATAGGTCGACGAAACGGGGCGAAGGGTCAGGCCCTGCCAACAGCGGTGCCGTCACCTCGGGCCCCGGACCGAGCCATCCGGATTTCGGGAAAGTCGTTTGACCGATCAGCGCCAACGTTTCGCCGACGCAGACTGAAGCCTGCGCCACGGTGTCGGCATCTTTGCTGCGCTTGAGGTCATGGAAGCTGACCGCGTCGACATAGCGCAGAAGTGCGAACGGCGGAAGCCCCGCCCAGCCATCCGCCTCGGCATGCAGTACCGCCGGAACTGGCACGGACCCTCCCATCAGCGCCATGAGGTCCAACTCCTTCCTACATAGCGAGGCGTCATGTTCATAGATGCGCAACACGACGGACCCCGCCGGCTGGTTCAACTCGAGCTTTCAGGTCAAGCAGGTTCAAGCGTCCCTGGTGGCGGAGGGATGTCCGATGACCGCTGAACAGCAAAAGAGCCTGATCACCTCGATCGCAGCTGAACAAGTGCGTCGCGACAGCGAGGTCGCCGCCTATCAAGCGCACCTGAAGAACGGCTCGGGTGCCAACATGACGTTAGCCGCGATTCGCTCTGCCGAGCTCGAGATCGATGAGCAAGAAAGTGCGAGGATCGTCCAAGACGCGACACCGGTCTTGAGTCCTCCGCAACTGAGCAGCTTGCAGAAGATGCTTGCGGATGACATCGGCAGAAATCGTCTTCATCTGCAGGCACATACTTCCACTCCATAGCCGGCTTCTCATCGGGAAGCCACATTTACGTGGCGACGGCCCGTGCGCCGCCACGTGTTCAAATAGGGTCGTCTGGCGATGTGCTCAATCGCAACGGCAACATCGCCGACCGCGGACAATATTGTTGACCGCAAAATTACAAATCGAGTCGACCATGCCGGACTGTAGTGAACGACAGTAGTGCGGTCTCCCGCCGTGCGTCCCAATGGACCGAACGTATGCCACTCGATATGGGTAATTCACCACGACGATATGTGTTGGCGGCGATATCGAATACAACCCAGCCGTACTGCAGTTGACGGCGCACCTGCCAATTGCGCGGACCGCGACAGCGTCGCATCATCCGGCGTCTTTCTCCGGACAGCCACGCTTAATTGTGCGGTACAAGTACGGGGTCACATTCGAGTACTGGGGGTTGATGTCATGAGCAAAAAGAATCGCTCATTCCATGTTGTATCGCTCCTTCCATTAGTCCTTCTCGTCAGCGTATTCGCTGTCGTGCAGGCTCAGGAAGGGAAGACGCCGGCGATCAAGCAGACCCTCTGGTCTGATCCTGCCACCTGGCCGGACCGGCAGGTGCCACGCGCAGGCGATAAAGTCTCCATTGAAAGTGGCAAGGACGTGGTCCTCGACGTCAGTCCGCCGCCGCTGGGCGGCTTGCATATCGAAGGCAAGCTCAGCTTCTCGGACAAAGCCGACATCGAGCTGACCACCGAGTGGATCATGGT
>Ga0207707_10001798_pt1 | contig 19691 bp, 22 predicted proteins | sample KBSC83BmetaG_FD_184336 | JGI IMG/M metagenome (GOLD analysis project Ga0207707, IMG submission 184336) | Corn rhizosphere microbial communities from Kellogg Biological Station, Michigan, USA - KBS C8-3B metaG (SPAdes) (version 2) | ecosystem: Host-associated > Plants > Roots > Rhizosphere ...
TTAAAGTGAGACAGGTCGAACGTAAAAATGGGAGCGTTGGCGACCTCAGAGATACGCTTCAATGGGTCCTTGTCTCCATAGACGGCGCCTGCCCCGTCCACCCATAGCTGCTGGTAAAAGATGGCACTGTGGGGCGGCAAACTCGCAACCCCCTTCAAGATTTCTTCGAACGGCCGCTCGTTGTAAAAGACCAATTCAACCTTGTTCTTCAGGAGCGGCCCCAGTATCCGCTTCTGTTCGTCAACCCAAAATCGCTCATTGGGGGAATTTCCGATGATGATCGCGATGGCCTTCGTCTCCGGCAACAGCAGCAGGATGTTTTCGATAAGAGCAACTTGATCGAAGCGCACCCCAACCACGGCGTCCTGCTCGGACAACAAGGATTGTTCAACCCGGCGAAGTTCGACTGCCGCAAGCAACATCGGCGTTGTCGGAAACAGCTTTGTCCTGTGTTGCTGGACGAAGTGAGCCGCAGGCGCACCGATAGCGACGATCAGATCGGGCGGCCGTCGGGCGTAGAGCGCCGCGAGATATTCGACAAATTCGGCATCAGCAGCGTCGTTGCGCTCCTGACTCGTGGCGAGAGATTGTTCTTGAACGTCAAGCGGCCAAGGCGACTGTCGGCTCAGTTGATCGCGGATTTCCCTGCTCCATGTGGCCCCCGGCTCGAAATTCCGGTCATACGAATGAAGGAAGAGAATTTTTTTCGTCTGAGCGGCAGTCTCGCCAGACTTGTCCTGAGCGGCACTCTCGCCAATTGAGACGAAAAGAACGACAGCGGCGGCGGCCCACATATGAACGAACCGCGTCAGCCATGAGCTCGCGGCCATGCGGCCCCTGCTCGCGATCTGTTCGTCCGGGATTTCCCGCAGCCTGTCAGAGCATCCAAGGTACCTGCCTGCCTCATCGGCGCCCATGACTGCCTCACCAGTAGGTGACCAAGTTGGCCAATAAATTGAGGGCGCTTCCGGTCTGCGGCGTGTAGGTCACCGGCGTGGGATGATCCGTGTACCCGAGCCCGATACCGACGCGAACACCCGGCGCAATAGGCGCATAATATGCTGCGGTTATCGAAAAATTGCCGGTATGCGCGAGTTGGCCGCTCCGCAAAGCAGCATCGACCACATAGTTGCTAAAGACATTCCGGGAGACAACCACAGACACCATATCGCTCGGCCGGGACGGCAGAAGGCCTATCCCGTAAAGTCGAGCCTCATAATACTGGCTGAAGCGATTGAACTCCGGCGGCGCGTACATGGCGCTGACGCCAGCGTACCATCCCCTTGCAGCCTGACCTGCTACCGGGGCCAGTTGGACAAATTGTCGATCCGCCAGAATATACGCGGCGTAATTCCCGGTATTCCGCCCACCAAATTCGAAATCGACGTATCTGCTGTCGTTGACGATCCCTGCGGCACGCACCCAAGTCGCAAGCTGTCCGGGGGCGGCCTCCTTGCGATAACCAACCTCCTCGATGGCGAGAGACCCGCTGTTCGGCGTGGACCAGTCGAGGCCGGTTGAGTTAGCGATCTTCTCAGCGACGGGACCATCGGGACTGCTCGCGACCTGCACGCCGAATTTGTTATAAAGCCCGTCAGGACCATTGACCTTGATGTTGACCCCCGGTTTCGTCCAGGCCCAGGCGCTGAGGCCGGCCTCGACCGGAATTGATCCGCTTGGTCCAAAGATGCCGGACGACAGATTACCCGCCAGAAACGGTCCCCAATACTCAACGGCATTGGCTAAATATCCGACCTTCAATTCCACCTGCCTGTTTAGGAAAGTCTGATAGTAGCTGAGTGTCGCAAGGCTTGAGGCGTTCGGACCACCGGGCTCCCATGTGTCAAAGTTGTAAATGCCGCCAACCACGATCTGCCCATCGGAGATACCGTATCTGCTGAGGTCGTAAGTCATCTTCATCACGTTATTCGTGAAAAAGGTCGGCTTCTGACCGCTGTAGACCTGCTGGCCCAAGGTGGTCCGTTCTGCGGGCAGCATGTTATCGAAAAAGTTGTTGCTGCTGTAGCCGATGTATCCGATCCCGAGCGCTGCAAGACTTGATCGAAGGCCCGCGACGTCAGGATCGATAGTACCCTGCGGGCCGGGCAGCGCTATGATGTACCCCTTAACCCGAAGGGCCTCGAAATCCGGCGTTGGCGCAGCTGGAGCGACGCCGAATGCGGTATATTCCGTCAACTCCGCGGCATGACTCGTTGCACGCAGAAGGAACGCTGCACAAATCGATAACGCGATCGCCTTCCACATGGTCAAGGCTCAATCGGACCGGCTAGAACTCAGCCACCAAGCTATTACGTTTTTTGCCTCTTTGACAGGAGTAGTAGCCCGGGCGTTAGTGAGACCGCCGGTTGTCGCAGCCGTGATTCCGCTGTTGGTCACTGGCAAATCGATGGGCTTCTGCTGCGAGAGCCGTCTTTACCATCCGTTGTCCTGGCCGGATTGGCGGGATCGTCGGGAAGCGAGAGCGGAGCGATCAGCTCGCACTCGACGCCGCTTGACCGGTACGCGGTGGTTACCTTTCCGGCAAAAGTGCGTCCCAGCATCTGTTCAATGAGACGCGAGCCGAAGCCTTGGGCGCAGGTGCGGAAACCGGCGGCCCGCCGCTCTCAGTCCGTGTGAACCGGAAGTGCGGCACCCCGTCGAACGCCGCAACCGACCAGGCAACCATCCACTCTTCCCGAGGTAGAGAGCGCGCGATACTTCGTCGCATTGGTCACGAGTTCGTGAATCGCGACCGCAAGCGCCAATGCCTGCCTAGGCTGCAGGACCAAGTCGGGCCCGCTTGCGCGGATATATATCCCCGTTCCGCACGATGGGGCGCAAGCGCACCATTGACGATATTCCTGACCGGCGCGTCGGACCAGCTTGTCTGTTGAGGATATCGTGCGCGTTGCTCAGGGTCATCAAGCGAGACGCAAAGGCCTCACGCGCGGCTGCGACATCATCCCCACGCATGGTTTGGTTCGCGATCGCTGCGACCATGGCAAGTGTGTTCTTGATGCGATGCTACAATTCGGCGGCCAGCAAGGCCTGGCGCCGGACCGCTTCCTTCAGCCCGAGAGAGCCCGCCACTCATCCGTGATATCCCGGGAGATCGACAGCAGATGGGATGGCTTGCCGTCACTTCCGGGAATCGGGGACACTTGGACATCCCAATAGGTGATCGTCCCCTTCGTTTTGGCGACACCTGTGAACTTGGCCCTGCCTCCTGCTTTAGCCTTCGACGGCATTCACGGCATCGACGTAACTGGCGTCCTCCCAGAAATCTGGCCAAGGGCACCCTTTCAGCCGGCCAAAGTCGTCGATTTCCACAATCCGTCTGCCGCCTTCGCTCATGAATTGCAGGCGGCCATCGAGATCCAGAATCTTGATGCAGTTGCCGCACCCCGCAAGAAAGCCATGCAGGAGCTCGTCGTTTCCGACCAAGTTCGGCACTTCAGTTCGGAGTTCATCATTCATCGACGTCAGGGTCGATGCGTGCCCGGGCGGCATCGCAGCTCGTGATGCTCAAAAGAACGAACTGCCGGATTTCATGGTTCGATCCTGCGGAGGGGCTAGCTGGTTCAACCGCAAGGATTTTGCTTGGCGCAGATCGCGAACCAGACTCCAACCGACTGATCATCGACACCCCCTGCCTGAGGGATGACCTGATTTGCGCAAACTACGACAGCCGCCGTTCGCGGACTATTGGCCCGGTGGCCATTGTCCCAATGGGCAAGTGCGATGGACTGATCGAAATGACGTAGAGCGCGGCACACCGAGAGGGTTACTCACAATCAGAGACAGTAAATCCTCCGTTGGTTTGATCTAGGTCAAGTTAGAGGCCGTACCGCGACGACATGAATTGCCAGGGTGGTTCATGCATATTGGAGGAATCCATGAGACAGAATTTGAAAAGAGTGACTCTCGCTGCCGCCGCCTTCACGTTTGCGGCGTTGTTCTCGTTCAGTTGGTCGGAGCAGAGCGGCCTCTCCCTATCGATCGAAAAGGCCGAAGCACGGGTCGGTCGCCCTCTGACGCCGGTGAGCGTTGCGGGCGTCGCACGTCGACAATATCGCCGAGCTGCGGTCGGCACAGCGGTTGCGGTCGGCGCTGGCGCTGGCGCCGCTTACTACGCGGGTGCAGGTTACGCGGGCGCCCCCTACGCCACTGGTACTTTCCGGGGAGCCAGGGCGGCCTACTACGGTTCGGCCCCGTCCGATACGTTCACTCCCCAACCTCACTATGCCGTTCGCGCCTATTATGCGGGCGGCCCATGGTACAACTACAGCGGCTGGGGTGACTATGCGGCTCGCAACACTATCAAGTGCACGCCCGGCACCTTGACCAAGCTTGACGACGGCCTGATGTACGTTTGCCAGTAAGCATACAATTCCACGCCGAGGCGGCGAAGCCGTCGCCTCGGCAAGTGTTTCCCAATGGCGGGTGCAGGCCGATTTAGCTTCATCGGCTTTCGGCCCGCAATCTCGCCGATGCCGAACGCGATAACATTCCATAACCGCTCATTACGCGAAAGCCACGCAAGACATCGCTCGTACGCAAGCTGGTTGTGCGGCAGCCCATCGCATCCCCAAGGGCGATACGCAGCCGCTTGAGCCTACATGCTGTTGTCGGCATCAACGACGAACCGCTGGACCAGTTCGGTCAGTCTGATTGTCAGCACTCGGACCCGCCTCGAAAGCTTGCTTTCCCTTTGCTACCCAGAGCGCTCGCGCTTGTTGACCCTGACCACTTTGGAGCTTATCGGCGATCCAGAGCAGCGCCCCGTAGATCATAGTCCGGTCATCGCCGGTCAGATCGACGACGCCAGCTTTCACGACGAGACCGCCGAGTTCGATGAGGTGCCGCGTCCGCTTGCGGCGCTCGACCTGCCACGTGCGCATGTCATGTCGCGCCTTTGCGACCTGATACCGGCTGCGGGCCGCTCGGTTGCGCTGGAGCGCCGTCCGCGTTGCGGTCATTTGCCGGAGCATTTCGCCGCGCCCGCTTTTGAAAGAACGCCGACCCCCGCTTCGCCCACGCCTCCCTCTTCCCGGCTTCTTTTGTCTCGGCCAGCACGATCAGCGCGCCCGCTAGTTCATCGGCGTTGAGGCTATCTGCCCCAGTGGCGATTACTAGTTCGCCAAGCTGCTGCACCTTGCGGGTTTTCAGCCCGCGCGCCTTGTCCCCAAGCGCTTTCAGTTCGGCATCAAAATCCCTTGGCTTGCGCATCATCGTCTCCATGAGAGGTGATAGAGAAATGATAGTCGAGCGCCCGGCACAATGCTGTAAGGTCGTCAGGACGGCCTGAGACGCGGTAGTCCCTCCCGAGATTTTTTTGAGGGAGGGCGCGCTTATACGTCGTTCCGACGTGCGCTTCGCCGTGCCACTGATCTGATCGCGATGGCGATCTATCATCTTCACGTCAAGGTCATTGGCCGCAAGTCTGGCTCCAGCGCGGTGGCGTCAGCCGCCTACCGCTCCGCCTCGCGGCTGCGCGACGAGCGGCTTGATCGCAGTCATGATTTCTGCGCCAAGCGCGGCGTCGTCCATTCAGAGGTTATGCTGCCGGAGAATTCGCCGCAGGCATGGAGCGACCGCGAACGGCTATGGAACGATGTCGAGGCATTCGAAATCCGCAAGGACGCGCAGCTTGCCCGCGAGGTAGAGTTCGCCATTCCGCGAGAGATGACCCAGGCTCAGGGCATCGAACTCGCCCGCGACTTCGTTCGGGGCGAATTCGTCGATCGGGGCATGATCGCCGATCTCAATGTGCATTGGGATATGGCCGAAGACGGCATGCGCAAACCCCATGCCCATGTCATGCTAACCATGCGCGCAGTGGACGACAGCGGCTTTGGCCAGAAGGTGCGGGAGTGGAACCGCACGGAGTTAGTCGAGCGCTGGCGTAAACGCTGGGCAGAGATCGCCAACGAGCGCCTGGCCGAGCTGGACATCGACGCGCGGATCGATCATCGCAGCCTTGAAGCACAGGGCATTGCTCTGGAGCCGCAAAGCCAGATCGGCGCGCCTGCCAAACGCATCGAGGTTCGGGGCATCGAAGGTGAAGGGATCGACGCCGCCGACCGCGCCGAGATTCACCGCGAGATCGCGCGGAACAACGGCGAGAGGATCATCGCCGATCCCTCTCTTGCCCTGGACGCGATCACCCGACAGCAATCGACCTTCACGCAGCGCGACATGGCAAAGTTTGCGCACCGGCACAGCGACGGGATCGACCAATTCAATGAGGTCACGAGCGCGATGCGCAATGCGCCCGATCTGATCGAACTCGGCAAGGACTCCCGCGGCGAGGATCGCTTCACCACCTGCGAGATGATTGAGGCCGAGCAGCGCCTCCATCGCGCCGCTGAACTGATGGCCGAACGGGAGCGCCATCAGGTGCGTGAGGCGGACCGCGAAGCCGCCTTGGCTCGAGCGGAGGCGCGTGGTCTTGTCCCGTCGGCCGAGCAAGCCGACGCGCTGGCACATGTCACCGATGGACGTGGTTTGGGCGTCGTGGTCGGCCATGCCGGAACGGGAAAGAGCGCGATGCTGGGGATTGCGCGGGAGGCCTGGGACGCGGCAGGCTATGAGGTCCGGGGCGTGGCGCTGTCCGGCATGGCGGCGGAAAACCTCGAAAGCGGATCGGGCATTGCGTCACGCACCATTGCCAGCATGGAGCACGGCTGGGGAGAGGGCCGCGACCTGCTCACGTCGCGCGATGTGCTGGTGATCGACGAGGCGGGCATGGTTGGCACGCGCCAGTTGGAGCGCGTGCTGTCCCATGCTGCCGAAGCCGGCGCCAAGGTCGTGCTGGTTGGCGATCCCCAACAACTACAAGCCATCGAGGCCGGAGCGGCGTTCCGGTCGATCAATGAGCGCCACGGCGGCGCGGAAATCGGCGAGGTGCGCCGTCAGCAGGAGGACTGGCAGCGCGAGGCCACGCGGGATCTGGCGACGGGCAAAACCGGCCATGCACTGGAGGCCTATCGCTCCCAAGGCATGGTGCATGGGGCCCAAACCCGCGAACAGGCGCGCGGCGATCTGATCGAGCGCTGGGACCGCGACCGGCAGGCGTCAAAGGAGAAGAGCCGGATCATCCTCACCCATACTAATGACGAGGTTCGCGCACTCAACGAGGCGGCGCGGGGGCGGATGCGGGCTGCAGGCGATCTGGGGGATGACGTCCACCTGACTGTCGAGCGCGGCGCGAGAAATTTTGCTGGCGGGGATCGCGTCATGTTCCTGCAGAACGAGCGTGGCCTTGGCGTGAAGAACGGCACGCTCGGCACCATCGAGCAGGTCAGCGCCCAATCCCTGACCGTGCAGACGGACGATGGCCGATCCGTGCAGTTCGACTTGAAGGATTACAACAAGATCGACCATGGCTATGCCGCGACTATCCACAAGGCACAGGGCATGACAGTGGACCGCGCCCATGTGCTGGCAACGCCCGGGATGGATGCCCACAGCAGCTATGTCGCCCTGTCGCGGCACCGCGACGGCGTGGAGCTGCACTATGGTCGCGACGATTTTGCGGGCGAGGGGCGGCTCGTCCGTACCCTGTCACGCGACCGGGCCAAGGACATGGCCTCGGACTACGACCGTGCCGATCCGGCGCAGAGCTTCGCCGAGCGGCGTGGGATCACCTTCCGCGAGCGCGTCGCCGAGATCGTGCGCAAGGTCGTGCCGGAGAAGGTACGCAACATGTTCGACGGGTTGCGCTCTCCTTCAAATGTGACTGGCCCGGATGGCGGACCGAGGCCAGAGCGGGAAACGCCGGAAAGGGAAAGGAGCGGTACGGAAGCCCTGCGGCGCGACACGGAAGCGCCGGAAAGGAAGGTTGCGGAAGACCCGGAAAAGGAAATGCGCCGGTTGCGCACCCAGGCGCTCGTGCGCCATGCCCGCGCTGTAGATGCGATCTTCAAGGCGCAGCAGATGGGCGGCGAGGCGACTCCCGAGCTGGTGAAAGAACTACAAAAATCCCGCCGAGCCTTCGAGGAGGTGCGGCCCTATGGTTCGCACGATGCCGAAGCTGCCTACAAGAAGAACACAGAGCTCGCCCGCGAGGCGGCTGGCGGCCGAGTCAATCGCGCCATCCGCGCGCTCCAACTCGAAACGGAACTGCGCATCGATCCGAGCCGCCGCGCCGACCGTTTTGTGCAACGCTGGCAGGAGCTCAAGCAGACCAGCCAGCACCAGTATCAGGCGGGTGACATGTCCGGCTGCAGGGCCACGCGCTCGGCGATGGGCGACATGGCGAGAGGCCTCGAACGTGATCCGCAAATGGAATCCATCCTCGCTAACCGCAAGCGGGAGCTTGGCATCTCATTCGAAACAGGCCGCCGACTCGGCCACGAGTTGGCTTTCGCCCATGGCATCGATCTTGGCCGAGGCCGGGGCCTCGGAATTTGACTCGTCCGATTCACCGCCGACTCTGCGCTACGCTGCGACGAATCGAAAAACGCTCTTGCGCACCTTTGAACGCCTGCCCTGTCTGGTCTCAGCAGCCGTCAGAAACAACCAGCAGGAGGCAGCGCGGCCATGCGCGAACCGGACCGTATCATCCGTCTGAAAACCGTACTCGCCAGGACCGGGCTGTCCCGATCCACCATCTACCGCAAGGTCGCCGAGGGCACGTTCCCGCCGCAGATCAGGATCAGCCTCAATGGGAGCGGCTGGCATGAGTCCGACATCAACCGCTGGATTGCCGATCCCGCTGGATGGCGTTCGAAACGCGAATTAGATAAGGTCCGGTAAGGTCAACGGTATCGCACCCTACCTATCGGTTCACCGGGCTTGAAGCCAAACAGGACAGCCTCATCCCCCTGAGGAGACGCTATAGCGTACTATAGCGCAAAGTCGGCCTGTTCATTTACGCCAAGACGCGTGACACAATGCGTACCATGGCTCACTCTCGCAAATCCCGCGACCAACTTTCAATGAGCAACGCAGCGTCGAGTGCGAACGACGAAAAGAGCAACGGAATTGATCTGAACGAGCCTTCCGCCCTCGGTTTTAAGAAAGTCGCGTACGCGGTCGATGAGACGCTTGAGTTGCTCAGTATCGGCCGCACCGCGCTGTACGCAGCGGTCAAACGCGGTGACCTCAAACGGGTCAAGTTTGGCAAGAAGACTTTGTTTTATGCTGCCGACCTTGCCGCGTTTCTGGGACGGCTCCGGCACCTGAGCGAAACGGATGAGAGCCGGCCCAATCGCGGGCCTCACTAGATATTATTCCCGAAATGCAAGATGGATCATCCAGGCTTTTGAAGGCGTATTCTACTGACTTCGAGAGCGGTTGCGTCGCCGTCGTTATAGACGAATCCAACTTCGATCAACCCGTTGTCGCCAACCAGTCGATTTCCTCGCTCCGTCCGGGCGGCGAATGCAGCGCCTTCTTCCTTGCAACTTTGTTGGCATTTTTGTTGGTACTCGCTGAATCAACATCTTGGTAAGACCAAGAGATCCCTCGAGAAAAGCAGCTTCATATGAAGGCTGCCGGGCCCACCAGCCTTCGCTCGCTTCGCGAGCTTCGGCTAGGCAAGCCTGTGCCGCAAACTCAAAGCGAAGCGAGCGAAGGCTGTCTCGCAGCAGCCTACAGGGTGAAGGCGGACCGGTGCCGCGCCGGCTCGATTGGTGACAGTGCTGGACTGCACCGTCACGGTAATGCGTGCGCTGTGCACTGCCGCACCTGCGGGGTCCGCTGATGCAAATGATTGGACACTAGTTGATCCTCTTCCAACCGTCGCCAGTCCATTGGAAAGCCATCGCCGTTTTTCCCTCGACGACGTGGACGACGGCGCCCTCGCGCGCAGCCCGGTCGATCACCAGCAACTTTGAACACGCCGAGCATGTGGCGGCCCTGCTACGTCGCGGAACGCGATCAGTGCGGCGCGATGGCCTCGAGTTGCGGCTTCGCGTCGAGGAAGACGACGAGACCGTTTTTCATGTAGCCGACCAGGAAGGCACCGTAGAGCACGAGCACAAGCGAGAACACGAGGTTCTTCACGGTCATCGAGAGGTAGAAGGGCTGCAGCGACGGTGCGGCACGCGCGATGAGCGCGAATAGAAGGTCGACCAACAGCAGGCAAACCACGATCGGACCTACCAGCATGAGGCCGGTCGAGACAATGGTATCGAGCAGACTGAGAAGCAGCCCCCCTGCTTCGCGACTGAACAGAGGCAGGAAGCCGCGAACCGGCCAGATGCCATAGCTGTCGTAGATTGCTCGCAACGTCAGGTCAAAGCAGCCGGAAGCGAAATAGAGCGCGATGATGATAAGCGCAAGCAGTGTGCCCGTGATATTGGATTGGATCGATCCGAGAGGGTCGCTGAGGCTGGCCGACGAGGACCCGCGTTGCAGGTCGAGTATGTCGCCGGCCACCTCCGCTGCATACAGCGGCACGCCCAATACGACGCCCACGACGAGACCGACGACGACCTCTTTCAGTAGCAGAGCGGCAATCAGCCCGAGGCTGAGCTGTTCGCTGCCGAGGTGAGCGACAATCATCGGGATGAGGGGGATCGAGATCACGAGGGCAATGGAGTTGCGTATGAAGCCGGTCACGCCGAGGCGGTCAAACACCGGGAAAACAACCATCATTGCGAGCATACGGGCGAGCGCGAAGGCAGCCGCCAAAATGTAGGGCTGCAACGGCCGGAACGGATCGCCAATCAAGTCCATACCGACATTCCTGCATCGGCTCAGCGTGTCATGCTGGGAAAAGCGTCGAGGATGCCCGATGCCTGGTTGGCAATCTGCTGCGACAACACGGGGCCCAGCAGGATCACGAGGACCAGGACGACGATGAGCTTGACGGCCTGCGGCAAGGTCTGGTCCTGGATCTGGGTCAGCGCCTGGAGCAACCCGACCAGCAATCCGACCACGACGGCAGCGATCAGCACGGGCGATGATACGATCAGGATGGTCATCAGCGCCTCGTTGACCTTCCCGAGGATACTATCGTGAGACATGGACTGTCCTCATTGGGCTGTCCTCATTGTGCAGCGTCGCGCCTCACCCATAGCTCAGGATGAGACCATGCATCAGGCGCGACCAGCCGTCCACGGCGACGAACAGGAACAGCTTGAGCGGCAAGGATATCAGTGTCGGGGAGACCATCATCATCCCCATCGCCATGAGAATGTTCGAGACGATGATGTCGATGATCAGGAACGGCAGAAAGAGCAGGAAGCCGATCTCGAACGCGCGAGTGAGCTCCGAGCTGACGAAAGCCGGCAGCAGAATGATGAAGTCATCGTCCTTGACATTGGCGCGGGCTGCCGGTGGCCAGATGCGGGCGGTCGCCGAAAGGAAGAACTCGCGCTCGCCGGGTTTCGCATAGCGCATGAGATGGGCTTTGACCGGGTCTTTCACCACATTGGCTGATGCCTGGAGCTTTTCGAGCGAGCTGACGTCGAGCGGCCGCGCGGAGAGGCGATTGGAGACATCTTCCACGAGCGGCAGGCTGACGAAAACGGTGAGAATGAGGGCGATCGAATACAGCACAAGGGTCGGCGGTGTCTGCTGCAGTCCGAGGGCGTTGCGGATGATGAACATGACCACCGAGATCTTGAGGAAGGCCGTCATCGTCACGATGATAAACGGCAACAGCCCGAGGGCCGTCATGAAGATGATCAGGCCAACAGTGCTGGGAGCGTCATTCATTGCCGGCGAGGCTCACGATTCGTACACCGAGACTCTCCCCAATTCGCACCAGCGTGCCGCGACCCATCCGCCTGCCGTTGGCCATGATGTCGAGCGGCTCGTCGGGCGGGCGGCCCAGCGGCACCAGCGCGCCTGGCGCCAGGCGCTGGAGCTCACCGAGTGAAAGCTCGACGCGGCCGAGTTCGAAGACCAGCCGCACCGGCAAGTCGTCCAGGTCCGAATCGTGCAGGCCGGTCGGGCCGGAGAACTCTTTCGGATCGCCCATACTACACTCCCAGGAAGAACCACGGCCGCGTAGAGGGCGCGCCGTAACCGCGATGCCTGCCGGGCTCAACTCGACAGGGATGACAAGATTGCTCGACGATGACAGCTATCGCCGCATTATCCGGCTGACATTCTAGACCCTTTTTTGTTCCGATTGAATCGGAACGGGGCTCTAGTCTCTTGTTTTGACGCGTTTTCTTCACGCGAACCGGTTTCCGCTTCGCTGGAAAACGCTCTAGATCAGCGAGCATGACATCGTCGAGCGCCAGCCGCATGTCTGCATCCGGGGCCATCGGCGGGGCGTGGCGGGCATCCTTGGACGCCGGTATGGTCTGCTGCGCGAGCACCTTGCCTCAAGCCCAGCTTTGTTCTGCCGTCGACGCGGCGGCCATGATGGCGCGCTCCTCGAGATCGGCCTCGGCATAGGCTGTCTCGAGCCGCTCCGCTTTACGCCGTTCCTGCTCGGCCAGGCCATCGAGCTTGGTCACCGCCCGCTGGCAAAGACGGTAGCGCTCGCGGGCGGCGTCGCGCGCCAGCCCGGCATCGCGCAATGCCGCTTGCGCTTCCTCCTCGACCCGGCGCAACCGCATGGTCTCTGCCGCCATGGCGTCGAGGTCGGCCTGCAGGCTGGTAATCTCCGCCATTGAAACGGCCCGGCCGACCAGCGCTCGGCGCTTGTCCTGCTCGTGCGTGCGGGCCTGCGCCAAATGGTGCGCGATGGCGTGGCGTGACGCCTCCACCTGCTGTTCGGCACGGCGGCAGTCGCCCTCGCACTGGGTCAGCGCATTGAGCGCCGACCGCTCCCGCAAGCGTCGCAGGTCGAGCAGACGAGCGATGGCGCGGGCGTTCGTCATAGAGGCTGCGGCTGGTTGCCGGCCTGGGCGACAATCTCGCGCATCCGCCGTCGCGTCTCGTCGATCGCCTCGTGCTGGTGCATTTTCTGGCGAAGGAATCCATTGATTGCGTCGATCTTGGCGATCGCCTCATCCGCCAACGGGTCGCTGCCCTTCTGATACTCGCCGACACGCAACAGGAGCTCGACGTCGGCGTAGCTCGCCATGAGCTGGCGCATGCGGGCCGCGTCGTCGCGGTGCTGCGGCGGCACTGTTGCGTCCATCAGTCGGCTGCGACTGCGCAACACGTCGATCGCGGGAAAATGGTTGCGGCGACCGAGTTCGCCCGAGAGGACCATATGGCCGTCAAGCAACGACACCACCTCCTCGGCGACCGGATCGAGAGCGATCTCGCCTTCGACCAGCACGGTGTACATGCCGGTGATCGACCCGCCGCCTCCGTCCAGGCCGGCGCGCTCGACGAGACGCGGGAGTGCGGCGAACAGAGACGGTGGGAAGCCGCGCCGCGTCGGCGGTTCGCCCGCCGCCAGCCCGATCTCTCGCTGGGCGCGCGCGAAGCGGGTGAGGCTGTCCATGAGCAGCAACACCTGCTTGCCTTCATCGCGGAAATGCTCTGCGATCGCTGTCGCCACATAAGCAGCCTTGACGCGCTCCATTGCCGGGCTATCTGAAGTCGCGACCACGACGACCGCGCGTTTACGACCCTCCGGTCCAAGCTGTTGTTCGAGGAACTCGCGCACCTCACGTCCGCGCTCGCCGATAAGCGCGACGACGACCACTTCCGCGTCGGTGCCGCGGACGATGTCGGCCAGCAGGGTGGACTTGCCGCCGCCGGCTTCGCCAAAAATTCCGACGCGTTGTCCGCGTGCGCAGGTGATAAGACCGTCGATGGCACGGATGCCGAGCTGAATTGGATCGCGGATGATACCCCGACTGAGCGGCGCCGGTGGTACTCCGGTGACCGGACGAGTCGCGATGCCCTTCGGAAGAGGTTCGCCGTCGATCGGGTCCCCCAATGCATTGATAACGCGGCCGAGCAGGCCGTCGCCCACCGGGGCCAGCAATTCGCTGCCGGTGGGAATCACTTCGGTCACGCTGGAAAGCCCGAACAGATCACCGATCGGCGTCAGAATGGCGACCTCGTCATGCAGCCCGATCACCTCGGCCATCACGCGTCGGCCGGTCTCCGGGTCGACCAAATGGCACAGTTCGCCGATGCGCGCCTCGGTCACGGTGGCATGGATGATCACGCCCAGCAGGCGGCGGACGCGCCCCTTGCGCGACCGCGGCGCGCTGTCGCGTATCTTCTCGTACAGGCTAGGCAGGACGGAGGTAAGACGGTCGTCGATACTGAAGCGCTGACCGGTCATGGCGTTAAGCCTCGTCAAACCGCGCCGATCGCGGTGGCAATCGCGGTCAGTTGCGTTTTGACACTCGCGTCGATGACGGCAAGATCACTGGCGATGATACATGCGGTCGGGTCGAGGGTCGGATTGCCTTCGATCGTCACTTCCATGAGCTTGCTGACGCCGAGTCGGGCGAACTCCTTGGAGACGCTATCGACGACGTCAGGGTGAACCGTAACCGTCAGACGCTTCTCGCGGCGAAGATCCGCGATGGCGTGTGCGGCAGCGGCAGCGACGAGGTCGCGCGTGTCGAAATTGCCGAGGACACGGTTGACGACGCTCATGGCGAGTTGGGCAACTTGCGGCTCGATTGACTGAAGAAAGCGATCCACTTTCAGCGTCGTCTCGGTAATGAGCTTGGTCGCCTCCGCCTTGCCATCCTCGTAGCCCCTGGCACGCTCGGACTCATAAAGGCGGGAGGCGGCTTCCTCCGCCTGCGTTTTTTCGTCGGCGATCTGCTTCTCGGCGTGGTTCAGGAACTCGAAGGCGTCCTGCCAGGCTTTCACATCCCTGGCATTGAGAACCGAGCCCGTGGTCGGACCATTCGCCGGCTGCTGTCGATTCAAGGATACCGAGTCCACTCTGTCTACCATTGTGTTCAACCTCAGCCGGCCACTCGGCGCACAATCGCCGGGCCGAGCTCATCGAAGGGGTGATTCACCGCACCGTCGAGAGCAGGATTGGGCGCGAGCTTGAGGCTAACACGCAGGCCGACGCCAGGGCTCTGCGCCTTGCACCATCCGCCAAGGCAGCGCAAGCCATCCTCCATCACACGCAGACCGAGCTGATCGTAGGGTGTGAGCGGTTGCATCGGGCCGGAAAGATCGCGATTGGCGAGCGCGACGACGCACAGCGTCTCACCCAGCGCGGCATCGAACGCCGCCGCATCCGCGGCCCGAACGGTATTGGCGATGCTGTTCGCCCAATAGATCGCTCCGGCGCGGCGCACCAGCTCCGCCAGCTGTTCGGACGAGGCAAGCGCGATCAAACGGTCCGTGTCGCTGACGTCCTCGGCCGCAATTGTGCGCGCCAGCCCGTAGCGCGAATGGACGAGACCCGACAGCCGCTCCTCAAGGCGGAGTGAGGCCTTGAGCCGCGCGCACAATTCAGGATCGACCATTCCGTCGAAACACACGGCGAGCCGCGACGGCTCGATGTAGAGGGCCGGCTGCGCTACGAACGCATCCCAGCCGGCATCTGTTCCGGTGCTTTCACTCGCAGTGCTCACGACGCTTTCACCACGTTTGACGAACCCGCCTTCACCACGTTAGGCGAAGGCGCATTCACTACGTTCGACGGAACCGCGCGCGGCGAACCCAATGCATAAACGCGTCCGCGCTGGCGCCAGAAGACGAAGCCGAGCGCACCTGCGAGCAGGACGACCAGCGCGACGAGGCCGAAGAACATCCACATCGCCTGCGCCAGGTTGTCGCGCTGCATCCACAGACCGAAAAACGAGACCATTTCGAGATCCTGGCCTTGATTTTCCTTCTGCAAGTCAACCGGAACGAGGATAACCGATACCTTGTCGTAGGACAGACCAGCGACGCCGTTAGCCACCAGCATCTTCACCTGGGGCACCAGGTTGCCTACCGGCGCGTTGCTGCGATGGCGGATGAAGACCGACGCCGACGACGGTACGAGTTGCTGGCGCAGCGGGTCGTTTTCCGGCAGCACGAGGTGAACCCGGGCGGACAGGACGCCGTCAATTTCCGAAACCGTGCGCGAAAGCTCCTGGCTCAGTGCGAAAATCATCTGCGCGCGCTCCTGCATGGGCGAGGAGACGAGACCATCCTTCTTGAAGACTTGCCCCATGGTCTGGAACTCCTGCTTGGGGAGACCAGCCTCCTTGAGGATGGCGATAGAGTCGGCGAAGCGCGCCTTATCGACCACGACCGTATACTGACCGCCCTTGACCGCCTCGCGTTGCGCCGGGATCCCGTGCTGCTGCAAGGTCGCGACCATCTCGTTGGCCTGGCGCTGATCAAGATTGTTGTAGAGCTCCGCTTCGCAGGCCGAGAGAAGCAAGGCTACAAGCAATACCAGCGCCCGCTGTACCCAGCGTGGCAATGAAGAACGGAGCAAGGCCGCGCTCACGGAATTTCCCTTCGTCACTGCCCCTTGAGCAGGCTCATCACGTTTTTGGTTATCGAATTGGTCGCATGACCCACCACCCGCACCCACATGTTTTGGATCGCGGCATCCATGACGTCGTTTCTCATCTTGGCGACCACGGCCGACACGGGGGCATTACTCTCCAGGCCTGGGCCGGCGAGCCCAAGCGGTGCCGATGCCGGTCCTGGAGGCAGACCGGCGGCGGCAAACCCATTGTGGGAGGCAAACTGACCGACGGCGCCAGAATGGCCGATTGGGTTGAATTGGGCGAGGGAGTTAAACTTGCCGAGGGAGCCAAGCGTGTCGTGGCTGGCAAGCTCAATGTTCGCCTCGGCGGCGGCTGCCCTCTGCTTGGCTCTCGCGGCCTTGTTCGCCACATCGGTTTGATGCGCCTTCTCGACGAACTCACGCAACTTCCCGAGCATCTCCCCGCTCGAAGCCACGGAATTGGTCGCCTCGGCCACGTTTCCGTTGCCGGCGTCCACGCGGGCTTTGGCGAAAAAGTCGACGAGCCCCTGCTCGCTGGTAACGCCAGTGCCAGTGCCTTGGCCCGCTTCGGGTGAAGCGGTCGCCGGCGAAGAGGCGGTAACCGGGACTTGGGCGGTGATGGCCACGCTCATGATTGAGTTCCTTCCAGCTGACTATATCGTACTGACGGCCTCGTATGACACGACCAAATCCGTCCTTCTGTGACGCGCTTCACAGTTGTGTCCGTCGCTCCAGCGGGCGAGCGGCCTCTCCCATCCTGGCAGATCACGGCGGAAGACGGATGAAGCTCAGTCTACTCTTGGTTCATCTGTTCGTCTATGAGGGCCTAAAGTGGATGCCTGGAGCCTTTGAGCTCGTCCATTAAATAAAATGGCGAACGCCGAATTCGTCTCTGAGCGCGCTGACATGGCGGTTGCATGCCGGATTATCGGCATACTTCCGCCATGTCAGATCACGTGGGTGAAGCGGATTAGCCCTGCCCTTGCGTGAGCTGCTGCATGATCTGCTGGAACATCTGGGCGGGATCAGTCTGGCCGCCGCCCTGGGAGCACTGGCCGCTCTCGCCGCTCTGCTGCGGTTGCATCTGCTGAATCATCTGCATGATCTGGTTGAGCATGCCCATAGGGCCGCCGCCTCCCATTATGCCGCCTAAGCCTGACATCGTTCATTCTCCTGGTTTAAGGGTTACAAAGGTTGGAGGAAAAATCCCCCCTTGCACTGAGGCTTAGGGGGCTTGGTTGCTGTCCTTCCCAACGGAAGATCCTGCCTTGACCGGGCGCTGCTATCGGCGGCTCATTGCCCCGCTCTCAGGCCCGATTAAAGATCAGGATCTCCGCATCGTGGTACCGGTGCTTCGACTGGTCAGTACCAGCTGCGTTCCAGGTCGCGGAAGCCTTCAGCCTGGTCGTGGCGGCCTTCAGCCTGGTCGCGGCGGCCTTCAGCCTCATGGTGCCTCGCCTCGGCATCATAGCGCCTCGCCTCGCCAAGCTCGTGGAAGCCGCCGAAGATGTCTCCGTGCGAGAAATCATTCGCGGCCTGATCACGATGATACTGGGCCTCAGAACGATCATGCCGGGCCTCACCAAATTCATGCCGGGCCTCATGAAATTCATGCCGGGCATTGGCGAAGTCCTGGGCGGCGTCACCGTAGCCACCACCGTAGCCACCCTGGCAGCCGCCACCGCCGCCACCACAGTTCTGGCCGTTGTTCTCGAGCGCACCCTCCACTTCATGACCGATTTCCGAACCGATCATAGCTCCGAGGGGACCTCCGAGCGCACCTCCGACGGCACCTCCGATGAAACCTCCTAAATCGAAACCCATAGCACATTCTCCATTGTCGCTAGGGATGCCCGCGCCTGCTCCATGCCGACGCCCGGGTGCCTGCTGACGGGGCCATTAAGACAGAAGCAAATCCGTCCTTCTGTGATATGCCGCACGTCCGATCCGTCACAACCCTGGCGCAAGCTCGGCTGCGGCATGCATGCCGAGGCCATAAATGCTGTCCTTCTCAACGGAACAGCATGCCATCGAAGGTGCGATTGCGTTTGACGATGCAGATTGAATATGGGCTTCGCCCCGCGCTGCACGTGATCGCGCTGCGTGCCGACCGGCCAACTGCGGTCACGCTTGGCGTCGACAAGGCCTGCGACGCAGAAGACTTCGTCAACGAGCTGCGCTCGATGAACGTGACATGTCGCACAGAACGCCAGCGGCCGCAGCCCTGCGATTGACGGGCGAACGATCCGGCACGGCAGCTATGCCGTCAGCCCGCGCATTCGCAAACATCAAACATATCGAGCAGGCATTCGGCTGGATCAAGACAAGTCGCGGGGCAAGAGTCGGCCGCTGGCGCATCGTCGAGATGGAGGTCACGGCGACTTCCTCGATCATGTCGAAGAGGGGCGTCTCACCTTCCAGGGCAAGTTTCTGGGGCAAGTCCGATGGCGAATCCCCTTTTGGGGCTCTCAAGGGCTTCCTGGACATGCGCTACAGATCGGCCTGCGCCGAGTTCTCATCCTGCTGAGAGCCCGTTCAGCAGGAAGCTTCTCAACGCGTCGTCGAGCCGCGAAATACCCGCACCCTGGTATCCTCTCCCTCAGGCACCTGCCGAGCCATTGCGATGAGCGTCTGGCGCACGAGTACGATATAGGGCGGCGGGCCCGATACCGAAATGACGCCCGATCCCGGCGTGGTCCGAATGGGGTAGCGCGGATCGGCGATGCCTAGCTTGGAGAGCTTGGACACCACATCCGTCGGCAGGATCCGGCCGAGATCGATCACTTCCGTTCGCAGTTCGCTCGCGGAATTGACGTGCAGCACGGAGCCGTCGAAGTACCAAACAAGACCTTGGCTTGCCGTGAGCCGCTTGAAGAACTCCTCGGCCGACCCGCTCCCCAGGTCGCCACGCAGCTTGCCCTTGACCTCGTCACTGACCTTGACTGGAACGTTGATGTTGCGGCCGAACTCGATCAGGGCGTCCTTGAGGTCCTGCTCGATGACGACGTACCTGTAGGGGCCCGGCGGCCATTTCGGGTCCAGTGCTCTGGCGACCTGTGGCACTCCGACAAGGATTGCCGCCGCCGTGAGGACAGCAGAGACGATCTTCAGAGGCATGGTTCGTCTCCCGAGTGCACCCCCGGCGGGTTGCGTCCCGAGGAGCGGAATAGTGCAAATCCTGAAATGCGAAAAATTATACCACGGCGAAATTGGCGTGATCAATCGCACATTTGGAGCCGCGCGCCGGACCCGCGTCGTAGACCGTCAATTGCCGCCTGCTTTTTTGAACCGGCGGCCCATGACGTCTGACGCATCGATCGATGCTGACTGGAGAAAGACCGGCGAGAAATCGGCAAAGCCACGGCAACGCGTGCGACTGTCGTGTGCCGGTTGC
>Ga0207707_10001799_pt1 | contig 19691 bp, 16 predicted proteins | sample KBSC83BmetaG_FD_184336 | JGI IMG/M metagenome (GOLD analysis project Ga0207707, IMG submission 184336) | Corn rhizosphere microbial communities from Kellogg Biological Station, Michigan, USA - KBS C8-3B metaG (SPAdes) (version 2) | ecosystem: Host-associated > Plants > Roots > Rhizosphere ...
GTGGATCAACGAATGGTTCGAGATCTTGCCGCTGGACGAAGCGGTTTCCAGCCTGCGGCGGGGCGGGCTTCCCGCGCGCGCAGCAGCCATTACGTTCGACGATGGGTATGCGGACAATCTATTGAATGCCGTTCCGGTTTTGCGGAAGCATGGCGTTCATGCGACATTCTTTATCGCGACTGGATTTATTGGCCAAGGGTGCATGTGGAACGACACGATCATCGAATCGGTGCGTCGAGCGAAGGTGCCCGCGATCGATTGCGGGTTCGTTGGACTCGGCAACCTCGCTGTCGAAAACAAAGATCAGAAACGCTCGGCAATTGAGCAGCTGGTCGGCGCAGTCAAGTACCTGCCGCTAGCGCAACGGGCCGAGGCTGTCGCGCGAATCGCCGACCGTTGCTCGGCGCAGCTTCCGCAAGATCTGATGCTCACGCTGCCCCAGCTCCGGGAGTTGCACGGCGCTGGGATGGGGATTGGCGCACATACCGTCTCGCACCCTATCCTTGCCATGCTCGACGAAAAATCTGCGCGAAAGGAAATCGCGGACAGCCGAGACTTTCTGGTTGGCACGCTTGGCGCGCCGGTCGGTCTGTTTGCCTATCCCAATGGAAAGAGCGGCGTTGATTACACGCATGAGCACTCGAGGATGGTCAAATCGCTTGGTTTCGACGCCGCGTTTGCGACCAACTGGGGCGTCGGGCGCACGACGTCCGATATTTACCAACTGCCGCGATTTACGCCCTGGGACGCCACTCGCTTGCGCTTCGGGCTGCGATTGTTAATGAATGCGGGCCGGCGGGATGTCGCGATTCGCGATGAGCGAGGTCCTGGCCACCGGGGCCAACCTGGGAGCGGACCGCGACGCGCAGTCCCGCCCAAGTGTCGATAAACTCATCGGCGCCGATCTCGGTCGTAGTTCCGTGCTACAACGCCGAGCGCTGGATCATCCCTGCGTTGGAATCGGTTCTCGCGCAGGACTGGCCAATCCGCGACGTCATCGTTGTCGACGACGGGTCGTCCGACCGCTCGGCCGCGCTCGTTCGCAGTCGCTTTCCTGATATCAAGCTTGTACAACAATCAAACCAGGGAGTTGCGGTGGCCCGCAATCAGGGTATCGCGCGGGCGCAAGGCGAATGGGTCGCTTTCATCGATGCGGATGATTTTTGGCTTCCCGGCAAGTTGAAGGCGCAATGGAACGCACTGGCGGCGCAGCCCGGTGCGCGGTTGATATATACCGCGTGGCATGTTTGGAAAAGTGCTGAGCCGTATCCCTCCCAACACCTGCTGAACGAATTGCATGCGGAGTCTTACCGGAGCGAGCGCTGGAAAGGCCCATCCGGATGGATCTATCCGGATTTATTGCTGGACTCGCATGTCTGGACGTCGACTGTGCTTGCTCACCGCTCGCTATTCGAGGAGATCGGGATGTTCGACCCAGCCTTGCGAATCGGGGAAGACTACGATCTTTGGTTGCGTGCGTCGCGGGTGACGCCGATCCTCAGGGTTGCGAAGCCACTTGCGCTATACCGCATGCACGACGACAGCATCACCAGAACAGCGCCAGACATGAATTACCAGGCACTGGTGGTTTCGCGCGCCGTTACTCGCTGGGGTTACGTCTCGTCCAATGGAACGCGCGCCCGCAAGTCTGACGTCGACCGCGCATTGGCCCGTACGTGGCTTGATTTCGCGGGAGCGCACTTGGCGGCGGGCAACTTTGAACGGTCTCGTTACGGAGCATTCATGTCCATGCGCGCACGTTGGCGACAGCTGGGCGCGTGGAAACTATTGGCAACCAATCTACTACAGTCGTTGTTGGCCCGGGTGCCCCGATGATGGGCGTACGTTGCGCGCTCGCGCGATCCCTATTCGGTGGTCGAGGTCCCCCTGAACCGAGGCCGTAGATGGCAAAACTGGCAATTTTCCTCCCTAACTGGAGCAAGGGTAATCCATACCTAATGATGTTCAAGGACGCGATCGGCCGATGTGGTGTTGACGTCCGCCTGAGGGACTTTCCGCCAGGATTCTTTCCCATCAATCGAATAATTTCCCGAGAGGATCGACCGTACGTAGTTCACATTCATTGGATAAACGACCTGATCGAGGCAATTCACTGGAGCAGTACGTCACTGAAGACGCACACGAAGCTGGCCCTCCTCATGCTAGACATTGCTGTTGCCAGGCTTCGAGGAGTGAAGATCTTCTGGACGATTCATAATCTCGTAGCGCATGAAAGCCCCAATCCGACAGTCGAGATTCGGGCACGCCGGGCGCTGGCACTCACATGTACACATCTGTTTGCGCATAGCCACAGCGCACTCAGACTGATTGAGAAGACATACTGTTTAGAGCTTTCACGCAAAGCCTCGGTCATGCCCTTGGGGAATTACGACGGCTACTATCCCAATCTACGTGGCTCGGAGGATCGGCTTCGAGCGCGATTTGGCCTCACGAAGGATCATACGGTGATTCTTTTTTTTGGTGCGATTCGACCCTACAAGGGGGTTGACAAATTGATCCACGCCTTTCGCACCGTTGATAACGAACAGCTGCGCCTGCTAATTACGGGTAAGGCAGAGAGCATAGAATTAGGCAATGCTATTACGCTTGCTGCGCAATCTGATTCACGGATCATCGCGGCTGTCGAATTCGTACCGGATGATGACGTAGGAGCTCTGTTTGCAATCGCCGATGTCGTGGCAATACCATTTGAGCGGACGTTGACGTCGGCTTCCGCGATGTTGGCGTTCACGATGAACAAGGCGTTGCTATTGCCAGAGCGGGCTCGCGTATTTGACTTCGTGAACGATGACAACGCCATTTTCTACGGGTCGGATGGGGATCTGCATTCGCGCCTCCTAACGCTCGACAGAGAAAGACTTGCGGCGATGGGTCTAAAAGGAAGGCTGGCTGTCGAAGGCTTTGATTGGAACAGCATCGGCGCGCGAGTGGTCGCAAGATATGACAGTTGACCTGCTGACATCGGATGCGCCGCGGTCGCCCTTCTCCCGGGAGCGACGCCTGTGACGAGCGTACGCCGCGCTCTCGCGCTTTCATTTGCCGAGCGTTATGCCCTCATGGCGCTGTCGCTGGCGAGCAACATTGTTCTGGCGCGTCTGTTGACGCCGGAACAGATAGGCATCTACTCGGTCAGCCTGGCGGTCATAGGCATTGCGCAAGTGCTCCGCGACTTCGGGATCGGGAACTTTCTGATCCAGGAAAAGGACCTGAGCGAAGGGCACATCCGCACGGCGTTCGGCATTTCTCTGCTGTTAGGCGGCATTCTGTTTGCCCTCGTGTTTCTGGCCGCGCCATGGGCGGGCAGCTTCTATGGCCAGGATCAGATCGTGGAAACAATGCGAATCAGTTCGCTAAACTTCGTCGTATTGCCTTTCTGTACGATTTCCCTTGCCCTACTGCGGCGAGAGATGAAATTCGCCCGGCTTATTGTGGTCAATCTTACGGCAGCGTCGACCGCCGTTGTCATTTCGATCGTACTCGCCTACCACGGGTATGGGCCGAACAGTATTGCCGCAGGCGCGGTGGCTGGCAATATTGCCACTGGGATCGGCGCGTGGCTCGCAAGAGCGGGTCGCCCGCTATTACTTCCGGGACTCGACCAATGGCGTGCGCTTGTCAGGTTCGGCGGACAGAGCTCCCTCACCGGAGTGGTGACGTCCATTTCCATGGATGCCAATGATCTGGTCGTCGGCAAGGTCCTAGGATTTTTCTCAGTGGCCATTCTCAGTCGGGCCCAGGGACTGATGAACATCTTCCACCGCGATTTGATGACGGCGATACGAGGCGTTGCGCTACCCGCGTTTGCTGCGGCGCATCGCCGGAGCGAAGATCTTGATGCGCAACATGGTCGTAGCGTAGCACTGGTAACCGTCTTCGCTTGGCCGTTCTACGGGGTAATGGCGCTGTACCCATTTGAAGCCATGCGGCTTCTGTTCGGGCCGCAGTGGGATGCCGCGGTTAGTCTGGTCCCGATATTCTGTTTGGCAGGTGCTCTCGCGGCGGTCATTTCGCTCACCCCTAGTCTCCTGATCGCATTGGGTCGCATCGATCTGGTAACTCGCGCGGAGTTGTTATTGCAACCGTTGCGCTTTTGTTTTATCGCGATAGCCGCGGTCGTATTCCGCTCGGTTGAAGCGTGTGCGTTAGCGTTCCTGGCGGCCTCTGTCGTGGGGCTGCCCGTATTCATGTCTTATAAGGTACGCGCCATGCCAAAGCGTCCTCCATTGCCAATCGGGCAAATGCTGCGCAGCATCGGCGTGACGTTCATTTCGCTCCTGCCGGCATTTGTGCATGTCGGTCTGACAGGCTTCCGCCGCACAACCCCGATTGACCCGATGCCTATGGTCGCGAGCTTGTTGCTTGTTTTGCTCGCGTGGCTAGTTGCGGTTCGATTGCTCAAACACCCGATATGCACCGAGCCGCTTTATTTGCGCCTTTTCGGACCGTTGGGCGTGCCAAAGGCCACTCTGACAAAGCGAGACGCACGCAAGTGACCATTGGTGTCGTGAAGGCGTCGCTCTATTCCGTGTTCAACAGCGATGCGCTCCCCGAGATCTACAACGAGGACTGAATCATGGCTGCACCTCCCTTCGACTGGGTAATATTAATTAGCGCCGCAGGCCTGCTGGCCATGTTGCTTTTTGTGGGTGTCGTTAAAATTTGGAACGTGCATTTAGCCATGTTCCGAGTCGCCGACGATGTTGCAAACATCCGTCGAGAAACTGAAGTCTTGTTTAGTCAAATACAGGCTCTTATGGCGCTAGAGCGCACCCTTCAACTGTCCGAACCGCTGCCGGCAGTGCGGGGCTGGGCGGGCTCGCCTGATTTCTTGCTGGCGATTGCTGAGCAGGTACGCCTTCGCCGCCCACGAACGGTGGTGGAATGTGGTTCGGGCGTCTCTACGATCGTCGCGGCTCGCTGTCTTCAGCTCAATTCTTCTGGCCGAGTGTACAGCCTGGAGCACGAGCCAGCCTTTGCGGAAAATACGCGTCGTTTACTGTCCAAGTACGGGTTGACCGAATGGGCGACCGTGATTGATGCGCCATTGCAGACCGTGACGACTGAGACGCCGTGGTACTCAGAGCAGGGGCTACCCGAAAACTTGGAGCCTATAGAGATGCTCGTTGTAGACGGCCCGCCAGCAGACGTCGCTTCGCTTGTGCGTGCCCCCGCGTTGCCGCGACTGCGTTCTCGAATGGCCTCGCGCTTTATCGTGATGGTCGACGACGCGGACCGAAGGGGTGAGATCGAAATGATCAGAGGCTGGCGGCTGCTTGAGCCTCGGCTGAAGGAATCCCGCCTGCCCGCTGAGAAAGGCTTGGTAGCTCTTGAGCTAGAACGTTGAGGCGATACGCTCGGGCTGCACTATGAAGATAGCTCTTCTCTGCTCCGGCCTCGGCCAGATTCGACGCGGTCACGAAGTGTTCGCGCGTGCGCTGTTCGACCTCCTGAGCGACGACCTAGACATCACACTTTTCAAGGGCGGCGGCGAAGCCACTCAATGCGAACGCGTGATCGACAGCATTCCACGAGACGCGCCAGGACTGGACCAAATGCACTTACCCGTATCGCCCAAATGGCGCAGCGCCGCAATGGAAGTCGAGCGAATGCGCATTGAGGGCGAAACGTTCGCCTATGCAGCGCTCAAGCCATTGCTCGCAGGCGAATTCGATGTGATCCACTGCCTGGAGCGCGAGGTATGCGATGTCGTTTACGAAAATCGACATATCTTTGCCCGGACGCCGAAGGTGCTGTTTTCAAACGGAGGCGCAATCGCGGGGCGCGAATTGCCGGGCTGCGACTACGTGCAGGAGCATACCGCATATAACCTTGCGAGAAGCGCTCGTCACAAGGCGTTCATGATTCCGCATGGAGTGGACTTCTCGCTTTTCCACTCGGGCGTGAAAAGCGATTTTCGCATGCGCCACAACATTCCATCCGAAGCCCTGGTCGTCGTCAGCGTCGGCACGATCTGTTATTGGCACAAGCGCATGGACTACGTTATTCGAGAGGTTGCGAAGGTGCCTGATGTTTGGTTGGTTATCGTCGGCCAGGAAAACGCCGATTCGCCGGCTATCAAGTCGCTTGGTCGGGAGCTAATGGGAGGGCGCATCGTATTCGGAACCATGCCGCATGAGGAGCTGCCACGAGTCTATTCTGCAGCGGATGTATTTACGCTGGGCTCGCTGTTCGAAACATTCGGCATCGCCTACATCGAGGCTATGGCAATGGGACTCCCGGTGGTCTGTACGAACCACCCTAACCAGCGAGCGATTGTCCAGGAGGGTATTTTCATCGACATGAAGCAGCCGGGTGCCCTGTCCAACGCGTTGCGCAATACCGAGCGCACGCAGTGGCCAGCAATCGGAAAGCGCGGGCTCACGGTGGCCCGTCTACATTACGATTTGGCAGCGCTAAAGCCGCGCTATATTGACCGCTATCGGGCTATCGCCGCTGCTCCGGTTGATCTGCCGCAATTCACCCTCCGAGCGAAGGCGATGGCCAATGCAAAGAACACGTTCCGGTCCATTCGCCGCATGTTCGACTGACGACAGTCACGAAATATCTTTGGTTGGATGAGCAAATTAACTACTCTCAAAGACACCCTCAGTCTGACCGCTGACTGGCTGCAGCTCGAGCTGTCACGGAAGCGGTCGCGGCTGGAGGCGACACCAGGAGTGGCGCGGCGCCATCTGGCGCTGTTTGCTTGGGCTCTCCCACCCAATAGCAACGCGGGCGTGCATCGATTGCTCTCGTTTCTGCGCTATGGCGCGGTCCGCGGATGGCGCATCGATGCGTTCCAGGGAGAAACGCCGGTAAACCAGTCTGAGCACGGTGCCGAACTTCTGAGCCGCGTGCCGAAAGAGGTTCGACTGCATGTCGTACCCGATGCGGTACGTCAACCGTCGCATCGGTTCTTCCCCCGTATTGACGGGGGATTTAACAACGCCCTAGCCCATGCCCACCATGCGATTCGGCAGCTTCTTCGCGATCCACCCGATGTTGTGTTGGCTTCGGGACCGCCCTTCTTTGTTTTTGTATCGGCGCTTTTGGTGGCTCGTCGGTTCGACGTCCCGCTGGTGCTGGACTACCGCGACGAATGGACCGAGTGTCCGTTCGATTTCGTCGCGGGCGGCAACTATGACCGATACTGGGAGCGGCGATGCTTATCCGAGGCGGATGCCGTGCTATTTACAACGGGATCGCATCTGCGGCACCAGCTGGCCAAGTTTCCGCAATTGACGGCAGAAAGGGCGCATCTTGTCCCCAACGGGTGGGAGCCAGATGATTTTGCGGATCACGCTGAAGCACCTCCAACCTCGCCAGGTGCATATTCGAGGATGCGATTGGCGCACGTGGGCAACCTGGCAGGCCATACGCCGCCGGATGAATTCCTGACAAGTTTGGAGCAACTGCTAAACGACGAGCCTCAATGGCGCGATCGCCTACTGGTGGAATTGATCGGCCGGCGCTCGCCGGCCGCCGATACGGCAATCCGAGGGTTCCAGTTCCAGGCTAATCTTGAGGTCGTCGACCATGTGAGCAAGCGTGAAGCCACCAAACGCATGTTGGATAGCGACGCACTCTTGTTAATCTCCACGCCGGACTTGGAGCGCTATCTGCCGGGAAAGCTGTTCGACTACATTGCTGCACGCAAGCCTGTTCTTGTCTTCGGATCTCGAGGAGAGTCGTCAGATCTGTTATTGGAGCTCGGCTCCGGCTTGCTGTGCGCTCCAGGTTCGGGCCGATTGTTGGGGGCGTGTCTGGAAAGCCTCGGGCAATTGGATCTGTCGATGCGCGAAGAAAGGCTGGGAGTCTGGCTACAGCGGCACCGGCGCGACAAATTAGCAACGCAGGCATTCTCCATCATCGAATCGCTTACCGATAGGGCGCCTTAAACTCGATGAAGTTTTCTGTTGTCATTCCAACATTCAACCGGCGCCATGTCATCAACCGAGCGATTGATTCGGTCCTCGCCCAGGGCGCAGACGAGCTCGAGGTCATCGTGGTCGACGATGGGTCGGTGGATGGAACTATCGAATCGCTTGCCAAAACATACAATGATCGGCCCGTACGCATTCTGCGCAACAATCGCAAAAAGGGTCCCGCTGGTGCTCGCAACACAGGGATGCTTGCAGCGCGCGGCGAATTGATTGGACTGCTCGACTCCGATGACGAGTTTCTTCCCGGGCACCTCGCAGCGGCTGCCGGCGCATTCCGGACCCATCCCGAGCTGGACGTCGTCTTCGGTCGCGCTCGCTACGAGCGAAACCGCCAGCCCGAAGATTATATGGGCCCGAATTTCGAGCGCAAATTGACTGCGGCGCCAAAACTGCATTCCGACGATTCACTGACAATTTTTGGGACGGAGTTTTTTACTCATCTGCTGCAGTACGGCTGCTGGTTCAATCTCTCGACTGTGGTATTGCGACCGACCGCCGCGCGCAAGCTGATGAATGAAGATTTGCGTGTTTCCGAGGATTACGAGTTTTGGGTTCGCCTGTCTCGAATACACCAATTCGCGTGCCTGCATGCTCCTCAGATCCGGTATGCGCTGCATGATGAGAACCTCTCCTTCGAGTCCGCGGGCTCAGTGGCCGATCATGCGCCGCGTCTATTGCGTGCTTTGCAGGTTATTCTTGGGTATCCTCAGCTTAATGCAATGCAGACCAGGTTGATCCGCGAACAGATGGCTGAAGTGTTGTTCGATTGGGCGTATCGATCCTCGCGCCGCCGGCAGCTGCTAGCGGCGTTTCGGCTGCATCTTGCGTCGCTGCGACACGGAAGGCGCCGGGCGAACCTGTGGGCCATCTTGAAATTGCCGGCGATGCGGTTTTTGCCTAAAAATTGTGTGCCTTGACCGCACCCGAACTAGGCCGCTGTGATCTGTCATTAACTGGTTGTGAGAGGAAGTCCGATGAAAGGCCAGCTCCTGTTCATGTTGCCACTTTCGTTTGCGGCGCTTTGCGCTCTACCGCCGGATGCGCAGGCGCAAGACGATCATTTAGATTGCGGGAGCCTGGCCAATCACTATGGTCCCTTCGACTACCGCACGTCGACCAGTCGCTCAATAGTCGAGAATGTGCACTTCACTCCCAAGGTCGAAAGTCTTCGGGGCGGCAATACATCCATTACGGCCGGAGGCGACATTAATTACACGCTCCACGTCTTTCCCAACCATACGCGGGCATTGATGGCTGTCATGCGGTTGGCTGAGCAGGAAAAAAAAGATCCGCCACGCGATGTCGACTATACGGTCGAATGCTGGTTTTATCGCGGTGAGCAGTTCAGGCCCGACGACGCTATGGTCCTGGCGCTGCATGGGAGTTACCTAATACGAAGTGGAAAAGCCCAGCAGGGAGCGGCCAAACTCGAGGCGGCGCTCGCGCTTGCAGGCGACAATGCGAATATTCACTACAACCTTGGCTTGGCCTTCTTCGAACTCAAGCAGTACGACAAAGCACTGGAAAGCGCGCACCGGGCATACGCTTTGGGTTTCCCGTTGCCCGGACTTCGCGATAAGCTGAAGCGGGCCGGCAAGTGGCAAGAACCGGCCGCGAGCGGCGAACCGAAGGCGACGACCGGTGTTCCTGCCCCGATTGGCGTGCCCCCCGCACCGGCGTCAATGCCAGCACAATAAAACTAACGCGGGGGCCTGGTTGAACAGTACAGGAAGCGCTGTCGGGTATTGACCCGCGCTGCGCCGCCCGGGCGAGTGGCGCAGCAAAAGACGGGATCGCCGCACCACATCGTTTATCTTTTCCGGAAGTCATGGGATTATCCTCGGAGCCCGTTGGGGGAGGAGAACATGCGGCGCTCAAAGTGAACATCTGGTGGGTTGAGCTCAGTGGGATGGTGCGTCGCCCGCCCGCTTGGTTTGGGCGCGGATCAAGGGAAGAGAGTCCCGGCCGACGCGGACCCATCGGCGCGCGATTTGCGGCGTTCGTCTTTGCCATCGGTGCCATGCTAGCAGGTCCAGCGGGGGCGGCACCGGATCTCACCCGTCTCTTGAATCTTCTGGACGCCACGCCGGAAGGCGGCTGGGTCCAGGTCAATACGAACAAGTTTTCGGATGCTTGGGTCACGGGTCCGGATGCTTTGCCCAGCGGTTCGTATTCGGATCCCGGAGCGATAGTGCATGCCTGGAGCTCCTTCGCATGGGATCCCAATCGTGCAAACTTGTTGCTTTGGGGCGGCGGTCACGCCAATTACATGGGCAACGAGATTTACGTCTGGCAAGGCGCAACCGGAGCGTGGACCCGAGGATCGCTGGCGAGCCGGCTGACCCAGTACCATGCAACGTCCATTTTCTACGTGGTCGACGACGCCGCACCGCAATCTGCACACACGTACGACAATAACCTCTTCTTGCCGCTGAACGATCTTTTCCTTACGTTTGGCGGCGCATCTTTCAATTCGGGCGGAGTATTCCAGAGTAAGGGTCCGAACGGCGACCCTGTGCGTGCGGGCCCGTGGGTTTGGGATCCATTGAAAGCCGATCCGTTCAAGGTCGGCGGTACCGCCGGTTCGGGCTACAACCCGTCGACTGCCGGCGGGCAAATGTGGACCAACCTTCAAGGGCGCTGGGCAGGTAGCGAGGCGCCTCATTACACAGAGGCCACTGCCGCGTATCGGCAGGAGAATGGCGACGACGTCCTCTATGTCGCGGCCGACTCCAACGCTTCCGGATGGCCATCCTTGTACCGATACGATCCGGGTGACGTGAGGGCCGGGGACATTGGCACCTTCCAGGAAGTGGCGATAGCCTGGAACGCCCCAAGCTATCAGGGGACCGGGACCATTGATACATTGAATGGCTTATACATTCGCACATCCAACGTCAGCGGGTTCCCGTCCGGCTTCGGGGTTTGGGATCTGTCCCTTTTGAATGCGTCTGATCCAGACAGCGTCCATGACGTAGCGGTGCAACTCGTCCTTCCGGATGGCAGCCCGTTTGTCGGAAATGAAGACTTCGGCATGGACTACGATGATGTTCGCAACAAGATCGTGCTATGGGACGGCCATGATCAAGGGAAGGTGTGGGAGACAAGCGCCATCATCGACTCGTCCCGCAACATCGGAAGGACATGGGTAATAACGCCGATGAACAGCACGACGTCAGCGCAACCGAACGGCGATTTTGCCACGGGCGTGAACGGGAAGTGGCATTTTGTCTCCCAGCTCGGGGCGTTCGTAGCCCTTGACGAGTTCATTACCGCGACTGGCGATGCGGGCATTTGGCTCTATAAGCCCGTGGGGTGGCGAAGGCCTTCTTCAAATACCGACGTCACGGTGATGCTTTCGAGCGCGACCAATCCGGCGGTCTTCGGCGCCAACGTCCAACTAACTGCAACTGTGGTCGGAACTTCCCCTACGGGTAGTGTGAAATTTACCGACGGAGGTGTCTTGATCTCAGGTTGCAATGCCATCGCGCTCAACGGCACTGGTGACACCAGAACTGCTGTCTGCAGTGCTAGCAGTCTTTCGGTCGGGGCCCATAGTATTGTTGCAAGTTATAGCGGTGATCTCGTCAATTCTTTCAAAGACAGCACGCCATTTTCGCAAGTCATAATTCAAGGTCTAGTGTGGGTTGAAGATGCGGTCCCGGCGGGTGCGGCATTAGCCGGGGATGAGAGTTGGTTGTGGGTGAGCAGCAATCCGGCGCCCTATTCGGGGACCGTGGCGCACCGGTCGGCGCTGGTGGCGGGTGCTGTTCATCAGCACTACTTTATCAATGCCACGGCCAGGTTGTCGGTAGGTGTAGGCGAGGTGCTATTTGCGTATGTTTATTTGGATCCGGCCAATCCGCCAAGCGAAGTGATGCTGCAGTGGAATGACGGCAGTTGGGAACATCGGGCGTATTGGGGTGGGAATCTGATTGCATGGGGAGTGGACGGCACGGTGAGCCGGCGTTACATGGGTGCGTTGCCGGCGGTGGGACAGTGGGTGCGGTTGGAGGTGCCTGCGGCGCAGGTAGGTTTAGAGGGCCGCACGCTTAATGGCATGGCGTACACGCTGTTTGGAGGCCGTGCGACCTGGGACTACGCTGGGAAGTAGGCCTCGGATCAACACACAACCCGAAAGGAAGTATCACCTGGCAGGCCGGCGTTCATCTATGTGCCAAGGGGAGGGAGCGCTTCCAGTATCACCCCGCTGAAACCACAGCTCCAATATCATCAGTATCCACACGAGTTCCCCGTAGTAGCCGGGCGCTTCAGGCACGAGCTTGGAAAGCAGGGTACGCGCAAACTCAGGCCGCACGATCCCACGCGTGAGGATGCTTTCGATTGAGTCGTGGGCGAGCTTGCCTAACGCCGGGTGACTCAGGCACCACGGCCCGAAAGGCAGTCCGAATCCATGCTTTTTCTTGGCAATGATTTCATCGGGAAGAAAGCCGCGAAGCGCCTCTTTGAAAAACCACCGGAGAGTCAAACCCTTCAATTTGAGTCGTGGCTCGAGTCTCAAAGAGAAATCAACCAGTGAGTCGTCCAACAGCGGCAAGCCGGCGGAAATTCCGGCCAGCGATGTCGCGCCGATCACTTTGGGAAGATCATTGTCCGCGAGCGTGTACTTCCAATCGAACGCCAGCATTCGATTGATCGGCGATCGCGCATCGGTGGCGGCATACACGGCGCGCTGTTGCCGCATCTGGGACTCGGGGTCGACCGAGCCGAGAAACTCAGGCGTAAGAACCTCTGCAAGACCCATCCGAGTCAGGAGGTTGTACATCTGCAGGCGGTCGGGCATCGGCACGCGGGCCTGCTCTACATAGCTCGCGGCCTTTCGTATCAGGGGCAGGCGGGTGAAGGGCCCGGAACCGCCAAGCAATGGTTCGAGCAGGCTGCTGCGAAAAGATCGGGGCAGATGGTCGTAGACGCCGAACACCCGCTGCTTCGCATATCGCGAGTTGCCGCCGAAAAGCTCGTCACCGCCATCGCCCCCGAGAATTTTGGCAGCGCCCGATTCACGAGCGAGCTTCGCGCAATAGTACGCCGGTACGACGGACGAGTTTCCAAAAGGCTGGTCGTACGATGCGGCCACCTGCGAAATGCTGGCGACGAGGTCATCGGGCGTAACGTAGTACTCGTGGTGATCGGTTTTGAAGTGTCGCGCTGCGATGCGCGCGTAGTGCATCTCGTCGTAACCTTCGGCGTGGAAGCCGATAGAGAATGTCTGCGGCGGCCGGCCCGTCACTGCCGCAACCATGCCGGCGACGGTGGAACTGTCGGTGCCCCCGCTGAGGAAACAGGCGATGCTGTCACCCTCCGTCTGGCGTTCCACGCAGTCGCGCAGCAACTCGAGAAACTCGTCGCGAAGCGTTTCGAACGGCACTGGCCGGTCTTCGACAAAAACCGGGTTCCACCAGCGCTCGACGGCCAGCCGGCCATTCTCGAACTTGCCGCAATGACCTGCGGGGAGTCGCTGGACTGCGCTGAAGATCGTGCGAGGTGCCGGAATATTGTGAAAGTAGAGGTAATCGAAAATCGCTTGCGGATCGCGCAGGCCACCGGGGCCGGCGAGAACGTCGGCGCGAGGGTGAACCGCGATTTCGTCGTCGACCATCCGGTAGCACAGAGTCCGAATAGAAAATCGATCGACGGCCAGGAAGACGCATCCGGCGCGATCGCGGACTGCAACCGCGAAATCGCCATGCACGTGCACTGGCGCAAGCTTGCCGTGGCGATCGAACGCCGCGATCCATGCAGCGGGAGCACCATCGCGCGCAGCGATTTCGGCGAGATCGCGCTCCAAAAAGCGGGGCGATCCGCTGGAAAACAAGGCGGCTGGACCGCTGGGGCTAGGGCTACCTCTCACACCAGCACTTCGATCGCCGGCGGATGGCTCAGAAACGCCTGTGGACTGGCGCTCGCGCCGTAGGCTCCCGATTGAAAGACGACGACGAGATCGCCGGGATGCGCCTCCGCAAGCTCCATGCGATCGGCGAGCAAGTCCAGCGGCGTGCATAACGGGCCAACGACCGACGCGTTTTCGCGGCGTGAGCCATGCACCCTGTTCCCGATGACCACCGGGTAGTTCTTGCGGATCACCTGCCCGAAGTTGCCTGATGCAGCCAAGTGGTGGTGCAGTCCGCCGTCGGTCACGAGGAACACCTGTTTGCGCGACACCTTGCGATCGACGACGCGGCAGACATAGACTCCCGCTTCGCCGACCAGATAGCGGCCCAGCTCGATAATCAGCCGCGCCTTGGGGAGCGCGTTGCGCGCGCGGTCGACGAGCTCGCGCAAATTGCTCCCTATCGTTCGAAGGTCGAGTGCCTCCTCGCCGGGAAAGTAAGGAATGCCAAAGCCGCCGCCGATATTCAGTGAAAGGACAGGGCTTGGCGCCGAGGAGGCCAGAGCGATGGCCAGCTCGACGGATTTCTGTTGCGCCTCGCAGATCGCGGCAGGCCTCAAATTCTGTGAGCCGCTGTAGATATGAAACCCTTCGAAGGTCAGCCTCGAGCGGGCGACTTCCGACAGCAGAGCCGGAACGTCCTCCGCGTCCACGCCGAACTGTTTCGGGCCGCCCCCCATTTTCATGCCGGAGGACTTCAGCTCGAAATCGGGGTTTACTCGGATGCCTACGCGTGCAGTGCAGGCGAGCTTGTGAGACAGATACGCCAGAAGCTCGATCTCGCGGGGTGATTCGACGCTCACCAGGATGCCGGCCGCAAGCGCTTGAGCGAGCTCGGCTTCGCTCTTGCCCGGACCAGCGAAGCTCATCTCGCCAGCGTCCATGCCTGCGTCCAGCGCGACTCTCAGCTCGCCCCCGGACGCGATGTCCAGTCCGTCGACGAGCCGTGCCATATGACAGACCAGCGCCGGCATCGGGTTGGCCTTGATCGCATAATGGAGTTTCACTTCCGGAGGCAATGCCGCCCGAAGCGACTCGACCCGGCGGTTTAGCGCCCGGCGATCGTAGGCGTAGAACGGCGTCCGTCCGACGCGCTCGGCGAGTCGCGTCAGCGGAACGCCACCAACGACGAGGCAGTCATCGACCACTTGCCATTGATCGAGCCCGGCGTGCGGCAGCGCATTCAACGGGATTTCTCCATCGCGAGCGTCGGATTTTTCGTGTCAAATAGATCACGAAATTCGATGCTGATCGTTTTGCGATCGATCTTTCCATTCGGGTTCCGCGGCAGCGGCCCGGGCCGGATCTCGATCCTGGCCGGGACCATGAAGGCAGGCAGCTCGGTTCGGCAAACCGCGAGCAACATCGCTTCGTCCACAGCGGTAGAGCCCGCCGGCGTGGCCACGACGACAATGCCCTGGCCAAGCGATGGATGCGGGACGCCGAACGCGGCGACCTCGCCGACCAGCTGCGTGCCGTGGATTGCCTCTTCAATTTCGGTCGGACTGACGCGATAGCCGGACGTCTTGATCATTTCGTCGCGTCGCCCGATGAAATAGATGAATCCGTCGTCATCCATGCGCACGGTGTCGCCGGAAAACACCGCAATCTCCGGCAGAACGAATCCACTTTCACGGCCCGGCAACGGCTTGTAGCGCTCGGCGGTCTTTTCCGGATCGTCCCAATAGCCCATCGCCACCAGCGCCCCACGATGCACGAGCTCGCCTGGCTCGTTAGGCGCGCAAGGTGTGCCGTCCTCGCGAAGAACCAGGATCTCGGCGTTGGGTATCGCCTTGCCGATCGAATCGGGCCGTCGATCGACCTCTTCGGGAGGGAGATAGGTCGAACGAAACGCCTCGGTCAATCCGTACATGAGGTAGGGCTTGGTTGCGGGAAGCTTGGCCCGCAATGCGTTGAGCGTAGCCAGCGGCATGTGTCCGCCAGTGTTGGCGAAGTAGCGCAAGTGGGCGGCAATCGACGGCGGCCAGGGCAGTTGCGCGAGCTGGATGTACAGGGGCGGCACAGCCGTAAGCCCGGTAACGCGCTCGCTTACCAGTGCGTTGATGACGTCTTTCGGCAACAGGTAATTGATCAATACAACCCGCGCGCCCGAGTGAAAGGCGGTCGTCAGCTGGCTGAACCCGGCGTCGAATGAGAGCGGCAGTGCGGCAAGCAGGGTATCGGTGCTCGTGTTTTCCAGGTACGACGCTACGCTCTGGGCTCCCATCACCAGATTACGGTGCGAAAGCACCACCCCCTTCGGTTTACCGGTACTTCCGGACGTGTAGAAAATCGCCGCCATATCCATGTCGATGACCCGATGCCCGGCCCGGGGCGGGGCGTCGAGCAAGTTTCCCCAGTCGTGGATCGGCCGTTCGATGTCCGCGCGCTCCTGAGGAGCTGGCGTGAGGACAACATGGCGCAAGTCCTTGCATTCGATCAACGAGGGTTCAAGCAGCGGCCATCGCTCAGACGAAGTGACAAGGACGCGAACGTTGCAATCGCGCAGAATGTACGCGACCTGGTCGGGCTTGAGCAGCGGGTTGATCGGGACGAATACGCCTCCAGCCTCGGTTGTGCCGAAGACGCAGACGACCGTTTCCTCGCGTTTCTCGAGGTAGACTGCGACGCGTTCCGATCGCGCAAGGCCGAGCGCCATCAGGCCCGCGGCGAAGCGCGAAACCCTGTCGGCCAGCGCACCGTAATTCAACGTTTCGCTGCCGAACGTAAGCGCAGGAAGATCATCAAAACGATCAGCAGTCGATTGAATCAAATCATGAAGCAGGTTCATGTCTCGCCTAGGGCGCCGTAAGAACAAGTTCGGGTCCATGCGACCGACCTGTGGCGACATGAACATAGGGACGACAGGAAAAGGCTGAAACCTGCACCCGGCCCAGGACCAGAAAGTATCCGGTGTGCAGATGCGTAAGACCCAGTCGCTGATGCGACCTCAGCGACTCCGCGTTGAATGCCGAGATCCGGCTTATTGTCCATCGACGGCCAAGATCGCGCAGGTGTCCGTTCGCCGCCTGCCACAATTGCGAAAATGCGCGGCTCATGCGGAATTCCGGCGCGACATACGCGTCGAAATCCCATGCCAGCTGAGTCGAAGGCCGCAAGACGTAATGGCATCTGACTTCGTCTTCCTGATAACTGTCTAGTTTGATCCAGATGAAGCCTACCAACTTGTCTCTCCGCACGGCCACGTGGCAGACCGCTCCGTCGGTAAATCGTCGGGCGATGTTCGGCGTAGGACGGGGAAATTGCTGAATAATACTGTCGTCCGCCGAAGCGCGATAGATTCGGGTCTTCGACGGTTTGTCGACAGCGACCAGGCGGTCCGACGGAACCGGTTGGGCGACAAAATAGTACTTGAACAACCTGCATCGGCCGCCGCTTGCCCGGTCCAGCGAGCGAGCGAACGTGGCCAGAAGGCCGTTCGCCAGGCCCAGCGAAGTCACGCTTTCACGAAGGTAGGCCAGTATCCTGGTCATGGGACGCGAAATGCCGTATTGGGTCGCTGGCGCCGTATAGGTCGTACTACCCCGCACTGTGCGTCGACATATTGCGCTGTACAGACGACCGCCATCATCAAGGCTCAAGGAAACTATAATACTGGTTGGCAGGCTGCGCCGTTCGACGGGTGCCGACATCGGCGTGCGACCTTGAGTATCTCTTACCATAGATCGCTGAGTACATCACGGACAGGAGAACAGGTTTGAGTGTGGAAAACGAGGTGGTCGGAGTCATTGGGCGAGTGCTGGAGCTTGGGGGGCGCAAAGGCGCATTGACGCGCGATACGCGCCTTCTCGGGAGCATTCCGGAGCTCGATTCGATGGCGGTTGCGACGTTGATTACCTCGCTGGAGGAGCATTTCGACTTCGTCATCGACGATGACGAGATCGACGGCACGGTCTTCACGACCGTGGGATCGCTCACTGACTTTGTCCAAGCCAAGCTCGTCGCCTGAGACGACGTGCGGTAGGCGGTAGCCGCATGGAAGTTTTCTACTTGCCCCTGCAGGACGGGCCGCGGCTGTGCGTGCTTCACCGCCCTGATCGCCCTGGAAGCGAGGCAGGCGCATTCGTCTACGTCCATCCTTTCGCGGACGAGATGAACAAGACGCGCCGGATGGCAGCGATCCAGTCACGCAAGCTGGCGGCCGCAGGCTGGTTGGTGCTGCAAATTGATCTCTTCGGGTGCGGCGACAGCGAGGGCGACTTCGGCGACGCGACCTGGTCGCGTTGGATCGACGATGTCATCGACGCTTCGGGCTGGCTTCATCAGCAATGTGGGATCGCGCCGATGCTGTGGGGCACCCGTCTGGGGTGTCTGCTGGCGGCAGAGGCATCTCACCGAATGCCGTCGCCGCCCAATCTGTTGTTCTGGCAGCCGGTCGTGTCCGGCAAACGGTTCATGCAGCAGTTCTTGCGGCTCAAACTGGCGACACAACTCTTGGGCGGCGACGACCGCGAGCGCCAAGGCACCGAGCATCTGCGTCAGCAGTTCGTGCGCGGGGAGAACGTCGAGATAGGTGGATACAATCTCTCGCCGGGTCTTGCGCTTGCCATCGACAAGTGCGAGCTTTCGACCCCAAAGACGCCGGCTCGGGTGGCGTGGTTCGAAATCGCCGGCGGTCCGGAGCTTTCGCTCTCACCAGGTCTGCAAAGTCGCCTTCAGGCATGGCAAACCTCCGGCGTCCCGGTCGATGTCCACGCCATTGGAGGACCGGCTTTCTGGCAGACGCAGGAAATTGCTGAATGCCCGGAGCTTATCGAGGCATCGGTACGGGCGGTCGAAAGTTGGCGCAGGTGACTTTCGCGGAGCGTGCGTTGACGCTTGAATGCGGTGGCGAAACGCTGGTCGGAATCCTTGCCGAACCCGCTTCTCCTGCAGACGTCGGGGTACTGATCATCGTCGGCGGACCGCAGTATCGCGCGGGAAGTCATCGGCAGTTTGTGCTGTTGTCACGCCAGCTCGCGGCAGGTGGCGTTGCCGCGATGCGCTTCGACTACCGCGGCATGGGCGACGCGACGGGCTCACCTTCCTCGTTCGATGACGTCGTGGAAGACATCGCAGTGGCGATCGACAAGATGCGGGCATGCCATCCGTCGCTTAAGCAGATCGTATTGTGCGGTCTGTGCGACGCCGCCTCAGCGTCGCTGATCTACTGGCAGGCAAGGCGCGATACGCGGATCGGGGGGATGGTGCTGTTGAACCCGTGGGTGCGATCCGAAGCGAGCCTAGGCCGCGCACGCATCAAGCATTATTACGGCAGGCGGCTGTTCGAGAAGGACTTCTGGACCAAGCTCGCACGGGGGCGCGTCCAAGCCGGCAAGGGAATCCGTGAAGTCATCGGCGACTTTCTGGCCACCAGGCGGACAAAAACCGCGCCGTCTGCCGGCGGCCCCGCCTTTCAGGATCGGATGGCAACGGGGCTGCGGACGTTCGACGGTCCCGTCCTGGTGATCCTGAGCGGCCGCGACCTCACGGCGAAGGAATTTCTCGACTATGGCGCGTCCAATCCACAGTGGAGGGGTCTGCTCGACCGGGCCAACGTTTCTCGGCACGACATGAATGACGCCGATCACACGTTTTCATCGCACTTGTGGCGGCGCGAAGTCGAAATGACCGTTCTGGCTTGGCTTCGTCGCTCGTTTGCGCCTGGGTTCGAGTGAGGGCTAATCGACGCTGGCTGACCGCAGCGATCACATCGGTCGCGATTGCCGCCTTCGTTTCGCCACTCGCGAGGCCGCTCCCGGCAATCGCCGGGACAATCGCTTCGGTGGCAGCCAACCGAAACGCGGTCGATGCGC
>Ga0207707_10001801_pt1 | contig 19689 bp, 19 predicted proteins | sample KBSC83BmetaG_FD_184336 | JGI IMG/M metagenome (GOLD analysis project Ga0207707, IMG submission 184336) | Corn rhizosphere microbial communities from Kellogg Biological Station, Michigan, USA - KBS C8-3B metaG (SPAdes) (version 2) | ecosystem: Host-associated > Plants > Roots > Rhizosphere ...
GTGGGAGCCGATCTACGCAATTGCCGAAGGCGCAAAGTTTCGTCCGCGCGATCTCTACGCCATCGCCGGCGCGTTCAGCGGGGGCGCACCTCTCCGATTGATCGGTGGCGCGATTTGGAGAGCGGCTCGCCAGGAGCTTGCTTCACTCTTCCGACTTCGCAGCTAGTCAACGGTGACGAAAGCTTTTACGTATGGTTATTGCAGATAAGCTGAATTGTGTACAATCCGTTCCCCGTAGCGGAACGGCAACCGACAACCAGCAGCGCGCGAGGAACAATGCTTACCAAGAATGTGAGGCTCGTCCTGGCACTGACCGCGGCCACACCACTTCTGTTCGCCGCCTGCAAGGATAACAACCTCGTCACTCCGGCAAATGTCGTCGGCAGCTATCAGCTCACCCTGTTCCGGGGGCAGGTGCCCCCGGTGACCGATACCTATCAGGCGTCGGATGGCATCATCGATCTTCCCAACGGTGGAACGGTCACCTGGACCGACGGGACGTTTGTGCTGAACGCCAACGGCAGCTTCACGGAAACGAACAACTACACGATCACGCCGACGGGCGAGGCGAGTCGGCAGTCAGCGTTCACGAGCGTCGGCACGTATAGACTCAGTGGCAACAGCATCAACCTGATCGCAGCTGCGCAGAACAACAACGGCGCGCGAAACCTGAGCGGGACAATCACGGTGAAGTCGATCACCTATCAGGAATCCAACGGTCAGGGCTTCGATCTGTACGAGTACAGGCGATAAATCGACTGGTGTTCCAGGGCCGGACGCGTATCTTCGAGGCGAGAGTCGATGGCGCGGTGTAACAAGGGACCGGAGCCAACCGTAAGGATTTAACAATCTTTCGAGGGCGGACACCATGGGCATAGTGGCCTGGATCGTAGTTGGTCTCGTCGCTGGAGTTCTCGCATCGCTCGTCATGGGCGGCACCGGCTACGGCATCATTGGTGACATCATCATCGGGATCGTCGGGGCATTCGTCGGGGGGTGGCTGTTCCAGACGCTTAGAATCAACACTCCGTTCGGCGGGATGGGGGGCACGATCTTCGTGGCTTTCATCGGGGCTGTAGTGTTGCTGTTCGTCCTTCGCCTGATACGCGGCTCGACGCGAAAAGTCTGACAGATCGCGGCGGAGAGAGCACAGGCTCACTCCGCCGCGAGACTTCCGAGCCTGACCTCCGAAAATGGCTCCGGCAAAAAAGCCGGCCGGCTATTCCGGCACGCCGCTCGTGACCAAGCTCGGGATCAAACCCGATTCCCGAATACAGTTCTTCGATCCACCAGACGACTTCGGCGAGACGCTTGGAGCCCTTCCCGGTGGGTTGATGCACGTCAGTCGCGGCGCCCTCGATTTCGCAATCGTCTTCGTGCGTCGGAGAATCGATCTGGAAAAACGCTTTTCGTCGGTCCGCGATCGCCTCGAGCCAAGCGGCATGGTCTGGGTAGGGTGGCCGAAGAAGAGCGCCCGCGCGACTACCGACCTTACAGAGAACGTCGTGCGAGAGATCGGCCTCGATGCGGGCCTCGTCGACGTCAAGGTCTGCGCAATCGACGACACCTGGTCGGGACTCAAGTTCGTCCGCCGCGTCCGCGATCGTTGACTTCTCTCTGCCCCGCCGTTTGCGATAAGTTTCCGGCGATGATCAATCCAATCAATTCCGGAGTCTGCGCGTGAAGGCGGTGGACGCGCTCCTCGAAGGACTTGTTGACTACGCCGGTCTCTTCCCTCCGGCGGGCGAGAGCATGAGCCAGGCCCTCGAGGGCTACGCCTCATACCTGAGCGGTCCCGATCGGGACGCGCTCGGGCGACTCATCATTCCATTTTCCCGACTGAAGGAATTCGAAAGCACTGCGGGCGAGTTCCTCCCCCGCGAGACGGGGCGCGAGCCGTGGAAGCTGAGCGTGATCACGACGGGGGACATCTCAGCGGCCGCGGTTGAAATCGCGACCTTCAATCGTCGCCACTCGGAGAGCGCGACTGCCGGCTTGGCCGTGATCGACGTCGTGGAGCTCAAGGCTGCCACTCCAGCGGAGATCGAGCTTCAGCGCTCCCGGATCCCGGCTTCGTTCACGACGTATTTCGAGATTCCGCTCGATGGAGAGCTCTCGGCATTTTTCAAAACGCTCGCCCGGTCCGGTGCGCGGGCGAAGATCCGGACGGGCGGAGTGACAGCGGACGCATTTCCGTCGGCCGAGGCAATTGTCAGTTTCCTGGTCGCTGCGCATCGCGAAGGGGTGCCATTCAAGGCGACCGCTGGATTGCATCATCCCGTGCGTGGCAAGTACCGGCTGACCTATGAATCGGGAAGTCCGACTGGACTCATGTACGGTTTTCTCAACGTCTTTCTCGCCGCGGTACTCGTGGGCGCCGGCGGCGGTCGCGACGATGCGCTTGCACTTCTCGAAGAGAGCGATTCGTCGGCATTCTCATTCTCCGACGACGCAATCGTCTGGCGCGGTCATCGCTTTGACGTCGAACAGATCCGCGCATCGAGGTCGGAATTCGCGATGTCGTTCGGCTCGTGCTCCTTCCGCGAGCCCGTCGACGAGCTCGATGGTCTCGCCCGTTCCGTAGGCGCAGGCACTCGATGAACAAGACTCACGATCCGGCGCTCACGTCCTGGATCGCAGCGGCCAACGCTCCCGAGACCGACTTTCCGATTCAGAATCTTCCCTTCGGCGTCTTCTCGCGCAAAGGGGAAACCGAGCGGCGCGTGGGCGTGGCAATCGGCGACCAGATCGTAGACATCGGCGAGTCGCTGGCCGCGAATCTGTGGACGGGCCCAGCGCGCGACGTGGCCCGCTTCTGCGACCGGCCAACCATGAAGGAGCTGATGCAGGCCCCGAAGTCCGCGCTCTCCGAATTTCGCGCGCGACTCAGCGAGCTTCTGGCGGGTACCCCGGGCGATGAGAGCGAAATCAATCCGCTCCCACCGGGCGCGCTCGTCCCCATGGCGGACGCAGAGATGCGTCTGCCGGCCGAGATCGGCGACTACACCGATTTCTACGCATCGATCTACCACGCGACCAACGTCGGGAAGCTGTTTCGGCCCGACAGCCCGCTTCTTCCCAATTACAAGCACGTTCCGATCGGCTATCACGGGCGGGCATCGTCGATCGTGCTCAGCGGATCCGACGTGCGGCGTCCAAAGGGCCAGTCCGTCTCGGCTGGATCGTCCACGCCAACTTTCGGCCCGTCGCAAATGCTCGACTACGAAGCCGAAGTTGGATTCTTCATCGGAAAAGGGAACGAGCTGGGCGAGCCCATTCCGATCGAAGACGCGGAAGACCACATCTTCGGCATCTGCCTCGTCAACGATTGGTCGGCGCGCGACATCCAGTCGTGGGAGTACCAACCCCTCGGACCATTTCTCTCCAAGAATTTCGCGACGACCATCTCGCCGTGGGTCATCACCTGGGAGGCGCTCGAGCCGTTTCGCGTGCCTTCTTTCTTCCGACCCGCGAGCGACCCCCAGCCGCTTCCATATCTCTCGTCGGAGAAGGACAAGAACGAAGGTGGGATCGATCTGACGATAGAGGTATACGTCAGATCCATGCTGATGCGGGAGGGGCACCTTCGTCCATCGCGACTCAGCTCTGCTTCGCTCGCCGATATGTACTGGACAGCCGCCCAGATGCTCACCCACCACGCAAGCAACGGGTGCAACCTGCGGACGGGCGATCTTTTCGCGAGCGGGACCGTCTCGGGACCGGAGCCGGGCTCGCAGGGATGTCTGCTGGAGCTCACGCGTCGAGGCGCCGCGCCCGTCGCTCTCCCGACGGGAGAAGAGCGGAAGTTCCTGCACGACGGCGATGAGATTATCATGCGAGCCTATTTCGAGCGGACCGGTGCCGCCCGGATCGGCCTCGGCGAATGCGCTGGCCTCATAGTCGCATCTTCCGCGCGATAACTACTCAAAAACAATCGATGGCAGAATCAAAGAACGGGCGCGAGCCCTTGTATGTCGTCCGCAACTCCCACATTCACGGGCGCGGGGTTTTCGCCAACCGGTACATCAGGAAGGGAACGAGAATCGTCGAATACAAGGGCGAGCGCATCGACAACGACGAGGCGGATCGTCGCTACGACGACGACAAGATGAAGCGCCACCACACCTTTCTCTTCACGCTCAGCAACAACGTTGTGATCGATGGTGCCCCGAACTCCGGGGGTGGCGACGCAAGCTTCATCAACCACTCCTGCGAGCCCAATTGCGAGGCTGTGATCACGGGGAAGAAGATCTTCATCCACGCGCTCCACGGCATAGAGCCCGGAACGGAGCTGGCCTATGACTACCAGTACGAGCGAACGGGGAAGAACGACGCCGAGCTGGAGAAGTTTTATCTCTGCAAATGCGGCTCGCCGAACTGTCGGGGGACGATCATGAAGCCCGCCAAAAAGAGACGGTCGTCGGCCAAAAGGAAACGGTCGCGGAGACGGCGCTGAGCGCCTCTGGACTTCCGGAGTGCAGGGCGTTTATTCCAGCCTGAACTCTTTTCGGAGCAAATGAATGCGTTTTGTCCATCGCGCGCTGGCTTTTACCGTTGCGCTCGCGACTTCGGCTGCAGCACAGACATCGGCCGTCCCGATTCAGACCAAACCGCTCGATCCAGCCAACCTCGATCGGTCCGTTCCCGCCTGTACGGACTTCTATCACTATGCCAACGGTGGATGGATCAAGGCGCACCCGATCCCGGCGGCGTTCTCGAGGTGGGGCAGCTTCGACGAGCTCCAGGAAAACAATCAGAGCAACCTGCTGACGATCCTCCGCGCCGCGTCCGCGAACGGCAATAGCCAGGCGACCGCCGACATGCGCAAGCTTTCTGTCTACTACTCGTCGTGCATGGACTCCGCCGCGGCGGAACGGAATGGTGCACAACCGATCGTGCCCGAGCTCACACGAATTTCCGCGTTGACCAACCGCGCCCAGGTTGAATCCGAGATCGCCCGCCTGCACTCGATGGGAGTTTCGGCACTCTTCGGCTTTGGTGCCGAGCAGGACGCAAAGAACAGCACGGCCGTGATTGCAGGGGTGAGCCAGGGTGGCCTATCGCTGCCTGACCGCGACTACTATCTGAATCCCGAGAAGCGCTACGCCGACATCCGCGCCAACTATCTGGATCACGTCTCCCGAATGTTCCAGCTGGCGGGCGAGACCTCAACGCAGGCGGCTACCGATGCGCAACGCGTTGTTGCAATCGAGACGGCGCTCGCAAAACCGGCGAAGACGCGCGTCGAGCGGCGCGATCCCAACGCCAACTATCACAAGATGACCGCCGCGGAGCTTGCGCAGCTCGCACCGGGCTTCGGTTGGCCGGCCCTGTTCACGGGTGAGGGAAGATCGGACATCTCGACGATCAACGTGCAGAATCCCGTTTTCGTAAAGGTCGCCGACAGTCTGTTGACGTCGGCTCCGCTCGACGACTGGAAAGCATACCTGCGCTGGCACGTCATCGATGCTTCCGCGCAAACTCTCAGCTCGGCGTTCGTCAACGAGGATTTCCGCTTTGGAAGCACGTTGAGCGGTGCGAAGGAGATGCTGCCCCGCGACAAGCGCTGCACCCGCGCAACCGACAATGGGTTGAGGGATGCGCTTGGCCAGGCCTACGTCGCGCAATACTTCACACCCGCCGCGAAGCAGCGGGCGCTGGACATGGTGCACAACCTGGAATCGGTTTTCCACGACCGGATTCTGACGCTCGACTGGATGAGCGACACTACGAAGACGCAGGCGGAAGGGAAGCTGGCGGCGTTCACGAACAAGATCGGCTATCCCGACAAGTGGCGTGACTACTCGACGCTCAACATCCAGCAGGGTCCTTTCCTCAATAATGTGCTGGCTGTCCGCCAGTACGAGCGTCGCCGCAATATGGCCAGAATCGGCCAGCCCGTCGATCGCACGGAATGGGGGATGACTCCGCCGACCGTCAACGCGTATTACAACCCGCAGATGAACGAGATCGTTTTCCCCGCGGGAATCATGCAGCCACCGTTCTTCAATCCAACCGCCGATGACGCGGTGAATTACGGTGGAATGGGCGCCGTCATCGGACACGAGATGACGCACGGCTTCGACGATCAGGGCGCGCAGTTCGATCGCGAGGGCAATCTCAAGAACTGGTGGAGCGCGTCGGACCTGGAGAAGTTCAAGCACGGCACCGGGTTGGTATCGTCCCAGTACGACTCGTACACGGTACTCGACAGCCTTCACGTGAACGGAAAGCTCACCCTCGGCGAGAATCTCGCCGACCTGGGCGGCTTGTCGGTATCGTACGCCGCTCTCGAGAAAGCGCTGGCGCAGAAGGGTCGGCCGGCGAACATCGACGGCTTTACGCCCGAACAGCGCTTCTTCCTTGCGTGGGCGCAAATCTGGCGGGCGAACACAACTCCCGAGGCCGTCCGCCTGCGCATCAATACGGACCCGCATTCACCTGGAGAGTGGCGAACCAACGGGCCCCTGTCGAACATGCCGCAGTTTGCGGCCGCGTTCGGCTGCAAAGCAGGTGATCCGATGGTGCGTGACGTCTCCGTTCGACCCGTTATCTGGTAGGGGCGTCACGGCGCCGCGCAACTGATGGACGAACATTAAAGGGGAGTCCGGTTTTGCCGGACTCCCCTTATGTTGCACGGATGACGGCACGCAGCTTCTTCTACAAGGAAACGGAAGGTATTCGCGTCACCGTGCGGCCCGTTTATCTCCGCGATCATTCGGAGCCGTCGCAGAGCCACTACGTGTTTGCCTATTTTGTTCGAATCGAGAATGTCGGACCAATGGCGGCGCAGCTCCTTACGCGCCGGTGGCTGATCCACGATTCCGTCGGCGATGGCGTCGACACGGAAGTGATCGGCGAAGGTGTCGTCGGCGAGCAGCCGACGCTGATGCCCGGAGGGGTGCACGAATACCAGAGCTTCTGCATTCTGAAGTCCGGAGAAGGCTGGATGGAGGGCCACTACGGGCTTCTGCGCCAGGATGGGTCGGCGTTCGAGGCAAGCATCCCGCGTTTCATCCTGAGCGCGAGCGAATCGACGAGCCTCCCATCTTGAATCGCGCACGACAGTTGCTTTGGTACCGGCTGTGAGCCGCATCTACGACATCTCGGTCCCAATCCGCACCGGCGGACTGGTATATCCCGGAAATCCGGAGATCGATGTCTCCTTGCAGCAGGCGGTGGCGAAGGGAGCCGGAGCGAATGTGTCATTCGTCCGCTTCGGCTCGCACACGGGAACTCACGCCGATGCGGCTCGCCACTTCTTCGATGATGGGCAGACCGTCGACAAGATTCCGCTCGAGCGTCTGATCGGTCCCGCGCTTCTTCTCACTTTTCCGGACGATCTTCGCGCGGTTGGCGCGGCCGATCTGAAAAAGCAGGATCTGAACGGGGAGACCCGGATTCTCCTGCGAACGCGCAATTCCGCCCTGCTGTCGCAGAAGGAATTCGTTAAGGATTACACCTACCTGGCTCCGGACGGCGCGCAGTACCTCGTCGACAACGGCGTGGAGCTCGTCGGGATCGACTACCTCTCGATCGAACAGTTCCACTCGGGGCACCACATGACTCACCGGACCCTCCTCGAGAAATCTGTGGTCATACTCGAGGGCCTCGATCTCTCGGCACCACCGCCCGGAAAATACCAGCTGATCTGTCTTCCTCTGCGTATCGAAGGATGCGACGGAGCGCCGGCGCGCGCGGTGTTGATCGAGTGAAAGCGATCAACCATATCTTCTTCGACATCGGGGGAGTGCTCGGCACGAACGGCTGGGACCGCGAGCAACGGGAGAAGGCCGTCGATCACTTCAAGCTCGATGCCGAGGATTTCCAATGCCGGCATGAAGAGGTCATCGGCGCGTGGGAGGAGGGGCGGATCACCATCGACGAGTACCTCGCCATCACCGTCTTTCACAAGCCGGTGGAGTTTTCCCGCGACAAATTCGTCGAGTTCATGTATTCCCAGAGTGTGCCACACGAAGACGTAATTGCGCTGGCGCGCGCTCTCACCGGACGCCCGGAGTACACGCTGATGACGCTCAACAACGAGTCCGATGAGCTCAACCGCTACCGGATCGCGAAGTTCGGGATCTCGCAGATCTTCGAAGCGTTTCTGTCATCGTGCTGGCTCGGAGTTCGCAAGCCTGTGCGGAAGTTCTACGAGCGCGGCCTTGGGATCGCGCAGGCGAGTCCGGAGACATCACTATTCATCGATGACAGGCAGCAGAACCTGACTCCGGCGGCCAATCTCGGAATGACCTGCATCCAGTTTAAATCCGCTTCACAGCTGCGCTCCGATCTTGAGCGCGTTCTCGGTCTCGAACTTTCTGGAGCATAAGCGATGCGCTTGGCGATGATCGGCCTCGGCCGAATGGGCGGCAACATGTCGGAGCGGTTGATGAAGGGCGGCCACGAGGTGGTTGTCTACGATCGCAGTGCCGAGGCCGTGCAAAAATACGTGGCGCTCGGGGCCGTGGGCGCTGCCAGCGACAGCGAGATCACAGCCAAGCTCAAAGGGCCGCGCATCGTGTGGATCATGGTTCCATCGGGCAAGCCGGTGGATGACACGATCGCTTCACTTTTGCCGGGTCTCGGCAAGGGAGACGTGATCATCGACGGCGGCAACTCGAACTTTCACGACTCGATGCGTCGCGCCGCCGACCTTCAGACAAAGGGAATCAATTTCATCGACACCGGCACCAGCGGCGGAATCTGGGGACTCGCCAACGGGTACTGTCTCATGATCGGCGCGTCGCCGGAAGCTTTCAAGCTCTGCGAGCCGATCTTCAAGACGCTGGCGCCCCCCAACGGCTACGCGCACATGGGTCCGCCGGGGTCCGGCCACTACGTCAAGATGATCCACAACGGCGTCGAGTACGGCATGCTGCAGGCTTACGCGGAAGGGTACGAGATTCTGCACGCGTCGAAGGATTTCAAGCTCGACCTCCATAAGATCGCCGCCGTCTGGAACCAGGGCAGCGTCGTGAGGTCGTGGTTGAACGAGCTGGCGGAAATCGCTTTCCAGAAGGACAACGATCTGAAAGACCTTCGCGGATATGTCGAGGATTCCGGCGAAGGTCGGTGGACGGTGCAGGAAGCGATCGATCTCGACGTGCCGGCGCCCATCATCACGCTTTCTCTCCTCACGCGGCTGCGCTCCCGGCAGTCCGATTCGTTCTCGGCAAAAGTAATCGCTGCGCTGAGAAACGAGTTCGGCGGACACGCGGTGAAGAAGTCATGAAGACGCCACGCGCTGTGCCGCTCGCGCGGGCAAAAAGGCCGAGTGGCAGTCGGGACATGGCTGACCCTTGCACGATGGTGATCTTCGGCGGAGCCGGCGATCTCACGAAACGAAAGCTGATCCCCGCGATCTATTACCTCGCCGAGCAGAAGCTCCTGCCCGACAACTTTGCGTTGCTTGGCGTGGCGCGAGATCCGAACACCGACGACGGCTACCGCAAAATGATGCGCGAGGCGATGGCGAACTCGGATGAGATTCATCGCGTCCACGACGACGTCTGGCAGTGGCTGTGCAGCCGGACGTTCTACGCGAGCGGCGACTTCACGAAAGAAGAGGCGTATGCTCACATCGAGGAGCGCCTCAAGGAGATCGAGGCGAAGTCGCCGGAACACGATCGCAACAGGCTCTTCTACCTCGCGATTCCGCCGAGCGTCTTCGAGACGACCCTCAAGCACCTCTGCGCGAGCAAGCTGGCGTGGCGAACCCACTCGTACGAAGAGCGGCCGTGGGCTCGGGTAGTGATTGAAAAGCCGTTCGGGCGCGATCTGGAATCCGCGCGCGCCCTGAACAGGCTCGTGCTCGACGAATTTGGCGAGCACCAGATCTACCGAATCGATCACTACCTCGGCAAAGAGAGCGTGCAGAACATCCTCGTGTTCCGCTTCGCGAATTCGATATTCGAGCCGCTGTGGAACCGGAACTACGTGTCGCATGTTCAGATCACGGCAGCCGAGTCCGTCGGCGTCGAAGGTCGTGGCAAGTACTACGAGGAGGCGGGAGTTCTTCGCGACATGTTTCAGAACCACCTGCTGCAATTGCTCACGCTTGCAGCGATGGAGCCGCCAAGCTCCTTCACCGCGGACGCTGTTCGCGACGAGAAAGTGAAGGTCCTGCACTCGGTGCGGCCATTGATTCAGGAATGCGAGCCCGCTGTGATCCGCGCGCAGTACACGGACGGTGCGATCGAGGGAAAATCCGTTCCCGGATACAGGACGGAGCCCGACGTACCCGCGGGATCGAGCACGCCAACTTTTGCGGCGATGCGCGTCTCTATCGACAACTGGCGATGGACGGGTGTGCCATTTTACCTGCGGTCGGGCAAGCGCATGGAGAAGCGCATCTCGGAGATCGCGGTGCAATTCAAGGCGCCGCCGTTTCTGCTCTTCGGCCAGAAGGCGGTGGAAGAGATGGCGCCAAGCCTGTTGACGATGCGCGTCCAGCCGGACGAGGGGATCTCGCTTCGGTTCCAGGTGAAGACGCCGGGGGCGATGCACGAGCTCACGCCCGGTCTCGAGATCACTCCGGTCGACATGGACTTCACGTACGCAGAAGCTTTCGGGAACGAAGCCCACCCCGCATACGAGACGCTGCTGCTGGATTGCATGATCGGCGATCCGACGCTTTTCACTCGAAGCGACGAAGTCGAGATGGCGTGGGAGATCATCGATCCCGTCCTCGAGTACTGGGACAAGCATCCCGAAACTCCGATGCTCACGTATCCTGCTGGTAGCTGGGGACCGAAAGAAGCGGATCAACTCCTCGATGGAGATCACACACGTTGGCGATAGGTCCAGTGCTGCTTCCACTAATCGCGCTCGTCATTTCGTCCAGCGCCTGTCAGAACCCGCAGCCGACGCGCAAGGATTCCACTGCGGTTCTCGCCGGTGACACCACCGCGCACATCCTGTCACCGGACAGCCGAAGCCTGGTGCTCCGCGCGCGCGAGCTCGATCGCGCCGACAGCCTCGATCAGGCGCGGGCGGCGTACGAGGATGCGGCGAAGAAGCTGCCGCAGATCTCCGACTGGCTCTACCTGCGAGCCGCCGGCGTGACTGCCGACAGCGCGGCGCGCGCGGCCTACTTTGCCAAGGTGCGCAACGCGGCAGCGCGAGAAAGAAACGGCTGGACCGATGCGATCGCGCGTGAGCGCTCCCGCGATTTCGCTGGTGCCATCCGCGTTTACAACTCGCTTGGCGCACGTGTGGATGCGCTGCGGCTTCGCGTGTCGCCGCCGGCGGATGAAGCGTCGAAGGCAGCGGGCCGCAAAGACCTTCTGTCCTTCGTGTCGACATCCGGCAGTCTTCCCGACGTCCGCGACGCAGTCGGACTGTTCGACAAAGTCTTCACTACGACTACGCCGGCTGAGGAGCTCACGATCGCGCGCGCGGCATACCGCGCCGGGTTGCCCGACCGATCCGCTGCCGGTTTTGCAAAGGCAATGGGCGCCGGGCTTGGCGATGTCAACGACCGCTTCTCCTACGCTTCGGTCCTCTACCGACTGAGACGCTACGCGGACGCGGGCGCGCAGTTCGCGAAGATTGGAGCACCGCCGAAGTTGGCGGCAGCCGCGCAGTACCAGCGGGCCCGGGCGCAAATCGCCCTTGGAAATACGGAGGCCGGGCGAACGATTCTTCGCAGCCTCTCGACGGCGTACCCCAATGATACGAGCGCCGCGTCCGCGCTGCTCCTGCTCGCGGACCTCGCGACGGACGACAATCGTGATGAGGATGCGCGGCAGACCCTGCTTGCTCTCCTCAAACGGTTCCCGACGGGCCGCCATGCAACGAACGCGCGCTTTCGCGCCGGGATGATCGCCTACATCGGTGGCAACAAGAAGGCGGCTGCCGCCGAGTTTGACTCACTCGTCGCCCGCGACGCGAACAGCAGCGAAGCGTTGGCGGCTGGCTATTGGGCGGGCAGGTCGTATTCCACCCTGGGCGACAACACCAAGGCGCGAGCGCGCTGGACCTCGGTGATCAAGCAGGATCCGCTCAGCTACTACTCGGTGCTCGCCGCAAAGCGACTCAATACGACTCTCGTCACTCCCAACAAATCGGCTTCGACCTACCCGCACCTCGCTGCGATCGACAGCGCGACGGCGCGTGTTGCCGCGTTGAAAGACGTCGGGATGGAAGTCGAGGCCGGCTTTGAAAACGACAAGCTGTTCCGCGACGCACTTTCGGACCCGACAAGAGTAGTCGCTACGGCGAGCGCGCTTGCCGGAACAGATCAGGCCTCACGCTCGATTGCATTGGGTAAGCGCGCTCTCGATGACATTGGGCCGACACCGGCCAACTACCGCCTTTACTTTCCCGTGTTGGAGCGCGAGACCCTGATATCCAGCTCGAAGGAGAATGGCCTCGACCCCGTCCTGGTCGCCGCCCTCATCAGGCAGGAATCAAACTTCAATCCCCGCGCGACATCACCGGCTGGTGCGAGAGGGCTGATGCAGCTGATGCCCGACGTTGGTCAGAGTCTCGCGAGCTCCAAGGGCATTGCCCCCTGGAATGCAGACATGCTTTACGATCCAGCGGTGAACATCAAGCTCGGAACGACGCATTTGAAGGCGCTCGTGCGCAAGTATCCGGAGGTCGTCAAGCAGCTCGCCGCCTACAACGCGGGCGAGTCGCGCGTGGAAAAGTGGTCCACCAAAACTGGAGCTGCCGATCCGGAAGTTTTCACGGAGCGCATCCCGTTCGTGGAAACGCGGGATTACGTGCGGATAATTCTGCGCAATCGAGCTTACTACGACGCGCTCTATCCCTGGTAGGGTTCGCCGGAAGCAGTCGTCGCGCGCTCGGCCTTCCGCCGCTTGAGCCAATCCAGAAGCCACGTGCCTGGCACGATGAACAACGGCGTCAGGAACATCCCCAACAGCGAATTGAGCCAGATGAGGGCCAGGTAGAAACCGATCAGGCCGAACGAGACCCAGAGCGTGCCGAGCGGACCGTGCGTTTCCAAGCGAAACTCCCCAGTGAATTAGGTAGATTAAAACTATCATGAGAGTTGCCGCGGATGAAGCGTCGCAGGTGGAAAGCGCCGTAAGCGCTGCGCTGGGCGATTGCGCCCACTCGGTGCTCGCCGTCTCTGGCGGACTGGACTCCATGGTTCTCCTCACTGCCGCTTCCCGACTTCCGGCCCGCGCCCGCCGCGGTATCACCGTTGCGACGTTCGATCACGGTACCGGCAAGGCCGCCGGCAGAGCGGCTGCTCTCGTGGCGCGGCATGCATTCGAGCTGGGTTTCACGTGCGTCGCCGGTCGCGCCTCGACGATCGGAACCAGGGAGGAAGAGTGGAGGCGCAGCCGGTGGGCCTTTCTCAGGCAGGTGGCTGTGATGCGTGACGCTCAGGTCGTTACCGCCCACACCCGCGATGATCAGGTCGAAACGGTTTTCATGCGCATCCTTCGGGACGCCGGACCGCGTGGTATCGCGGGTCTTTATGCCGAGTCTGAGATCATTCGCCCATTTCTCGAGATGAGCCGCGCGTCGCTTGTGGAATACGCCCACCTGCACCGTGTGCCCTTCGTGCAGGATCCGTCCAACGCCGATCGCAAGCACCTTCGCAACCGCATCAGGCTGGACATCCTCCCTTCGATCGTCGAGCGAAACCCTGGCTTTTCAGAAGAGCTGCTGGCGTTGGCGCGCAGATCAGCCGCGTGGCGGCGCTCCCAGGAGGATCTCGCCGGGGCGGTCGAGGCGGAGCCAGAACAGGATGGAGGACTTCGTGTGAGTCGATCGAGCCTCAAGGGGTTCGATGCCGATTGCCTGCGGGTTCTGTGGCCGGCGATCGCCGCCAGAGCAAGTGTAGTGATGGATCGCAGAGGAACTCACCGCGCTGCGGAGTTTACTATTAAGGGACTGAATGGAGGTGCAATTCAGCTCTCCGGAGGAGTCGAGATCTTGATGCGGCGCGACCACATGCTGCTTCGGCGCTGGCGGACGGCACCTGCCGAGTTACAGGCGTGAGCAGCACGATCAATCCGGTCGGAGCCAGAAACGATCCTCGTCTTTCGGGCAGAGCTGTAAAGCGCATCGCGTTCGACGAGGCGGCCATCGCCAAGCGTGTTTCCGAGCTCGGCCGACAGATCACCGGAGCATATCCGGATGGCGATCTGCTGGTGCTTGGTTTGCTCAAAGGAAGCTTCATCTTTCTCAGCGACCTGGTTCGTCAGATAACGCGGCCACTTCAGGTCGATTTCCTGGTCGCCTCGAGCTACGGTGAAGGAATGGTTTCGAGCGGGACGGTCAACCTCGTGTACGACCCGGAAACTGAGCTGGAGGGGAAGGATATCCTTCTGGTGGAGGATATCGTTGATTCCGGCCGCACATTGAATCGTCTGATGGCTATACTAAAGGAGAGGCAGCCGAGGTCGCTGGAGATCTGCGCGCTGCTGCACAAGCGCATTGCGGAAGGTCTCAAGTACGACGCGAAGTTCGTTGGATTCGATGCGCCGAACGAGTTTTTGGTTGGTTATGGGTTGGATCACGCGGAGAACTTCCGCCACTTGCCGTACATAGCGAGCTTGCAGTAATGCCTATTCAAATGCCGAACAAAAATCCGAAGAAACCCACAGACTGGAGCCGGCGATCGAAGCAGCTCTCGTTCTGGGTTTTCGTCATACTCGTCCCCGTCGCGATCATTCAGTTCTCGGCGAAGGGTGCCGATGCCGCGCCTGAGGTTTCCTACACCGAGTACACCGGGCAGCTCGAGCACAACAACATCGAGAAAGTCACCATTCAGGGTGGCCGCGCACTGACGGGTGATTTCAAGAACAAGATTCCCGTCAAGGGACGGCTCGTCCAGAAGTTCAAGGTGCTGCTCCCGATGGAGAACTCGAGCGACGACCTCAAGCAGCTGGTCGCGCATGGAGTTCAGATCCAGGCAGAAGAGCCCCGCACGTCGATGACGGCGCTTCTAATCGGCCTGTTCCCGTACCTGCTCATCTTCGGAATCTGGTTCTTCCTGTTCCGCTCGATGCAGGCCGGCGGCGCGAAGGCGTTCAGCTTCGGCAAGTCGAAGGCGAAGCTCCTCACCGGTGACACGCCCAAAGTCACGTTCGACGATGTCGCCGGCGCTGACGAAGCAAAGGTCGAGCTCCAGGAGATCATCGAATTCCTGAAGGATCCGCAGAAGTTCACGAAGCTCGGCGGACGTCTGCCCAAGGGAGCGCTCCTTGTCGGCCCTCCGGGGACAGGCAAGACGCTGCTTGCGCGCGCTGTGGCGGGCGAAGCTGGCCGGCCGTTCTTCTCGATGTCAGGCTCGGACTTCGTCGAGATGTTCGTCGGAGTCGGCGCCAGTCGCGTGCGCGATCTCTTCGAGCAGGGCAAGGCTCATGCGCCATGCATCATCTTCATCGATGAAATCGATGCCGTCGGGCGCCATCGCGGCGCCGGGCTCGGTGGCGGGCATGATGAGCGCGAGCAGACGCTCAACCAGCTGCTCGTCGAGATGGACGGCTTCGAATCGAATGAAGGAGTGATCCTGATCGCGGCGACCAACCGTCCCGACGTTCTCGATCCAGCGCTGATGCGCCCGGGGCGCTTTGACAGACAGATCGTTGTCGATTCTCCCGACCTCCGTGGGCGCGAGGGAATCCTGCGCGTGCACATCCGCAACAAGCCGATGGCCGAAGACGTCGATGTCACGACACTCGCCCGCGGAACTCCGGGAATGGCCGGCGCCGACCTCGCCAATCTCGTCAACGAGGGCGCCCTCCTCGCTGCCCGTCGCAACCACGACAAGGTCTACATGGCCGACCTCGAGGACGCGAAGGACAAGGTGATGATGGGCGCCGAGCGGAAGTCGATGGTGATGAAGGACGATGAGCGCAAGCTGACGTCCTATCACGAGAGCGGCCACGCAATCTGCGCGATCAAGGTGAAGGGCAATGATCCCCTCCACAAAGTCACGATCGTTCCGCGCGGACGCACGCTTGGCGTCGCGTGGACGCTGCCCGAAGACGACCGTGTCTCCGTCACGCGCGAGCAGCTCGAAGCCAACCTGGTGAAAGCCTACGGTGGGCGCGTCGCCGAGGAGCTCGTCTTCGGACGGGACCGCGTGACGACCGGCGCCGCTAGCGATATCCAGCAGGCAACCGGCCTCGCCCGACGCTATGTCTCGCAGTGGGGACTTTCGGACGAGATCGGACCGATTCTCGTTGGGGACAACGAGCAGGAGCTGTTCCTGGGTCGTGAGCTCCAGACGAGACGCGAGGTTTCCGAGCGCACCGCGCAGCTGGTGGATTCCGAAGTGTCTCGGGTGATCAAGGAAGCGTACTCGCGCGCGACGCAGGTTCTCCAGGAGAATCTGGAGTTGCTGCACGTCGTCGCGGCTGCACTGCTCGACCGTGAGACGCTGACCGGCGATGAAGTCGCTGCCCTCGCTCGCGGTGAGAAGCTTCCTCCGCGTCCGATCAGCCCGCCGCCGTCCGCGCCGGCGCTCGCGACACCGGTGATGCACCCCAAGCCGTCCAAGCCGCCACTCTTCGGAGGTCCGGAGGTAGCGCCGGCGTGAGTTTCTCCTGGCCGTCGAAGTCACAGCGGCCAACCATCTTCGGAATTTTGAACGTTACCCCCGACAGCTTTAGCGACGGGGGTAATTTCATTTCTACGGAGAGCGCGATCGCGCAGGCCGATCGCATGATCTCGGAAGGGGCCGACGTGATCGATGTCGGCGGGGAATCAACGCGCCCCGGCGCGGATTCCGTTCCGGTGCGCGAAGAGCTCAAGCGCGTTCTGCCCGCCATTCGCGCGATTCGCTCGCGCTGGAGCGACGTTCCAATCTCCATCGATACCGTGAAGGCGGAGGTCGCGCGCGCGGCGCTGGCGGAAGGTGTCTCGGTAGTGAATGACGTCTCCGGCATGTCGCTCGATCCCGAGATGGCTACTGTGTGCGCGGAAGCGGGTTGCAATGTCGTCCTCATGCATTCTCGCGGCACGGTTGCCGAGATGGCGAGCTACGACAAGGCGATCTACGGGCGGGATCCGGTCGGGGAAATTCTTTCCGAGCTCGAGGAGAGCATCCAGACGGCGCAACGCGCGGGAATCCATCCGGGAAGAATCGCGCTGGATCCTGGAATAGGATTCTCAAAGAAAACCGGTCACTCGCTGGCCGTGCTCGTCGAGCTGGGACGCGTGGTCGAGAAAGGGTATCCGGTATTCGTCGGCGCATCGCGCAAGCGAGTGATCGCCGAGCTGATCCGTTTTACGGCAGAGAGCGGAGGAAGCTCGAGCGGGACTACGCTCGCCACACAACTCGTCTCCAACGACGATCGTGACATGGCGACCGTCGGCGTCAACGTCGTCGCGTTCTTTGCCGGTGCGCGCATTTTCCGGGTGCACAGCGTGCGCCCAAATCGCCTGGCACTCGATGCCGCGTGGGCACTAACCCCTGAAGAGTCTGAGCTGCTCGTCGACTAGTTCAGCCGGCAGGGACCGGTGGTTGCTCCGAGAAGACCGTTGTGTGCCCAAACCACCATATCAGCAGCCATGACGCCACGACCTGGATCAGAATCAAGGTGGGGAGAAGCGCATGATGCTGCGCGACCAGCGTCCCAGTCCCGGGGCGCGGAAACATCAGCGGGATGTTCAGCAGGTTGAAGATCACGATGCCGATCAGGAGTGCTCTCGATCCGCCAAAGAACTTCCAGCAGGCGACGCAAAACAGGATCTCCACCACGAGATCGAGAAGCGGGATGCTCTGCAGATTGAGCCCGAAGCGCGGGCCCCACGCCATGGGAAGCAGCGCGATGTCCGGCTCGTGATGAATTAAATCGAGGACGATGTGCGAGAGTATCGCGAGTCCAATCGCAGCGCCGACGTAGGTCCGCCGCACCGATTTGCCGAAGCCCCACGCAAGCGCCGCGAGAAAGACTCCCGTGAATATCGAATGGGAGTACGGGAGGAAATCCAGATGGATTTGATCCGGAGTGGTGCTGACGTGTTCTATTCCCAGATAGGTGAACAGAATCCAGAGAAGCTCAACCGCCTGCACCGCGATCAGGAGCGGCCAGAGGCCCACTCGCGGATATTGTTTCTTGAAAACAAGCGCGGCTGAAGCGTGGCTGATCGCGTACGTATTGCCTCCTCGTGCTCATGCGCGTCTGGCAGATGGAATCGCGAACCGCGCACCAATGGGCAACTCGCGAGCCGCTGAGGTAGTTTTGAGTGAGTACTCCCAACTGAGGCGCACCCGATAAGACGCTTTCCTTCGCCGGGCTGGACGACGGCAGCAATTCTCTTGTTCGTGTACATGCTCACCCTTGCCCCCGGCGTCACGCTGTGGGATGCCGGGGAGTTTCTCGCCGCCATCAGGACGCTTGGAATCCCGCACCCCCCGGGGACTCCGCTGTATGTCCTGCTGGGCAGGGTGTGGAGCCTCGCGTTCGGCGACCTCTTTGGATTTGCGCGCTCGATCAACCTGCTTTCGGCGGTATGCACCGCGCTCGGATGCGGCATCCTTGCCAGCCTGTTCGCCAAATGGACGGGCGATAGCTTCGCGGGAACGGCCGCTGGAATCACGGCCGGACTCATGTCCACCGTCTGGCTCAGCGCAACCGAAACCGAGGTATATGCGGTCGCGCTGTTCTTTGGCTGCGTAATCCTGTGGGCGGGCGATCGGGCTGGCGAGAATTCCGACATGCACTGGGCGCTGCTCGCGGCCTATCTCTCCGGTCTCGCCTGGTCACTTCACTTGAGCGCGCTTCTCGTGGTGCCGAGCGCGATACTGCTCGTGTTCAGCACCCACGATGGCTATTTCGCTGTGCCGGTGGGCCGACGCTACGCCGACGGTCGGCGCGAGGCGCATTCCTTCGCGCGATTGCTTCGAGCTTCGATAATGGTCGCGCTGGTCGGAATGTCGTGCGTTCTGTTCATGCTAATTCGCGCGCGCCACGATCCCGCGATCAACCAGGGCAATCCCTCGACGCTGAGCAGTCTTATCGATGTGATTCTGCGACGCCAGTACGACGTCCCTTCGATCTGGCCGCGTCAGGCGCCGGCATACATCCAGCTGGGGAATCTGTTCGAGTACGCCGACTGGCAGTTTGCGAAAGGCCTCGGCCCCGACGCACCGCCGAACTGGTGGCGAACGCCGATCACCGTTCTTTATGCGCTGCTCGGCGTGGTGGGATTCATGACACACCGCGCGATGGATCGGCGGAGCTGGCGCGCGATCGCGCTGCTCTTCTTCGTCTCGACCATTGGCGTGCTGGTTTACCTGAACCTCAAGGCGGGCCCCTCGTTCGGTGTCGGATTCCTTCCGGCAAACGCCCCGCACGAGGCTCGCGAGAGAGACTATTTCTTTTTCTTCGCGTTTCTTTGCTGGGGACTCTGGGCGGGCTTCGGCGCGATCCGGCTATCGCGTCTCGTCAAGGCGCCGTTCAACATGCTCGCTCTCATCCTTCCCTTCGCACCGGGAATTCTGAATTGGGGCGCGGTCGACCGTAGAACCGATCCCGCGGAAGCTTCGGCAAGAGTAGAGCAGGGCGAGATGCTGTCACGAGTTCCACCGAGCGGAATTTTTCTCGCGCTGGGGGACAACGACACCTATCCTCTCTGGTATCTGCAGCAGGCCGAAGGCACGCGCAGAGACGTCACGATCGTCACAGTCCCGCTACTCGGCGCGAAGTGGTACCGCGCCGAGCTGGCAAGACGCTACAAGCTTCTGGA
>Ga0207707_10001803_pt1 | contig 19676 bp, 21 predicted proteins | sample KBSC83BmetaG_FD_184336 | JGI IMG/M metagenome (GOLD analysis project Ga0207707, IMG submission 184336) | Corn rhizosphere microbial communities from Kellogg Biological Station, Michigan, USA - KBS C8-3B metaG (SPAdes) (version 2) | ecosystem: Host-associated > Plants > Roots > Rhizosphere ...
TAGTGATGTTCGACGTATTTGAATAGAGCGTGCCGTTATACGCCTGCACCGTGATCCGATGATTTCCCGGCGCGAGCGGGGCGTTATAGGAAATGTTCGCGGCCCGCATCGCAAGTGCGACCGCCTGGCCGTCGATCCATATCTTCATATATTGCGGACTCGGGATGTTCGTTGTGGCCGCTATCGGAACGGGCGATATCATAGCTGCGCCGTTCGCGGGTGCAGCAATAAAGACGCCGCCTGCGGCGATGGCGACCGGGGAAGCACTGGCAAGAAAAATTGTGCCAAGGGCGGCCATGGCGGCGATTCCGGCGGCGGCGAAGTGGGCTGATTTCATACCGAGGTAAGTACCTTTTTTATTGTGAGTACGTTACAACGCGCTTGTAATAAGAGTTGTATAATGAGCACATGCCAAACAATAAAGATAAGGCGGATGTGGGCCTGGTGGGCCTTGCGGTAATGGGCTCGAACTTGGCGCGCAATATCGCGAGCCGGGGATTTTCCGTTTCGGCGTATAACCGCACGGCGGAGCGGACGCGCGAATTCGAAAGAGAGTTCGGCGGCGCGAATCTGAAGGGAGAGTTTTCATACCGGGAATTCGTGCAATCGATCGAGCGGCCGCGCAAAATCATCGTGATGGTGAAGGCGGGCGATCCGGTCGACATGGTGATCAACGATCTCGTTCCGCTGCTTGATGCCGGCGACATTATTATTGATGCCGGCAATTCGTTCTATCGCGATACGCAGCGGCGGCACAAAATGCTCAAAGAAAAGAATATCCGCCTCGTCGGCATGGGCGTTTCGGGCGGCGAAGAAGGCGCGTTGAAAGGTCCGAGCATCATGCCCGGCGGCGATGAATCGTCGTGGAAAGAGATCGCACCAATCGTGCGTGCAATCGCCGCGAAAGATTTTTCGGGCGGCCCGTGCGTCACATACATCGGTGAAAACGGCGCGGGACATTACGTGAAGATGGTGCACAACGGCATCGAGTATGCCGTGATGGAACTTATGGCGGAGAGTTATGCGCTGCTCAAAAACCTATACCGGCTTTCGCCGCCGCAGATCGCGGACATTTTCGAGAAATTTTATAAGGGCAAACTGAATTCATATCTTTTCGAAATCTCCATGCCCGTTTTGCGCCGCATGGACGACCTTTCGAAAAAAGGATATCTCATCGATAAAATTCTTGACCGGGCAGGGAGCAAGGGCACGGGTCAATGGACATCCGTTGACGCCTTGCAGCGCGGGTTGAGCATCGAGAGCATCACGGAGGCGGTCTTTGCGCGCTATGAATCTGCGGCGAAAGCCGATCGCGTTGCGCTTGCGAAATTGTATCCGCAAAAAGCGGCGTATAAAAAACCGCCGCTCAAAACATTTGTGAAGCTCCTTGAGAATGCACTCTACGCCGCCATGATCAGTTCGTATGCCCAAGGCTATGATCTCATTCAAAAAACCGCGATCGAAGAACACTGGAACATCAACATTGCGGAGATCACGCGGATATGGGAGGGAGGCTGCATTATCCGTGCGAAGCTTTTGCATGTGATTTACGATGCGTATTCGCAGAGCAAATTGAAGAACAGTCCGCTCCTTGCGGTGCCGGGCATTGTGAAGCTCATGAAAAAAAATGTTCCCGATCTGCGGACGTTCGTGCGGGTTGCGGGCGGAAGCGGCATTTCGATCGCGGGGTTTACGAGTGCGCTCTTCTATTTCCAGAATATGACGAGCAAAGAACTGCCCGCGAATTTCATTCAGGGCCTGCGCGATTATTTTGGCGCGCACACCTACGAGCGCACCGATCGCGAAGGCACGTTCCACACCGCGTGGATCGGAGAATAGTTTACGGGCTCCAGTTTACGAGCACGTCATCGACGCGGGGCGTTTGCGTTCCCGTGGGATCTGCGTGGAGAGTAATCCGATAGCGATAATATCGATAGTTGTTGAATGCATTGTAATCGAGCGGTGCCGGCGTTCCTGCCGGATAGGTATAGTATGTGCTCGTCGCGCCGCCCGGACCGTAATAGGTCCATGGACCGGACGATGAATTCGAAACGGCGAGCTGCAGATCAACGGTTGTGCCCGCCGGTTGGTTGCCGTTCCACATCATGGAGTTATATTGCGCTCCGTTCGTGATGCCCGTGTCGAACGTTTCGGAATCGAGATAGCCGATCGATACGCCGACTTTCTTGAATACGACGAGGATCGATCCGGCGCCGGCGAGCGTTGATCCGCTGAACGTGAGCACGACATTGCCGCTCGTTGTCGTTGCGTCGGAGGTCATGTCGGCGATCGTGAGGGGGATATTGCTGCCCGCGACTCCCACCATCTGCCGCCGGGTGAAAGGCGACTGCGGCGTGGATGTTGCCGTGATGTTTTGGCTCTCGGCGAGGAAGAAAAATTCGCCGTTGTATGCCGTCGTGATGCTCGGCGTGCTCAGCGTGTACGTGTTCGTCATATTGGTTGCAACGTTCGCCGCGGTCCATTGGTCGAACGGATCCTGCGCATCGACGCCGGAAATTTCTTCGATCATCACCGTTTCTTCATTTCCGGGTCCAAGAAGGCTTGCGGTGACGCTGAATGCGCCGCTCGAGTACGCAATATTTTTCGCATAATATACATAAAGATATTGGGCCTGTCCCGCCGAGATGACCTGCATAGCTGCCTGTTGATAGGTGTTTCCCTGATTGTCGGTGACGGAGGAGATTTGCGCGAGATATGGATCGAGGGATCGCCATGTGGAAATCGCAACGACCACGAGGTTGCCCGCCGTCGGCGGATTCGGGAATGTTGCCGTGAGCGACAACGTGCCCGAACTCTTTGCGAAGGCGCTTTGCACGTACGCCCCCGCTCCCTCCGCTGGTTTTGCGGGCAAGAAATGGAGCGCCGCCACAAAAAACGCCGCGATGAGCGCGATTCCCGCAATTTTCCATATATGTTTTTTGATCATAAGTTTAACTGGACGGATCCGGGATTACTCCAAATTATAGCGTCTTTCGAAGAGCCGGGAATACTTGCCGACTTGAATGCGCCGAGTATCATATCCCATTGCATTGAGGCGCCGTTCGACGACGTGAAGGTAGCCGACGTCGCGCCGGTTCCTGAAACAATTTTACCTTCCACATAGAGGTCCTGGAAGTTGCTGTTGTCCGGCATGGCGGCAAACTCGGTCCATCCCGCGGCGGGCGTTTCGCCGACCGTCAGGCTGTCGGTTGATGCGCCGATAAGCATTTCACCGGACGCCGCCGGCGTTACGTTCCCCGAATTCGCCGTGGCGCCGATTCCGATCGCGCTTGCGAAACTGTCGAACGCAGAGGTGGTCGCCGCCCCATTCAGGTCGATGGCGATGACCGTTGCTTCGCCGGAGCTCGACAGGTTTCCCGTCACGGTGAATGGCGATGACGTCGCGATGTTTTGCGCATAGTAAAGATATAAGCGCATGGTGGAGCCGTTCGCGCTTTGACTCACCACCCTGATCTGGGTATAGGCGTTGCCGGCGGTATCTGTGATGCTTGAAAGGCTCGTGCTATAGACTGATGCCGCGACGACAATAAGATCGCCGCGCGAAGGAGCATTGGGAAACACCGAGAATGCTTTGTTGGTGCCGGATTCGTACCCGGTGGCGGTTTGCGCTACGTGGATCGTCGTAGGCGGCGCAGGGGAGAGCGATGACGTTGCGAACATGTTGGTGGGTATCATAACCGGCGTGGTTTGTCCGGGGCCGCCCGACCAATCGGTTTGATCGTAGCCGCGGTTGTCGTAGCGTGCGAGAAATGTCTGGAACTGCGTTCCGCCGGACGCGGGAGGCGCCATAACGGTTGTCTTCACCGTTGCACTGTTCGGCTGCACCGAAAGGATGCCGTTTCCGATTTGTTCGAAATCAAAGAGCGTGTAACCGGTCGTTGGGAGATTGGGCCCTTGCGTCCACGATCCCACCGTTCCATCCGGGTTGATGGGGGCATAGTACGCTGTTTTGTGCGCTGCATCGCCCGCGAGCACATATAAATAGCCGTTCAGCGCGATGGCCGTGCCCTGGAGCGCTGCGGGCAGCGGTGTGGTTTTCTGCCAGGAGCCAAGGGATCCCGACGTGTTCACTGCCGCATAAAAAACCGTTGAAGTTGCGGTTCCCTGGTCGTTTACGCCTCCCGGAATGTAAAGAAAGTTATTGTATGCCGCACCCGAACTCCAGATCACGTTGTTCGAAGATTGCGGCGCAACCGCCTCTACGGTCCATGCGCCGATCGTGCCGTCTGCGTTGATCGGAGCATAGTCGGTGTTGCCGCTGTTATTGTAGCCACCCACATAATAAAGATAGTCGTTGTTCACAAAGAGCGTGCCGGCATTCGTGAGGCTCGCAAGGGGCGTTGTTTTTTGCCATGCGCCGAGCGTGCAGTCTGAATTTGATTTTGCATAAAACACCGAAGTGGTTGCCGTGCCCGGATCGCCGCTTCCGAGCATGTAAAGGTAGCCGTTATCCGGTGACGCCACAACATTCACGAGTCCGTTGAATCCGGAAGATTGTGGTATTCCGGTTGTTTTATTCCAGGTCCCGACTTTTCCCACCCCCGCGACCGCCGTGTAATAAATGGTAGTGGTCGGTGTGGTGCCCGCGCCCGGAAATCCGCCGATGGCGTAGATGCAATTATTGATAGTTACGAGATTCGCCCAGCCGTTCCCGGAATTATTGGGAGATTGCGGGAGGGCGGTCGTTGTGGCCCAGGATGATGTTGCGAGCGTAAGCGGGCCCACGGCGACATTCGTGGGCAGCACGGTGATCGTTGCTTGCTTTATTGAAGGATCGTAGGTATTCCCCGATGCGGTGGTCGTTGCATTTCCCGAGCCGTCGCGATAAACGTCTGAAAGCGCGAAATAACGGCGGTATGTGCTCGATCCTATTTTTATCTGCTCCATACCCGGCACCGTGACGAAGGGCGAGGCGTGTGTATTTAAATAATATGTGCTCGAGGTATCCGTTGCGATGCTTGTGAGTCCGTGCCAGTCAAGCTCGGAAAATACTTTCAGGTTGTCTACCAGTCCGCTTCCCAGGCCTGCAACTTGCCGCGCGATCCCGACCGATTGGCCGGTGCGCAGCGAGGGAGCGATGAGGCTCACGCCTGCGATCATCAAGACCGCGCCGATTGCGACGGCGAACAGCATTTCGATGAGCGACTGGCCCGACTGCGGCGCCTCCATATTCTCTATTATATACCTGACTTGCTTAAATGATTAACGAATGATTATATTGAGGAAATGCTTACGGATAAAGAAGCTAAGAAATTCAATGCTCTCGTGGGTCAAAACGACAAGCGCCTCGCGATCGTATTCAAAGCGCTCAGCGATCCGAAGCGGTGCCGCATGTACCGGCTGCTTTTGAAAGGCGACGAGCTGCACGTGAGCGACATCGCGCGCATCATGAAGATTTCGCTTCCGTCCGCATCGCAGCACCTGAAGATTCTCGAAATCACCGGCTTGCTCCGCAAAGAGCGGCGCGGCAAGAATATGATTTTCACTGTGAGCAAAGAAGATCAGATCGTCGGTGCGCTCATCAAGGCGGTGCTCTAAAAACAGCTTCCGGAATTCGTCGGGGCATGGTATAACGGGGTCGGGACATCGTCACTACGAAAAAAGGAGGTGGAAGTTTCTGAAAGATCAGCTGTGGCTTTTTTCTTTGCCCGCGTCCGAAGCGCCCAAGCATTCAGGCGATTTTTTTGAAGGGATAACCGCCGCGCTTTTAGGCGCGCGGCGCAACCCGTCCGAGACGGCCAATAACGGAGATCTTTTTTTGCCCGAACTGTCGGCTCGTATTGAAGTGAAATCGGGATGCCGCCGCGTTCCGATACGAGGCGGACAGCTTGATTATTATCTGCACGAGCTCGTCGATGATTATTCGCTCTGCCTGTACGCGGCGTGCTTCTATCGGCCGCTTGGGGTATCGCATGAAGTCCGCCAACTCAAAGACGCCCGGTCCGATCGGGAGTTACAGCTTTTTCTTTCGCGAAGCTTCTGCTCTTTATACCTCGTCGATGCTTCCGTGCTCATGAAAATGGGTTTGCGGGAGAAAATCGAACCAGGGCGATGGCATTCGGGCGCCGGATTGTTTTATTTGAAGCGCAGTTTCGAATCGGCGTTGAAAAGTTCAATCGAAACGGAACGCCTTCTTTCATCGCTCGCTCTTGACCCCGAGAGCTTCGCTCGCGGACATGGTTTCTGCGCGATGCCGTTCCGCGGTCATAACGTGCGTTTTTTATTCCATTTCCTTTTGCCGCGAAGCGTCATGCTGCCGTTTGCGGCGCTCATCGTCCGACGCGAACGCGAAGGGAAATTCACGCTTGCTCGGGATTTCAGGAATGAATTTTTTACGGCGGCTTCGGAATGAACGTTTCGAAGCTGCTTTTTATTTTGTGATGCCGTTATTTCGCAAGCGAGAGCAGGAGTTTTGCGAGCCGTGTTTTAGGACCGTGCCGCACGAAGGTTCTTGTTTCCATAAGGTTCGCGAGCACGAATTTCGTTTTTTGCTTCGTGCGCGTGGCTTGCCCGGGCGGCTTCACGAACTCGGCGCCCTCGCGTCGGTATTTTGCCGCAAGCTCCGCCGGAGGCTTTCGATTATTGAAGATTGCATAGTCGAGAACTTCGGGGCCCAGATAACGCTCCATCGCTTCGAAAAATTCATCGCCCATCCAGCCGTCCGTTTCGCCGCGCTTCGTCATGAGATTCGCGATATATACTTTTTTTGCTTTCGATTTCTTTATCGCTTCCCGCACGCCTTTCACGAGCAGATTCGGAACGATACTCGTATATATGTCTCCCGGGCCGATCACAATGAGGTCGGCATGCTTGATGATGCGTGCCGCCTCCGGATTGATGCGGGCCTGCGGTTCGAGCCAGATATCCTGAATGGGCGCGCGGCGCGAGTGGAGTCGCGGGATGTCGATGTTTGTTTCGCCGCGGATAATCGTGCCATCCGAGAGCCGCGCGAGGAGGCGCACGTTATCGAGCGTGACGGGCGCGACATTGCCGTCGATATTTAAAATGTTCGAAGCCTCGCGCACGGCCGCCGCGAAGCTGCCCGTCGTTTTTTCAAGGGCTGCGATGAAAAGATTGCCGAAGCTGTGACCGTTCAGGCCGCCCTCTTTAAAACGGAAGTTGAAAAGGTCGCGCATTCTGCCGCTCGAGTGCGAAAGGGCAACGAGCGCGCGCCGAATGTCGCCGGGCGGCAAGACGCCGTATTGATCGCGCAAGAGTCCCGTTGAGCCGCCGTCGTCGGCCATCGAAACGATTGCTGCGAGGTGCGCGCGCGGATCCGCGCTGCGGAGCGCAGCAAGAACGTTGAAGCTTCCCGTTCCGCCGCCGATCGTCACAATATATTTCATAGGGGATTGCTTCGATAGATACGCGCGGACGGCGCGCGAAGTTAAGGTTGATGCGGGTGCCGGCGGATTGACCCGTATTCGTACCAGATAAGAATGACGATCATGATGTCGAAAAACGTGAGCACTTCGAGGAAGAGCGACGGCGACATCACGATCCGATGGATTTGATAAATAATGAAGACTGAAAATCCTCCGATCGCGACCGGATATGCCCAGATTTTCCGCTTGATGAGTCCGATCACGAATGAGAGTTTCAGGATGCCGTGAGCAAGGAGGAGCGTCGCCCAGAATGTGCGCGTGCCGCCGGCGTGATGGATGCTTTGCGAAATCAAATTCCAAAGCGCATCCCAGGGCTGTTCGGAAATTTCATCGCCGACGATCCGTACGCCGAGCGAGCTCAGCGTGTGCGCGGGCACGAGAAATAAAACGAAGCCCGCGACGATTTCGATCGCGCTGTCGACGGCTTTGATAAAGACTCCGATCGTAAAGAGCGCGTGGAGCCTTTTTTCGGATGGCGATTGCATGCCCTCATTATAGAGGGCGCGGCCGATTTGGTATACTGAATGCATGGATACCAAGCCCGTTGTTCTCATTGCGGATGATGAGCCGGAGATTGTGAAAATCTACCAGGCGAAGCTCGAGAAAGCCGGATTCGCGGTCGTTACCGCGGAAAACGGGGCCGTTGCCATCGAGGCGGCGAAAAAAGACCCCCGGCCGAACCTCGTCCTTATGGACGTGAAGATGCCCGTGATGGATGGCGTAGAAGCGTTCGTGAAGCTGCGCGAAGATCCGGCGACGAAAGATATCAAAGTGGTGTTTCTGACGGCATTCAGCGACACGCGCCTTCCGGAGGTGGACAATAAATTCGCCGCGGAACTCGGCGCCTCCGACTTCATCAAGAAAGGAATTGATCTTAACGAGCTTGTCGAAAAAGTGAAGCAATATCTCGGTGCGGCGGCGCACTAAGCGACGAGCATGAAAAAGATATTGTTCATCGAAGACAATGCCGAAATCGTCGCATTATACGAACCGAAACTGAAAGAAGCGGGTTTTGACGTGAAGACTGCGCTCGACGGCGAGCATGGTTTGCAATATGCGCTCGAAGATCATCCCGATCTTATTCTCCTCGACGTCGTGATGCCCGACATGGATGGTATGAATGTGATGCAGCGCATCCGCCAGGAAGGCGAGTGGGGCAAGGGCGTGCCGATCATCATCTTCACGAATTTCGATGTGAACGATGAGCGCTTGAAGCGCGTCGTGCAAGACAAGCCCGCCTATTATTTATTGAAAGCGAATTACACGCCGCACTCGCTGGTTGCAAAGCTCAAAGAGTTCGTGGCGGCACATTGAGTGCGCGCCCGGATAAAAAATGGCCCTCGTCGTGCGAGGGCCTGATGCGTTTGAAAATTTAAGCTGCGTTGCGAGAGAGTTTCTTGATCCGTCCTCCTTGGAGAACGGCACTCTTTATATAGGTTATTCTGCGTCCCGTGAAGGGATCGGAGAAAGTCATAGTTCCTGGTTCGTACACGGCCAGGATCGCGGTTTTGCCAAACCGCGAATCTTCTCGTGCAGCTTGTATTATTTCCGAAGTTATCTTCCGGAAATTTTTTTGGGCGGCAGAACGGCGGTTTGGGCTGGTGGCTTTTTCTAAAAATTTCTGAGGACTGCATTGGTGCCTGCGGAGGACGCGGAGGATGATGTCATCCGCGAAAAACGCTTTGCCATCCGATGAGATGATGGCGAGTCCCTCCGTCTCACTCCCTAGTTCGTGAAACGCCAGCTTGCCCGTGCCCATATGGTACCTGCTTTCTGCTTGCCTGACTTCACCGTACTCCCGCCTGCGGAAGCCGTCAAGCGCGCGCCGTTCGGGGCCTCCTTGAAAGGAATCAGCCCTTTTCCTGTATAATATCAGTATGACAAACAAAGAGTTTTTCATAAAAACGCTGGATGCGGAGATCCCGGTTTTCATAAAGGTCATCGAAGCGACGCCGGGCGATAATCTCGATTTCAAGCCGCATGAGAAAGCGCGCACGGCGCGGAGCCTTATGATGCAACTCGGCTCTCAGCCGGTTGCGATGTCGCAGATCATAACGAAAGGAACCATCGACACGGGTGCATGGAAAGAACCGGACCAGTCGGTGGAGGAAGCGGCGGCCGCTGCGCGGAAAAATTTTGATCAGCTGAAAGAAGATCTCGCTGCGATTCCGGATGAAGAGTGGGAAAACAGCGAAGCGAAGTTTGCATATCCGGGCGGCGAATGGAAGGCGAAAAAGTGTGAGATGGTATGGGGATTCCTGCTCGATGGAATCCATCATCGCGGCCAGCTTTCGACGTATATCCGCATCATGGGCGGGAAAGTGCCTTCGATTTACGGCGGATCGGCCGACGAGCGTCCCGGCGCATAAAAGAGCGTCGAAATAAAATTGAAAAAAAAGCCCCGCATGTGCGGAGCTTTTTTGTTATTGTATTATGCCGCGGTCCGTCTCCCGCCCTTCGCAAGTCCGCCCCACAGCGCGAAAATTACAATCAGCACACCCATAATGACGAACGATGTCGTGCCGGCAGCCGAGTATGCAAAGACGATAACGAGGAGTCCCAGAATAAAGTTAATCCAGTGTTGCCACATAACAGTTTATTTTAAAAATAGAACGACCTTTAATAAAAATTGCGCGCTCATCGGTGCGCAACGTACTTATTATTACAAGGATGAACTCTGTTTATTTCTTGACAAGGGAAAGCCCGCCAAGCATGAGCGCGAGGCGGGCGGGGAATGGAATGGTTATGCTGCTTTTGGGAGCGCGATTCGTGGAGTGGGGGTTATGCGCGATGCGATGGACTTCATCATGGCATATTCCTTGGGATGTGCGTGTTGAAATTTGCGGGGATCCCGGAGAATGTACTGCGGGAATGCGCGCAAAAAATGGTTGCGTGCGACGACGCGCGGCATCAGCTCGAATTGTTTCCCGAATTGCTTTTCTGCTTCTTCGCGGACAATTGCTGAGAAATTGGGCTTGTGGTTCCAGAGGATGAGCGCAAAAGCCGCAAGCAGTTGATATTTAAAATGGATTTTCTCGCGCCATGTGGCGGAGCAAAAGTTTTTGTAATTGATGTAAAGGACGGGATCCTTCGCGTGAAATGGAGTGGCGATATGGATCTGATTGCCCGCTTCTTCGAATTCCCTCTGATGGGGTGCCATGAATGACATTGATGCGAGGGGTAAATCGGTGAGTTCAATGAAAATTGGAGGGACGGGGTGTTCAGGCGCCCATGTGCCTGGTATTTGGTTGAAAAGCCTTCGGACGGTTCCCGTTGCGGAGATGCTCAGATGTTCTCCGAAAATGACGATCATTATCATAACGACGGCCCCTTTCTGATTCCAGAATAGCAGGCCGACTTTCTTTTGACAATAGCGTTCAGCGGCCTACAATAAAAATATGCTTATCGAAATATGCACCGCAAAAATCCATCGGGCCACGGTGACCGAGGCGAATCTCAATTATGTAGGGTCGATCACGATCGATAAAAAATTGCTCGACGCGTCGGGCATCAAGGAATATCAGATGGTGAATATCACGAATCTTTCGAACGGCACGTTCTGGCAGACCTACGCGATGGCCGGCAAAGAAGGCAATGGCGACATTTGCTTGAACGGGCCGCCGGCGCGCCATTTCCAGCCGGGCGACATCGTGATCATTCTCGGCAAGGCCTATGTGACGCCGGAGGAATATGAGAAAGCTGAACCGATGGTGGTCTTTGTGGACGGAAAGAATCAGGTCACGAAGAAGGAGAAGCACCGTTTGGTAGGAAGTAAGTGAAATAATAAAGAGGCCCTTCGGGGCTTCTTTATTTATCCCGCCTTCACGAACTTGCCGACGATCGCTCCTATTAATATCGCTGCACCGCCCAAAATTGCGACCTGCAGCCCGCGCTTCCAGATGTTCACTTTTGCAAATTTCGCGCTCACGATGCCGACGATGAAAAGCGCGAGAATCGAAACGGCAACGGAGTACCAAAGCGCATACACGCCGTCGAACATAATATAGGGGAGGATCGGGATGAACGAAGCAAGCACGAACGAAACGAACATCACAACGCCGCCCACGAATGGCTTGTTGCTTGCGATTGCGCCTGCCGCTTCTTCCGCTGACTCTTCGGAAATGAAACTGCCGACCGCCATCGAAAATGCTTCAACGAATGCATACACGATGCCCGTCAAAATGATCGTCTGGCGTGCCGTGCCCGAGATGTCGATGCCTGAAAGGAGGCCAACCGTTGAGACGAGGCTGTCCGAAATGCCGAACACGATATTGCGCAAGTAAATTTCAACGTTGCTTTGCATTAATAATATAGTAGCAAACCCGCGGGTAGATTTTTTTATTCTGCATCGATGCGCATTTCGCGTTCGTGCGATCGCTTCTTGAGCGCCTCGCGTTTGTCTGATTTTTTCTTCGTGCGCCCGAGACCGAGTTCGAGTTTGATGAATCCGTGTTTCAGATATGCGCGGAGCGGAATCAGCATGCGTCCTTTTTCCTGCAGCGATCCGGAGAGCATCTTGATTTCATCTTTCGTAAGCAGAAGGCGCCGCGAGCGGTCTTCTTCATATCCCGCCGGCATATTCTTCGGCTGATAGGGAGGGATATGGGAATTGACGAGCCACGCCTCGCCGCCGCGGATCAAAACGCGCGAACCCGCGATCTGAAACGAGCCGCCTTTCGCGCTTTTCACTTCAGGCCCTTTTAGTTCGATGCCTGCTTCGAACGTGTTTTCGATTTCGTAGTCGAAGCGCGCTCGTCGGTTTTCGGCAATGTCCGGCATGTTTGTATTGTACCTTGTTTATTGTTCAATCCTGTTTTTCGGGGTATTTTTAGGGAATAGAGAGCATCGGGTCGATGCTCGCGCGTCTATTATTCAATGAAAGAAGAAATCAAGCAAATCATCAAACAAGGGGTCGGTTCTCTTGCCGTTCCGATCGAGGTTACCGTTGTCGAAAATCCGCAGTTCGGGCACTATGCCACGAACCTTGCGATGCGTCTTGCGAAAGAGCGCGGCAAGAATCCGTTCGATCTTGCGAAGGAATTGGCGGCGTCGATTGCGGAAAAAGCTCCGGGCGGATTTTTCCAAAAAGTGGAAGCAGCCCCGCCGGGGTTTATTAATTTTTGGTTGAGCAAAAAAACGATCGCTGAAAAATTTGCGCACGCCGCGTGCGAAGATTCGTTCGGACGTTCATGGGAGCTTGCGGGACAGACGGTGATGGTGGAGTTCACGGACCCGAACCCGTTCAAGTTATTCCACATCGGACATTTGATGAGCAATACGATCGGAGAATCGTTCGCGCGGCTGCATGAGTGGGCCGGAGCGAATGTGATTCGCGCGAATTATGAAGGCGATGTGGGCGTTCACGTTGCGAAAGCGATCTGGGGTATGATGCGGAACGGGGTGCCGGCCGAACACGCGCCCCTTGCCGAGAAAGTGGAATTATTGGGCGCGGCATATGCCGCCGGCGCGAAAGCATATGAATCTGATCCGGCATCAAAGAGCGATATCGATGCCATCAACAAAAAAATATATTCGCGCGAGGATGCGCGAGTGAATGAGCTGTATGACGCCGGAAAAAAATGGAGTTTAGAATACTTTGAAACCGTGTACGCGCGCCTCGGCACGAAATTCAATCATTATTTTTTCGAAAGCGAAGTCGGCGGCACGGGTGTGGACATCGTCCGCGCGCATTCCGATATTTTCAAAGCAAGCGACGGCGCAACTATTTTCCCGGGCGAAGCATACGGGCTGCACACACGCGTGTTTATCAGCTCGCAAGGACTGCCGACGTACGAAGCGAAAGAACTCGGCCTCAATAAAACAAAATTCGATCTGTATCCGCTCGATACGTCCGTCATCGTGACGGGCAACGAGATCGTCGATTATTTCAAAGTGCTTTTGAAGGTGATAGAGCTCGTGCTTCCGGATGTCGCGAAACGCACGCGCCACGTGGCGCACGGCATGCTGCGGCTGCCCTCGGGTAAAATGTCTTCGCGAACCGGAGATGTCATTACGGCCGATGCGCTCCTTACCCAATTAAAAGAGCGGCTCCGCGGACAGGCGAGCGAATCGTCTGACCTTTCACCCGCAGAGCGCGAGGCGGCGACGGAAGTGCTTGCGATCGGCGCGATCAAGTATTCTATTTTGAAACAGAATCCGGGGCAGGACATTGTTTTTGATTTTGAAAAATCGCTTTCCACGCACGGCGATTCGGGGCCGTACATTCAATACGCGTATGCGCGCCTGCGAAGCATTGTGCGGAAAGCGGGGAGTGAGCCGGATGCGCAATTTAATGCGTTGCTTTTGGAAGGCCCGGAAGAGAACGACTTGGTGCGGAAAATTTTGGAATTCCCCGATATCGTTGCTTTTGCGCGCGAATCGCTTTCTTCGAGCGGCGTCGCGTCGTATCTCTATAAATTGTCGTCGCTCGCGAACAAGTTTTACGAAACCACTCCCATTCTGAAAGACGAAAACGAAAAGCGCCGCAATGCTCGCCTTATGCTCGTGTGCGCCGCTGCGCGCACGATAAAAGAAGGACTGAAACTTCTCGGCATCCAGGCGCTTGAGAAATTGTGAGCCGCTATTTTATTTCGTTTTCACAACAACAATCGTGCACTTCGTAACGAGCGCCGCCACGGCGCCGATCGCGGCGAGTGCGGGCGCAAGGAGCGCGCCGACCGCTCCGATTGTAAGCGGGATCTGGACGATCTCTTCTCCTTTTTCGTTTTTGATGATGATCTTCCGCGCGTTCCCTTCCTTCACGATCTTTTTTACCGCGCCGATCACTTCATCGCCCGAAACTTTGAACTCTTCTTGGTATTCTTTCTCCATATCACAATCATACATCGCGGCCCGCGTTTTTCATCTTCTCCTTTTTGGAAATTCCCGTAAAATCTGCTATTTTAATGGATATGGCTGGAACCGCGAACCATAAAAATCCTGATTTTTTGGAGGGAGAATTCAATCTTCCACATCTTGAAGAAAAGGTGCTCGGGTTTTGGAAGACGAACGATATTTTCAAAAAAACGCTCGCGAAACATAAGGCGCGAACATTCGTTTTTTACGAAGGCCCTCCGTATGCGAACGGCCGTCCGGGCGTGCATCACGTGCTCTCGCGCGTCGTGAAAGATGTCATTTTGCGCTATAAATCGATGCGCGGATATTATGTGCCGCGCCGCGGCGGATGGGACACGCACGGGCTGCCCGTCGAGATGGCGGCGGAAAAGGCGCTCGGCATAAAATCGAAAAAAGAAATCGAACAGTATGGCGTGAAGCTCTTCAATGAAAAAGCGAAGGAGCAGGTTTGGATATTTAAAGACGAGTGGGAGCGCATGACGAACCGGATCGGCTACTGGCTTGATTTGAAAAACGCATACGTCACGTATGAGCCGGAGTACATTGAATCGATCTGGTGGACATTCTCGGAAATCGCAAAGCGGAAGCTCTTATATAAGGGGCACAAAGTGGTGCCGTGGTGCACGCGATGCGGTACGTCGCTTTCATCGCACGAACTCGCGCAGGGATACAAAGAGACCGTCGACCGGTCGGTGTATGTGAAGTTCAGATTGAAGAAGGGACAGCGCATCGGCAATTTTATCGCGGATGACTCCACCTATATATTGTCGTGGACCACGACGCCGTGGACACTGCCCGGGAATGTCGCGCTCGCCGTTGGAGAAAAGATCGAATACGTCTTTGTGCGGACGACGGATCCGAAGGAGTCGCTTATCGTCGCAAAAGATTTGGCGGAAAAAGTTTTGAAAGACCGCGACTTCGCCGTGATGGGCGAAATTGAAGGCCGCCGCCTGGTCGGTTTGGAATACGAACCGCTTTTCAAGGTGCCGGCTTTGGTATCGAAAGAGTCATATAAGATCTATACCGCGCCGTTCGTCACGACAACGGATGGCACGGGCGTCGTGCACACGGCCGTGATGTATGGCGAAGACGATTACGCCCTCGGAAAGAAAGTCGGTTTGCCCGAATATCACACGGTGGACGAAGAAGGGAAGTTCAAAAAAGACGTGCGCGAGCTCGCGGGTGATTACGCGAAATCGAAGGAAACCGAAGACAAGATTTTTAAACATCTTGAAGCGGATGGCAACCTGCTGCGCACGGAGGAATATATGCACGAGTATCCGTATTGCTGGCGTTGCGGCACGCCAGTTCTCTATTATGCGCGCACGTCGTGGTTCATTGCGATGTCCAAGCTGCGCGCCGAACTTTTGAAGCGAAACAAAGGGATCAACTGGCATCCGGAACATATCAAAGAAGGCCGCATGGGCGAGTGGCTCCGCGAAGCGAAGGATTGGAATGTTTCGCGCGAGCGCTACTGGGGCGCGCCGCTGCCGATTTGGGAATGCAAAGACTGCGGCCGCACCGAAGTGATCAGCAGCCTCGACGAGCTCTCCGCACGCACCGGCGGTTCAAAAAACAATTATTGGGTAATGCGGCACGGCGAGGCGGAAAACAACATTTTCAATGTTTTGGATTCAGGACAGCGGAAGCTGCATTTGACGCCGCGCGGCCGCAAGCAGGTTGAGGCTTCGATAAAAAAGTTCAAACGGGAACTCGATAGGCACCGCAAGAAAATCGACTTCATCGTGGCGTCGGATGTTTTGCGCACGAAAGAGACCGAGGAGATCGATACGGGCATTTTAACCGGCGAAAAAATCCGCCTTGATAAACGGCTTGAAGAAATCCACCTCGGTCCGAATCTGACGGGCTGCCATGACGAAAAATATCACGCGCAATTTCCGACGTATGAATCCCGGTACGAACTGCGCCCGCAGGGCGGCGAGTCGCTCCGCGATCTGCGCAAGCGCGTGTGGAATTTGATCGAGGAATACGAATCGAAATACGAAGGCAAAAATATATTGCTCGTAACGCACGAGTATCCGATTTGGATGCTGTGCGAAGCTGCAGAGGGATGGAGCGAAACGCGTTCGATCCGGGAAATTACGATGAACGGGGAAAACGTGCAGCCGCACAAGAAAGGCAAGGAGCTCGATTTCGTCGGCTTCGCCGAAATCCGTCCGCTGAACGTGAAAAAAATTCCGCGCAATGACGCGGCGGGAGTTGACGTGCACCGCCCGTTTGCGGACACAATCGCAATCCCGTGCAATGCGTGCAAGGGCGAAATGAAGCGCATTCCGGAAGTCGCGGATGTTTGGTATGACTCGGGCGCGATGCCGTATGCGCAGGCGCATTATCCGTTCGAGGAAAAAACGAATGTGAAGACGCTTTCAAACCTCGATTACCCGGCTGATTATATCTCGGAAGGCATGGATCAGACGCGCGGATGGTTCTATACGCTCCTTGCCATCGCGACCGCGCTCGGCTACCAGGCGCCATATAAAAATGTGGTTGTTTTGGGGCTCATCAATGACAAGCTCGGACAGAAGATGTCGAAATCGAAAGGGAATATTGTGGAGCCGTTTGCCGTGATCGACAAGATGGGTGTGGATGCGCTCCGCTGGTATTTCTATACCGGCTCGCCGCTCGGTGAAACAAAGAACTTCGATGAACATGAGATCGCGAAGGCGTTCCGCCGCACGCATCTCATCGCGTATAACTCATTCGTATTTTGGAAAACCTATGCCGATCGGAATGCGAAATTGCCTGCCGCACCGAAAAATATTCTGGACCGGTGGATTCTTGCGCGCCTGAATGAGACTGCGGATGTCGTTTCGAAGAAGCTCGATGCCTATGAAATCCGTGAAGCGGCGCTCGCGATCGAAGCGCTCATCGATGACCTTTCGCGCTGGTATATCCGCCGCTCCCGCCGGCGCCTGCAGAAGCCCGAATCGATGGCCGATTACAAAGCCGCGTCGGCCACGCTCGGTTATGTTTTGCTTTCACTCGTAAAAATGATGGCGCCGTTTACGCCGTTTTTCTCTGAAGGATTATATGCCGCCCTCGGCGGATCGAAAGAGTCCGTGCATCTGGATATGTGGCCGGCCGCAAATAAAAAGATGATCGATAGGAGGATGATCGCAGGCATGGCGTCCGCGCGTGCTCTTTCGGCTGCCGGGCTTGCGAAGCGCGCTGAACTGGGTATCAAGGTTCGCCAGCCGCTCGCCGCAATGAATGTCGGCGTAAAGCTTGCGACGGAATTTGAAAAAATCGTCGCTGAAGAAGTGAACGTGAAGCGCGTCGTTTATGACCGCGCCCAGAAAGAGGGTATTACGCTTGATACCGTGATCACGCCCGAGTTGCGCGAGGAAGGGGTGCTCCGTGAAGTCGCCCGCATGTTCCAGGAGCTGCGCCAGAAAGCAAATCTTTCGCCGAAAGATAAGATAGTCGCAATGATCGAATGCTCCGCTGAGGTGCGCGGAATGATTGAGCGCAATGAAGATGCTTTCAAGCAAGATATCGGGGCGAAGTCTCTCGAATATCGTCGTTCGGATAAGTTCCAGGCAGAAGAGATAACGAAGCTGGAAGGCGGGGAAGTTTGGATCGGATTGCGAAAAGGCTAAAACTGATTTTCAATTTTTCTTATGCGAGTTTCGAGCGATCCGATGGCGCCATCGTGCACATTAAGCTCGCGATCGTGGAGATCGAGGCGTAATAAAACATCGTCAATCTTCCGATTTACTATTTTGAATTCCGCCTGCATTTCCCCAAAGCCGCTCGCCATCATGTGCGCCAATCTTTCGAGCGTCATTTTTGACATAGTGCGAGTCCAATGTTTAAAACCCTAATTTCTTCTCGAGACGAGTTATCCTCGTGTCATTCACGTGAACATCTTCGCGTAATGCACGAATATCATTCCTCACGTCTTCAAGTTCTCCGTGAACCTGTGCGAATTGTTTATTCATGGTGGTTTCGAGAGCGTCGACATGTACGCCAAGTTCGACAAAGCTGCTTGCCATCATTTGCGCAAGTCGCTCAAGGGTAATTTTCGACATCTTTGCCATGCTTTCAGTGTAGAGGCATGGCTCGCAAAGTCAAAACTTTTTTAATGATTTTTTAATCTCAGAGCGCGAGGCCGATTTTTTTCTTAACGTCCGCGATCTTCGTTTCGGCGATTTTTGCCGCTTTTTTTGAGCCGCTTTCGAGCGTTTTTTTGAGCGTCGCAGGCTTTGCAAGGAGCTTTTTCTTGGTATCGCGGAATTCGCGGAAATAGCTTGAAACCAAAACCGAAAGCGCACTCTTGAATTCGGCATAATTCTTATCCCCGAATTCTTTTGCGACCGTCTGCGGATCCATGTGCGTGAATGCGCCGTAAAGTTCGAGCAGGTTCGAGAGGCCGGGCTTACTTTCACGATCGTACGTTATTTCCGAACCGGAGTCGGTTGTTGCGCGGGCGATTTTAGCGCGGATTTCGTCCGGAGAGTCATCGATAAAGAGGCAGCTTTCCGGCGCCGACTTCGACATTTTCTTTTCCGGATTTTTAAGGCTCATCACGCGGGGGGTTTTTGTAAGAAGGCCTTTCGGTTCGAAAAAGATGTTGCCGAAGCGGGCATTGAATTTGCGTGCGATCGTACGGGTGAGTTCGAGGTGCTGCATTTGGTCATCGCCGACCGGCACGAATTTCGGACTATAGAGAAGGATGTCCGCTGCCATGAGAACGGGATAATCAAAAAGGCCGACATTCACGTTCGCCGCCTGACGCTCCGCTTTGTCTTTGAACTGGGTCATGCGCTCGAGCTCGCCCATGGGCGTGATTGTATTGAAAATCCACGCGAGTTCGCTGTGGGCGGGGATGAGCGACTGGAGATAGATGGTCGATTTTTTCGGATCGAGGCCAGCGGCCAAAAAATCGGCCATCAGATTCAAAATCTGTTTCTGCTTTTCGTGCGGATCGTACTGCTCCGTGAGCGAGTGCAGATCGGCGATGAAGAAATAACAATCGTAATCGCCGGAGTTCTGGAGATCGACGAAATTTTTCAATGCGCCCAGATAGTTACCGATATGGAGTCGGCCCGAGGGCTGGATGCCGGAGACGAGTATTGGTTTTGCCATATTGTGATGATATCACGGACAAAAAACGGCGAAAAGAAAAATTCCGCGCGTAGGCGGAATTTTTCAAGCCCGATCAACTTTTCGTGAGAGCTAGATCTCGATCACGACGGGCAAAATCATCGGCCGGCGCTTCGTTTTATTGTAGAGGAATTGGCCAACCTGGTCGCGGATCAGTGTTTTCAGATAGTCGGTTTCGACTTCGCGGTAGGAAGGGAGGCGCTGCAAAAGGGAGCGCAGGCGTTTCCGAATTTCATCCAAAAGTTCCTGGTTCTCTTTTAAATAGATGAATCCGCGCGAGATGATGTC
>Ga0207707_10001804_pt1 | contig 19674 bp, 11 predicted proteins | sample KBSC83BmetaG_FD_184336 | JGI IMG/M metagenome (GOLD analysis project Ga0207707, IMG submission 184336) | Corn rhizosphere microbial communities from Kellogg Biological Station, Michigan, USA - KBS C8-3B metaG (SPAdes) (version 2) | ecosystem: Host-associated > Plants > Roots > Rhizosphere ...
CTTTATCCCCTGTATCCCTGTTGATCTCTGACTCTGCGTCTCGGCGGTTTGATCAGCCTTGTCGTGTAGGAAGGAGTCTTCCCACGTGATCCTCACTTTCCGGGAGAAGCGGTTAGCGAGGCGCTGGTTGTAGCTGCCGATGATGATGTTCATCTTCGGGTCCTGCTTTAATCGCCAGGCGGCATATCTATTTGTAACTAATTCGCTCTTGCCATGACGCGGAGGCAAGAAGATCATGAGGCGTTTACACTCGCCTTTTGTAATGCGGTCTAGCTGCTCATATATGAGCTTCTGATATGGCCAATGCCAGGTCATCGTGGGGGAGACTTGTTTGAGAAAGGCCTCGAACGCGGTGGGCGGTTGGCTGTCGTCGGTTGGCGGTGTTGGATTGGTTTGTTGCTCCCCTTCAGGGAGCGGATGATCATTGTCCGCATTCCCAGGGTTGCGGCCGACTTCATCGGCCTTACCCTGGGCTATATTATTTGTCCCGGTTGGGGACACGGACGAGCTGAAGTTTGCGCTCTGAGCCAACTCTTTGCGCCAGCCGTATTTGTCGATCCAGCCTTTGCGGCAGCCGGTCTTTGTTTTTTGGTTGTAGAGAATGCGGCGATTGAATGTGAGGCATCCTATCGCTCGCATCTCGGCTTCGATTTGGCGGTGGTCCATCCCGCTCAGATAAAGCGACCGGACGGTGTCGAGGATGAGGGGAGTAGCTCGCATAAGGATAAGTGGTCTGTGGTCAGAGAACAATTTGCCCGCGAATTTCGCGAAAGGACACGAAAAACTTTGGTGACGCAGGCATTGAGTTGCAGAGCAAATATGCCCTACCGCGTCCGACAGATGGGACTATATCTCAGGGATGCAAATTCGCGAATAGCAACTGGCGAGATTGAAGCAACTTTCGATACTTGAAGAGATTTAGTTGTTTGGAGAGATTGAAGAGCTTGAGGAGCTACGCGTTTTTTAACTGGAAGCAAGGGCTAAAGGAGTGAATCAATAGTCCCGGAATGAGTCGAGACACATCGGGATTTCATGTAGCAGGAAGTTGTTCCTTGCAATCGATATCGGCGATCATAGTACTGGCTGTAGCCGGTCAAAAGCCGCAGCATGATGCGCCCGACGGTGTCAGCCTGACGCTCGATCAAAAGATGAACGTGGTTTGTCATCAGGCAGTAGGCGTATAGATAGAAAGGCAGCCTTTGCTTGAGCGTCGAGAGAATCGAGAGAAATTTCTTGTGGTCTTCGTTCGAGTGAAAGATATCCTGCCGATTATTCCCTCGGGCGATGACGTGATAAAGCCCGCCTTCGAGTTCAACTCGTCATTGTCGTGCCATGATCCGGCGGTATCATACGCTCAGCCTTGAACCGCCGTCAAGATAAATCGTAATATCGTAGGCCTGTCCCCCACCATGTTGTTGATGATTCTCATTAGGCTTTCTTAATTCACCCATTTGATGACCTTGCTGATCTGTCGTTGGAGATCGGGGGCGTGTTTCAGACGGCTGAGGGCGGCATCATGGCGGCGGCTGATAATGGCGACGCTGAAGGCGGTAAGTGAAAATGTCTGTCCGCTCAACCCGCGGGTAATCAAATGATACAACCCACCCTCGACCTCAAGCCTCGGTCTCCTTGCCATATAGCCGCTCTGTATAACACCAAACCACCAGCAACACAAGACAAATCATCAATAAAGTAGGCCTGACCCCGATTGTATTCTGGCGCGGTGAAACAAAAGGAATACCACGAATCGAACAATTAGGATAACAGCCCATCCAACGCAAGCCCATACCGTCCAGTTAATCAAAATACCCAAAAGCAGGTTTGCAACGAGCATTTCCAAAAGGTCAGAAAACTTTGAGAACCCTTTCGAGTAGCTCCAGATTATCGGTAGGGCGAGACCGGCCCGGAGGATTATATGAGTGAAGGCTCCAAAAATCGCTAACCACTGCCAACTTCTGATGAATGATAATCTTGTACGCAGCTGCCATCCCAAAATAAGCGCAAGGAAGTACGAACCCAGTCCGACAATTGCTGATGATAACAGCCGCTCAAAATGTTTTTCGCCGCTCTCAGCAAAATATTCGACAGCTAGGCCCAAGCAGAGTCCAAAAATTGCGCTCGTCGTGAAGTCTAGCGTCCAAAGGTCTCGTTTAAACAAAAATTCTCGCATGCTTTCTAATTGCAGATCGATGTCCTTACAGCATCCGCGATTCCTAAAATTCGTCTCAACCTTACATCGACTGCCTCGGCCTTGTAGGTAGTTTCCGTAATCGGGAAGCGTGGGTTATTTCTATCAACATGCGTTCCTGCAACCACCTGGCGCGAGTTCAGAGATGCTCCAAGTTCGAACGCCGCATCTCCAAGATGTCGGTCCCCGAAATTAAAGGTGTCCGTTAGCCACTTATGTCCTGTCGCCAACAAATCCATACCATGGATTCCGGCACTAAAGTATGCAGCGAAATGATGGGTTTGGTCCTGTCCCGGGTCATAAGTGTCCTGATAGGTGCCCTTGAAACCATTCTCGCCCGAAAACGGTCTTGGCGGCCCGGGAACCCCACCGCTCGTATTAGCGAGTGTGAGCTTGTCCGCCGTTAACCCCGGCACGCCAAGGAAAAAGGGCGTGAATGTCTGGTCGATGCTGTCGACGAAGGAGTCCAGCTTCGCATGATCAGTGAGATTCTGGACTCCGCCGAGATCTTTTATTGTCTGGTCAACGATTCCCTGCAGCTTTTGTGCCATGAGATCGCACTGATTATCTCCAGCTTCGATGCCGCCTGTAAATGATGATGCTTCGCTCACATAACCGCCAACTTGGGCTGGAGTTATCCCTCTCGCCGCCAGATTTAGCGCTAACTCATACTGATCTGCCTGCTCCTCAGGCGTTCCAAGGCCGAGTATCGTCGGAAAGAAATTGCCACTAACGCCATTTGCAAAAGACATAAACGGAGTCAAGAGAACGCCGCGAGTTTCGCCTTCGCTGTTTGTAATAAAAAGAGCGCGAGGCCCGCAATCGTTTTCTGGACACTGGGTGCCAGCTCCGGCGCCAAGGATGGTATTGACAAGCGCGCATCCAGTCAGCATGCCATCCACCGTGCAGCCTGCGGAGCCGCCGGTTGGGAAGAACCCGGCCACCATGCTGCCCATTAGCGGTTGACTTGTGTCCTGGCCTGCCACTTCGCCAAAGCCGGCTTGCGGGGTTGAGAATGGGTCTGAGTCGCCGATGCCGACACCAGTTGGATCCATTCTGGTCACGGCCATCGAATGACCAGTGGAATCGGTGCTCACACTGTCGCCCGTGACAGGGTTCTTATGTTGCCAGAGCATTTGCGTGTTTCCGGTGCTCACGCTCTGTTGGGCGATCATCTGATTGCCGATAAAAACATTCGACTTAACCATTGCACCGGAATAGTCATACTCTCGGATCACGTTTCCTGTGACGCTTGAGCGGAGATAGTAGCTTGCAGAGGTCGTGGGTGTTTCTGAATTCACCTGAGAGTTCTCGGCAAGTTTTATCAAAACGCCGTTGCCGTCATAAGAGCTGTCTCGGTCATAAACGGTCGTGCGAAGCGTGTAACCGCCAAGCAAATCCGGCTGCTCCCAGCTTGTGGTCTGTGTCGAAGCCGATTGTTTCCCGGCGGCATCATAGCCCAGGGCTAATGGCGACCATGGGTCCGAATCAGGTGCAGGATCGTTTGTCGACGTTATCCTGCCGTCGGCGTCATAGCTCCAAGAGGTATTTCGGTTTTGACTGTTGTAGGTGTCATCGCCATCGTCAAACTGGCTCCAATACAGGCCTTCTCGGCTGACGGTATTTCCAAACGCATCAAATGTGAAGTTATGCAGGATCGGGTCGCCGTAGGACGAGTGACTTGTGCCATTCTGATAGTCTTGCGCCCTGAGAGCAGCGTAGGCTTCCTTTAGTCTGCCGACATGATCGAATTTATACGCCCGGTCATGCAGTCCATGCCAGGTCGAGTTGTCGGTCCTATCGTCGCTTGCGAATTTCAACAGGCCGTCATTGTAATAGGTGTAATCGCCACCCTCCGCCACGGAGGTGCTGGAACCATAAACCTTGACGCCGGTTACGGAGTAAGAGGTGGGCTGGAGGCGGTTGTTGTATTCGAGTGTTTCGGTAGTCGAGTCGCCGTAGTCCATCGATTTGACAGCGCCCCACCCGCGGTAGCTGATATTCGAGGCATAGGTGCTGACGCTCGAATAAAGCGTGCCGCTGCCGGTCACGCCAGTAAGCCTTCCCGTTCGGTCAAACGCATAGTCTATCTCGGCACTCGACGGATCGGTGATCTTCTTTAACTGGCCCGACAAAGCATATTGGTAGCCAATCGTAAGACCTCCTGAGAGCCCTGAGATCGTCTGAGTCTCAGAGACCATTCTCGACAACTCATCGTAGGAATAGGTGTCTGAGCCTGTGCCGTCGGACATTGCGGCGCAGTTGCCGACGAATCGAACGAATTACAAGACTGATACCGATTTTCCGAATTCTAATCAAAGCTGGTCGCTATCGGCAAATTACTTGCATTCGAACGAGTTTATATCATCGTTCCAAAGTACTTTGCAGACCCTTATGGAACTCGTAGCATCAAGCCTGATTAATGACAATCCTCCCCGCGACTTAGAGAGGTAGTCATGTGACAAATCGTCGCTATGTACCAACGTTTGAGATTCAACCCGGTCCTTATAGTGATTCGACAACCGAGAACTCAAGATAAGTAGTGAATATCTTTCGTCAGCTTCTGTCGTCTTATTGATAACGATCAAGGCATAGTCTCTTGAATCACCATCGTGGTCAAAATCACCGCTAATTACAGGGCATGTCCTCCACTGATTAAGGTCAGCCTCGAAACCGAGATCTTGAGAGGTACCAGCATTTGGGAACCTAAAATCGTTCGGTCCAGCGAGTGTCGTTGGTGTGGCACTAGAAAACCGTCGCCATATCTGATGCCAATCGCGATTCGTGTAGTCAGGAATACTGCACACGTCATCTTTATTGTTATCAATGATTTCAGGCGTCGCAGGTGGAGGCGCAACGCTTGCCGTTTGCTGGCAACACACCAACGTCAAAAACAGGAAAGTTGGACATGCGATAGCAATGTTTCTCAATTTGCTCAACATCTTCATTTACTTCCTTTTTGCTTCAGGCAATCGAAAAATGGTTTGAAATAATCGTAGTTGTGAACCGCATCTGACGCATAACTTTCGCGGGCTGATGCTGGCGGGGGACCATAATTGTAAGCGGTTTTACGAAAGGATCCATTGTAACGATTCAGGCTGAATCCAATAATATTTGAAAGGGTCATCAAGTTATCCAAGGGATCGCCGTCGAACCGGGCATTGTCCGGAATTCTTCCTTTCCATGATCCGTAAGCGTTTCCTACGATGAGCTCAGGGTGATTTCTACTCCACCAAGTTGTCAATTGCGCTGGACCAGCATCACCGCCAGGCCGAATCGCCATTCCGTCTTCCCGTGTCCATATGGCAGCAACCTGAGCTGCTCTCGTTGGGTCCAAACTCCCGGCTGTGATAGCCAGGGCAGCTTGATCTTTGGTTATTCCGTAGCTTGAACCGTTACAGTCGTCAAAGTGATTTATGTAATATTTGTTCGCATAAAGCAGCAGTTCCGGATCCTGAGGACCCGCGGCCCAACTTACATTTAGAGCGCGGTCCCAGGGCATGTGGGCTTCGTCTTGCGTCAACCGTCTCGCTTGGCTCTCTGTGATCAAGCCTGAGTTAGGATCAAATCCATTTATTGTTTGACCATCATGAAGATAAAGCGGTCCGCTCGCATTCGCACCCACGAATTGATATCCGACCGGAACGTACCCGGTGCCATTGATGCCGAATCCCTGCTCTAGCGCGTTTGCGTCAAGCACACCAATTTCCGAGGTGACTCTACCGGATGCCCAGTACTTATCGATCCTTACATTACCGCAGTCATTCTCAGGGCATTGCACCCCGGCACCTGCGCTCAATATCGTGTTGACAAGGGCGCATCCGGTGAGCATACCGTCCACCGTGCATCCTGCCGAACCGCCGATCGGAAAGAATGCGGCGACCATGCTGCCCATTAGTGGTTGGCTTGTGTCCTGGCCGGCGACTTCGCCAAATCCGGCTTGCGGGGTTGAGAAGGGGTCTGAGTCACCCATCCCGACGCCGGTGGGATCCATTCTGACGATCTCCATCGTATGACCGACGGAATCAGTGCTCACGCTGTCACCGGTCACGGGGTTTCTATGCTGCCAGAGCATTTGCGTGTTGCCGGTGCTCACGCTCTGTTGGGCGATCATCTGATCGCCGATAAATACATTTGATTTTACTAATGCTCCCGAATAGTCGTACTCGCGGATCACGTTTCCTGTGACGCCCGAGCGGAGATAGTAGCTCGCCGAGGTCGTAAGTGTATCTGTGTTGACCTGAGAGTTCTCGGCAAGTTTTATCAAAACGCCGTTGCCGTCGTAGGAACTCTCACGATCGTAAACGGTCGTGCCAAGTGGGCAGCCATCCGATAGGTTTTCAAGGGGCCCAGTCTATCGCGGATGCCCAAACAGCTTTTCCGACTGAGTTTTCGTCAATGTGGCTGTCTTTAAGATTTTTTGAACATGAAATATCAACGCGCCCGCCCGATTGCCTTTTCCCTGTGACGTGGGCTGAACCACACCTATCGCACGAATCTGGAGAAAATTTCCATCCATGATGTTGTCCTCTGCTATCGCACTGTGTATCTGATCTTGCATCTGTTTGCACTGCGTCAGGCCGGCACAGGCAAGTTCGACTTCCAAGTAATCTTTACACTGTCCGGAATCCAGCTCAAAGAGCGTATTCCCTTCAAACGACTCTTTAAAAATGCCTTCGATGCTAATCGGCTTTCCCATAAATCGCCCCGGGTTTGAGCTGACATCACAGACTCCGACAACAGCTCGATCCGCAGCACCGGTCCGATTTGGACTCGTTTGTGTCGACGCCGATATTGCGCCAGCGAAGAGGAAGAAAATTGTAGCAACAAGTCGGTTTTTCATATGAGTATTTGCTTTCACTTACCTGGGAAACACTTCGTTCGAAGTATTGTGTTGAGCGGTGCGTTAGAATTAGTACCATCGTTGTAACGCCCCTGCGTATCAACTACATGGGTATCTTCGTGAAGTTTAATCAATTCACGCACATCATCCAGTGACATCCCTTTTATCGATCCAATAGTAGTTATGTCTATGCCATTGGCGGTGTGACCGGTAAAAAAGGCACCTATCGCGTTGATTGTTACGGTCCCGCTCGCAAGTCGGTCTCCATTGCTATTTTCACCGTTTACCGTCATCGCGGCAGTATTTGCCGAATCAAACAATCTCGTTTTACCTTGTGGGGTTACATATGAAAGGCCAACCGTTAGTTTGACGGAGGGATTGCTGGGTTCAAGGATTGACAATGCGTCCTTGTTCACCGTAGTAAAAAAATCTCGACAGGAGGATATGCTTTGAATCCTATTGAATGACGTAAGGCTTACGAAATCGGCGATTTGCTTTAGAAACGGATTTAAGGCGCGTTCATGTTCTACCAGGTTAGACAAGCCCGGTGCGGTGGAGAAAGAAGATTCCGCGACATAAGCGTTTGAAAGCTCATTTACCTGGCCAGCTGTTGCGGACTGACTGCCAAATAATTCAGCCGCGTATCCGGCAAGTCCAGAATAGCCCTGGCGGATCAAGTCAATTAGCGCTGCCCCTGCAAAGTCAGACGTTGCGAAGTCTGATGAAAGGGTCCATCCGGCGCTGCTGCCGCTTCCTGAAAAAGTCATTCCCGCGGGCGCCCAGCCCGCCGGAAGACCGAAAACTGAACGGCCTTGAGCGGCCTGGTCTCCGTTGAACGACGCAAAGCCAACGTAGCGTTGGTCGGCGTTGCTATAAATTCTCGCCTGGCCCGAATTGGCCGCTGTCGCCCATTCTCCTGAGCCGTTTCCCAACATGATTCCCGCAACGTGGCAACCTCCGGCGACGCCGTTTACTACGCACATTGGATATCCACCGCCGCCGAAGTATTCGCCGACCAGGTTGCCCATCATTGATTGGCCCATGCCTTGGCCGGCGACCTCGCCCGGGCCCGGCATTGGGCCTGAGAAGGGATCGGCGTCAGGCATGTTCATTCCGTATGGATCGACGCGTGTGATCTGTGAAGATTGGCCGTTTGTAAAGGTATTGACCCCGTCGCCGGTCACGGGATTTAGATGCTGCCAGAGCATCGTTGTTGTCGTGCTGTCGGTGAGCTGCTGGGCTACCAACTGATTTCCTGCGTAAACGTTGGACTTTCGTTTTAGTCCTGTATTATCGTACTCGGCCAGCACATTGCCGGTGACAGTCGAGCGCAGGTAGTAGGTCGAAACCGTGCCAGGAGTACCGGAATTGACTGTGGTCGTTTCGGCCAGCTTGATCAAGGCACCATTGCCATCGAAAGTGTTCGCACGGTCAAGCTGGATCGTCGTGACGTGGTTGATCCCGAGCGGGTCCTGAAACTGGCTGCTCGTTGTTTGTGTCGACGCCGACTGAAGACCCGCGGCATCAAAGGTCTGATCATATGGCGACCAGGGCAGCTCATCCGGTGCCGGCTCATTTCCGGAGCTTAGCCGGCCGTCAGGCGTCATAACTCCATGCGGTGTTACGGTTCTGGCTATTGTAGGTGTCTGAGCCGGTGTCGAACTCGCTCCAGATCATACCCACTCTCTCCGTCATGTTGTTGAAGGCGTCATAAGTAAACTCGTGTACATACGGCCCGGCGCCATATAACGGCTGGCTTGTTCCATCCCGATAGTCCTGAGCCTGTGCTGCCGAATATGCATGCTTAATTCGCCCGACATGATCGTAAACATAAGCCCGATCGTGCAGTCCATACAATGAAGCATCCGAGCGATCGTCACTGGCAAATTTAAGCGTTCCGTCGTTGTAATAAGTAAAGTCGCCGCCCTCGGGTTGAGCGGTTGTGGTGTTATAGACCTTTATGCCAGAGACGGAATATGACGTCGGCTGGAGGCGGTTGTTATATTCCAGCGTTTCGGTGGTCGAGTCGCCGTAGTTCATCGATTTGAGAGCGCCCCACCCGCGGTAGCTGATATTCGAGGCATAGGTGCTGACGCTCGAATAAAGCGTGCCGCTCCCGGTCACGCCCGTAAGCCTTCCCGTCCGGTCAAAGGCATAGTTGATCTCGGCATCGGACGGGTCGGTGATCTTTTTCAACTGGCCCAGCAACGCATACTGGTAGCCGATCGTCAGGCTTCCGGTTAGACCGGTGATCGTCTTTGTCTCAGAGACCATTCGCGACAACTCGTCGTAAGAATAGGTTGCGGACCCTGTGCCGTCGGACATAGCCGTTCTATTTGATGCCGAGTCGTAGCTATAAGTCACATCAGAGGGAACGGTGATACTGGAGCCGGTGGGGACGGACCAATGGACCTTTGTGGGAAGCGCCCGATATTCGCTGCTTGACGAGTCATCGAGATGGCCATAGGTAAAGGTCGTTACCGCACCCCGCGCATCGGTTACCGTGGCAATCGAATCATCGGCGTTATATGTATAAGCAGTCGTTGTGCCGGTGCTCTGTTCCGGAATATGCTTAGACGAAAGGCGGCCAAATCCATCGTAGCTCATCGTTGTGACCAGTGACTTTTGAGGGGTATGGATATCGGTATTGTCTGTTTGCGTGACCTGCGTCGTCTGGTCTCTCCCGTTTAACACTACCTCGGTCGTCGAATACAGCGAAGCGCCGTCAAGGTCCCAAATCTCGGTCTTGTCGGTGCGACCGAGGATGTCGTCATAGGATTTCTGGGTGCGTCGTTTAGTGGTCTGAAGAGTGCCGGAAACATCGACGGCCGTTGTTACCGGCCCTTTGACGGTCGTTATCTGACCACCCGCACACCCGCAGCCTTCATATGTGATGAGCGTATCCTTGCCGTCGCTGCCTGTTGAGTCGGATGGAATGGAGCGCGTGACGCGGCCCTTCCAGTCGTATTCCTGCGAGTTCCAACGCCAGATCGTGGATCCGCCGTAATAGTCGTCACCAGCCGGGTTCCAAGAGGAATCCATCTCGGTCGGCACCGTCTGACGCGTGACGCGGCCAAGAATGTCGTATTCGGTCACCTGGCCAGTATAGCCGCCCGTGCTGTTCGGATTCTCGGTCCGCGCCTTTCGAACATGGCCCGCACCGTCAAAGAGAGTCTCGGTCAGGACTTCGTCGCTGCTGTTGATCGAGCCGTCGCCGTTCGCATCGACGATGGTCGAATAGGTTGTCAGAGATGTTCCATCCGTTCCGTAGCTGTAGCGGGTGTAGGCTCCGCTGTTTTCGATCTTCTGTTTTGAGATGCGGCCGGTGGTGTCGTCGAACGTTCGAGAACTCGTCTTGCCGTATGTGTTCCCCGAACCAGATGGCGTCGGGCTTCTGGCCCAAACGTTCGCTCCTATGTCGAATCGATACTGGACAGTCGAGCTGAATGGGCCGGGGTCGGTCAGTGTCGTCGGGTAAGCGAATGTGTTTCTCGTCGTTGTCGTATCGTTGAAATTATCCGAATAGTCGATAGCAGCTTTGCGGCTGCGAGGATCGATTGAGGCAACCACTGAGCCGGCGATATCGTAACGAATCTTTGAACTGATCGGTGAGGTCGCTCCTGTTACGTCATAACGCGTCGTCGTGGTCAGGTTCCCGCGTCCAAGAACAAAGCTCGATGTGTAGCTTGTATTGTCATGCTGAATGACGGTTGAAATGTTCTGATTTGATTCGTGGGAGAAATCCTCTTCGTCGTAGCCGTAGGTCACTTTTGACATCAATGTGCCGCCGGAATCTGTGCCTTGCCACAGATCGCTTTCGGCGGGGAGGCCGATGATGCGGCGGGAGGTGTAATCGCTACTGAGGTTATAGGTCGTCTTCTGCGTTTTGAGGACAGTCGAGAGGTCGGTGTCATAGACCTTGACGGTCTCGGCCAGGCCGAATGGAAAGACGCCGGTCGTGGGCTGATAATAATTGATGGTTGTTCGTTTTGTGTTCATGCCGTCGCCGACGCGGGTCTCGGTCACGCGAGGGTTGAGGTTATAGGCGAGCGATGTGTTGTCCTGCGTCCAGTTTGTCCATGTCCAACGTTTACGGGTCGAGCAGTTGTCGCTCGTCGTGCCAATGCAATCCTCTGTTGCAAGCGGAAGGCCCTCCTGCCAGCCGGAATTGGCATAAAACGAGCGGGAATAATGACTGTCGGGATCGCTTGTCAAAACCGTGTCGATACGCGTGCCGCTTATGCTCTGGCCGCTGTAGATCGAATAGCCGGAGACGGTGTTGTAGGTATTAGTAACGGTTGTCTCGGCTCCGCCGTTGAAGTTCTCGGCAAAGTTTTTTACTACGGTAAAGCGCGGACAATCAGACTGTGTGCCCGAGACCGAGCTGATGTCGTTGAGAAGGACATGATTGAGCTCGTCGTTGTTGGGAGCGTAGTTCTGAACCTTTACGACCTGAACGTAGTTGTTATAGGTGAACTTTGTATAGTTGCCGTCCGGATACGTGATCTGCTGAAGGACCTTTATGCTTGTGCCGTTTGGCGGTCCGGCGACCGCGAGCGAGCCGAAGTTTGTAGTTATTGCCGGAGCGGTGCCGGTACCGTCGGTAGGCGTGTATGTGAACGTGGCCCAGGTGTGAGTTGTGTCAGAACCTGCGCCATTGGTGTCCTTCCATGTCTGGGTGATCGTGCTCGGAAAGCCGTCGCTGTTGTAGTTGACCGTTACAACGCGGCCGAGTGTGTCAGTAATGGATTCGAGATGGCCGGACGAGCTGTTCGTGATGCTGATCTTGTTGCCGTTGCGGTCCTTGATCTCGGTGCAGCGAAAGGCGCCTGTGTTCCAGGCATACGACATCTGGGTGCCGTCGGTCGTCGTGACCTTAATGGTCAGGCTCGTCGCATCGGCATTTGGGTCGGTTGCGCTTGTGACAAGCTGCGCGTAGCTCGAGTCGACCGCGTCATAGGTTCCGCTGACGGCAGACTGCCGGAACTCTATCCGACGGCCTGATGGTGTGACCATCAGATATGAGTAGGTCGACTTGGCTCCGTCATAGTAGTTTGGCTCGATGGTCGGAAAGCCAAAGCTAAAGCCGGGTGTTATATTGCTGTAGTCGGGATCAAAGACCATCGCGCTTCCGACCTTTGTCCAGACGAGAGAGTTGTAGGAAATACCAAAGTTGAGGTCGAGACCGGCACGTCCGGGAAGCGAAACAAGCCCGGTGCCCCACGAAAAATTCTGAGAATAAAGATCGGTCGAGCCGATGGCATTCTTTGGCGAGAGGCGAGCGACGGCCAGATCGTCAGTCTCGACATTGCCGCCGACCTGTTTGACGTATGAAGACGGGACCGCAAAGTCGCCGTTCACGCCGAGGACAGGCGCATCGAGAGTGGACGTCGAGCTTTTGTAGATCCACCAAACACCGGTCGTCGGACGCCAGATCGCATAATCCGTCTTTCCATCGCCGTCATAGTCAGCAGGAACCGGCTGGTCGGCATAGTTGCCCCATGTGAACGTTGTGGTGGTGCCCGTGTTGCTGAGCCTTACATACCAAACTCCGGTACTTGGCCGAAAGACCGCCGGGTCCGTTTTGCCGTCTCCATCATAATCGCCGGGAACCGGGACATCGGATGCGAGACCCCAGGAAACGCCGTAATAGCTTCCGCCACTGCTTGGTTGGACATACCAGGTACCATTTGACGGTCTAAAAACCGCGTGATCGGTCAAGCCATCGCCATCGTAATCGCCCGGTTCCGGAATATCGCCAGATGTGCCAAAGGCAACCGATGTAACTGTATGTGTACCGCCACCATCTCGGAAATACCAGGTGCTATTCGAAGGGCGGAAAACCGCCTCATCGATCTCGCTGCCGCCGACATAATTGCCGGGAACCGGAATATCGCCCGACAGGCCAAAGCCAGAGATGGTCGTTGTCGTGCCGGTGCCGCTTTGCCTGATCGTCCATGTGCCCGAGTCGTAAAAGGCAGGGTCAGTCTTGCCGTCGCCGTCGTAATCGGCTGGAGCTTGTCTCGCCGAGGTCGAACCGATCGTGTAGGTCGAATATGTCGAAGTGGTAGAATTTCGGATCTTGTATTCGGTATTCGATGAGTGCCATCGGCTGATATCGGCCTTGCCGTCGCCATCGAAATCGAATGTCGTGACACCCGCCGGTGATGAAGGAGGTGGTGGATCAAGGAGAGTGGTCGGAGCGACCGGTCGCACATTTGCCGCGAGGGTCGACCTGAACGGCTCGGGAAGCTGGTTTGGATCGGCAGCAGTCGTAACCTTTGTGCGCGAGAAATATCCAGCGAGGGATGCAAAAATCTCGGATGCCGCTGGTGGTAGTTTTTCCGTGATGCCGTGCGAAGGCAAGACAAAAGGCTCAGGAGGTGCCGACAGTGGCGGCTGCGCGGCGGACGGCTTAACTCTGGCCGCGGCAACAACTCTCTGATCTCGGATGAACAGCAAGGGCGAGACGATAAGAGTCGTAATGAGCAGCAATGTGAATATCGGTCGGATGACATGGCCGCTAAGGCCGAGGGTTTTGAGACGCGGACCAACCATTTGGAGCAAAATGGAAATGCTCGTGGCGTGCGTCAAGCACTCGGATGGTTTGCTGCCGCTCAGGATTTTGACATTCGTTTTGGACATAATCGTGCCTCAGCCTGCTGCGCGCCCGGGCGCAGCTCCGCCTAAAGGGGGCGATTGGGGAGATTTCAGGAGTAAAGACGGATTTCGACTGGGGGCGAAAAGCTCTCTCTGGGATCTCAGAGCCTACATTTAGAAAGATCAAAGCAAGCCATGGAAGGCTGCGTGCTTTAACTCACCGACTCGTCCCTTGCTCGAAATGAGAAATACTGATCGCAGAAATTTATAAACCTAATAATGGCGGGCGTCAAGCTTAATCTTTTGAAAAAGTGAACTGCGGTTAACAGCGTGATAGATACACGAAGCCAGGTATGGGTTGCTTGGACTAAGAATAGTTTATTCAGGATGTAAATTTGATCACTGCTATACCAGCGAGGCAGGCGGATTTTCCCATTTCACATCGCAAATTTCACAAGGAAGGTCTCACGGGGCTCACAAAGGGCGTAAAGAAGCGTCTGCCGGTTCTCGACAAAAAAGCCTCGACAACTTTATAGGCTCAAAGGGCGCGGCTACGAATCGCGAGGAAAGATGCGAAAGAGCAAGCAACAGAATCTCACACTTAATTTCACAAACTTCAAAAGAAGTCTGACGCGGAGTTTGAAAAGATGAGCGTGTATTAGACTTTGCTCAAAGCGTGAAACGTTCGCCGAGGTAGTGGCGGCGGACTTCGGCGTCCTGGACAAGATCGGAGGGTGAGCCGGAGCGGAGTATCTTGCCTTCGGTCATGATGTAGGCGCGGTCGGTGATGCCGAGAGTCTCGCGTACGTTGTGATCGGTGATGAGAATACCAATGCCCTGCTGGCGCAGATAGACGATGATCTCGCGAATGTCGTCGATCGCGAGCGGGTCGATGCCGGCGAAAGGCTCGTCGAGAAGAATGTATTCAGGTTCGGTCGCGAGACACCGGGCGATCTCGACGCGGCGACGCTCGCCCCCTGAGAGCGCGTCCCCCCGCGTTTTGCGAACATGATCGACGCCAAATTCTTCCAGCAATTTCTCGACCCGAGAAAAACGCTCCTCGCGCGAGATGCTCAGGGTTTCGAGGACCGCGAGGATGTTCTGTTCGGCCGTCAGCTTGCGAAAAATCGACGGCTCTTGCGGTAGATAGCCCAATCCAAGCCGCGCGCGCAGATACATCGGAAGCTGTGTCACATCGCGGCCATTGAGAAATATCGAGCCTTCCTGAGGGCGTTCGAGTCCGACGGCCATGTAAAACGTAGTCGTCTTCCCTGCACCGTTGGCGCCGAGCAGACCGACAATCTCACCCTGCCGAACATTGAGCGAAACGTCGTCGACAACGCGGCGGCGGCCGTACGACTTGACGAGATGGCGGAGCGCAAGCGAACGCTCGGCCGGGCCGTGACCATTCGATTCGGGGGACATGGCGCTGCCGTTCGAGTTACTCACGCTTAGTTCTTAACCTTGTAAACGGAACGCGTGCGGGCGGACGGATTTTGCTTTGATCCGCCGTCGCTTAAGACACGGTTCTCACGAAGATAGACGGTAATTTGACCGCTCTCGGTCGATCCATTCTCGGCATCCTCGACGCGGGCCGGATTACCGCGGATGACGGCCACGTCGCCGTCAGCGGTGTATTCCGCATGATCGCCGACGGCCTTTCGGCCAGGCTGCGTCAGGGTCACGCTGTTTTCGACGATCGTCCGACTCATTTGATTATGATCGTCGAGATAGACATCGGCGCTCTGCGATGTAACGCGATCGGTTCCCTGACGGATGTCTACCGCACCACGATACTGAAGTACGCGGTTGTCACGCGAAAAGCCCAGCGAATCGGCCGATGCGTAAACGGGAACGTTTTTATTTTCTCCTTTGCGTTTTTGTTTCGCGTCATAGAGAAGGCTCTGGACGGAGCCGTCGGCGCTGAACGTGCCGTGCTGTTGATCGATGGTAAATCGATTTGCGCGGACATAATTATTATCCTGCCACGCGCGGGCGTTACCAGAAAAAGTCGCGGTCTGAGCGCGATGATCGATCTCGGTCGTCTGCGACGTCGCGAATACCGGCCTGTCGGAATTTCCAAACGGCGCGGCATTTCCCGTTTTATTTTGGGTGTAGTAGGTTGTGCTGACCCCGCCGCGAAGGTAGGAATGCTGTCCTCGCGTGTCCCAATTTATCTCGGGAGCCTTGGCGCGGATGCTTGAGTCCCAAAACGTGGGCTCATCACCGCGAAGCCGGACGACCTGGTCGGGTTGGCTGAATGTAAAACTCGCAGCGATCGCGTTGCGATCCGCTTCGGTAAATTTAGCGCCGCCTGATGCCTCCAGGCTCTGAACATCTTTTGACTGCTCGTTAAACTCGGCCGTTAGCTTGTCGGCAACGATGGTCTGTTTACCGCGATTGTCGGCCGGCACGGTGGGCTCACGGACGGTTTTCGTATGAAGCTGGCCAACGCATTGCCGCGCATTGTTACCTGTCGAGTAAAAGTCGCAATCGAATCTCGGTGCTTCGATCGTCGTTCGATAATTTTCGGGCGCGGCGCGGAGAGGCTCGACATAGAGCTCGGCGTTGCCGACGGCCTCGGCATGCTTGATGTCTTTACCGTTGTCGTTAAACACAACGTTGACATTATCGGCGGTCACGCGTTTATTCGCCGCATCACTTGCACCGTTTGGCACGTTGAGCTGGATCGTTGCGCGGCCGTCGCCGGACATCGTGGCCGGCAAACCGCCGGACCGAAAGGCTGCGTGCAAAGAGCCGGGTGAGGTGAGCGTGAGCAACGAATATTGAGCGTTGTCGGTCGGCGTGACGACTGCCTTTGTGGTTCCCGATGCATTTGCTTTTTGTATCTGCTGCGCGTCGTCGAAAGCAGCATCCATTTGATCGGCCCAGAGCTCGGTCGTACGCTCGGGCGACGCGCTCTTAAGATAACCCGAGCCTTTTATTGTCGCGTTCCTGATCTTTCGGGCCGCGTCCAGCGACGCATCGACACTGTCGCCGCGGGCGTAGGTCGCGCCTTTTGTAAGCTCGGCATTTCCTGACAGGTGCACGTTGCCAGTCGCCTGTTCGTAAACCGCGTTAGCGGCGCGAATATCGGACGGCGGATCATTGCCCGTCACCATGTGAACGCCGTTTTTCAGCTCGAAGCGGTCGGCCGTTTTGTCGTACAAGGCATATGCCGTTTCGATCGTTGCCTGGCGAGTGCCCTTTTGAGTCGTCTCGATCCAGACATTATCGGTCAGCTCGACGGAGCTAAGTGTTGGCTGCGATCCGCCATTTGCTGGAGCCAGGTGGGCGACGGCGTGCTCCGCTTTAATCGCCGTGGTGCGGTCGCCGTCGGTGCTTAACAGATGCGCCTCGATATTACCGTTGACGTCAAGCTGGTTCGCGTTTTGGTCAAACGAAGCGGAGTCGCCTTTGAACTGAGCGCTCCGGATGTCCTTTGCCGCAGTCTCGTCGCCGGCGACTTCGACATTGACGTCATGCAAAAGATCGAGCCGCTTTTCGGCGACAAAGACTTTCGCGCCGGACGAGGTTCCCCTGACGTTCTGCCGCTCGAATTGAACAAGGTCATTTGCCTCAGCGGTCTCGTCCTTTTTTGTGTAGACGATGTTGGTCGTTTTTACGTTGAGATCGTCACGCGTCACGATATTGACATTACCTTTAAGATAAGCAGTAAAGTTTCGGTCGGGCTCCGGAACGTAGAGAGCGTTGTCGCCTGAGAGCTTATCGACACCGCCATTTGCCGCATAGACCTCGATGTATACGTGATCGAGTTCCTGATGATCGTCGGAAAACGTTTTGGCGTGGTCGGCCTTGACGTAATATTTCTTAACGCCGCCGTCACTCTCGAGTCGCTCGTAATTATTTACCTCGGCAACGACATCGGTCGAGAGCTGAGTGTGTTCGGGCTTGAGCTGAAAGACGCCTTTGTTTCGCTGGCGGTAAAAGCCCACAAGGATGCCAAGAACGGTCACACCAAGCAGACCGAGCGCGGCGATCCGGACCACCTTTGGCAGGCGGGCGCGGAGTGCGTAGGATCGGTTCTTAGCGTCAGCCATTTGCGTGATTATCGATTTTCAGGTCCTCGACGACAAGCTGAAGCCGCGTGTTTCCCTGCCAAACATTCGCCTCAGGCGTGTAGGCCAATTGGATGCAATCATTTACACGCAGAGTTTGCTCTTTAGAGCGTTCGACGCCATCCCACCAAACCGCCTCAAAGCGACGACGCTGAGCATCTTCAAGCTTCAGCTTTAAATGCTTGTCCTTCATAACGAATGGTTCGTCTCGCAAATACAGCCCGCCGGTAACGAAGACGGGCTTTGGATTGCCCGCGCCGAAGGGCTCAAAAGCCGCAAGCGCGTCGACCAAAGGCAAATCGAGAGTCTGAGTCGAAACCGGGGCGTCGATAGAGAGCTCAGGAACGCGGTCGTCCTCCGACAGAGCCTCGGCCGCGTAAGAATTAAGCCTTGTTCGAAGATCGTCGACCCGGTCCGATCGGATCTTCATACCGGCCGCGGCCGCATGCCCGCCAAACTGCTCAAATAGGTCGGCACACGACTCTAACGCATTCAGAAGATGAAACCGGCCAACGCTGCGGCCGCTGCCGTGTGCAAAGCCATTCTCGATCGACAAAACGACCGTCGGGCGGGTGAGCCGCTCAGCGATGCGTGAGGCCGCGAGACCAATGACGCCGCGGTGCCAGCCCTCGCCTGCCACGACGACAAAATGCTGTTTGTCGATATTTTCAGTCTCAAAGAGCGCCAGCTCTGTGATCTTTTGCTGCACCTGCTGCCGCTCGCGGTTGCGGCTGTCGAGAAGCGATGCAAGCCGACGTGCTTCTCCGTAATCCTCGGCCTCAAATAGCTCGATGACATGCTGGGCGATATCCATGCGGCCGGCGGCATTGATGCGCGGCGCGATGCGAAAGCCGATATGATAGCTAGTCATTTCCTCACGGCAGTCAGCGACTTCCATTAGAGCTTTGAGCCCTTGATTGACGGTCTTTGGCAGGTCGCGGAGACCGATCGCGACGATCGCACGATTCTCGCCCGTAAGCTGCATGATGTCGGCGACCGTGCCGATCGCGGCGATTTTTAGAAACGCCGGAACATATCGCTCAAGTCCGCGTTCTCTTAGCAAAACATGCGCCAACTTGAACGCCACGCCGACGCCCGCGAGATGTTTATCGGGATATTGGCAGCCGGTTTGGTTCGGATTGACGACTGCAAACGCTGGCGGATTTCCGTTTTTTTCGTCCGACAGATGATGATCCGTTACGATCACGTCGAGCCCATTGTCGCGGGCCCAGATCAAAGGTTCGAAACTGCGGATACCGCAATCGACCGTGATCACGAGAGAAAACCCGTCGGCTTTGGCTTGTTCAAGCGCGGGCGTGTTGACGCCATAGCCCTCGGTAAAGCGGTTCGGCACGTGAAAGCCTGTTTCGGCACCAAGCATCTTGAGCGCCCGACGGAGCAGTACAGTTCCAGTTGTTCCGTCGACGTCGTAGTCGCCCCAAATGAGGATCTTTTCCCCGTTTTCGATCGCTCGATGCACACGGTCGGCCGCCTCGCGCATGCCTTTTAAAAGCAAGGGATCGTGTAGATGATTGATAGACGGATGCAGAAAACGAAGGGCTTTTTCTTCGTCGTCATGACCGCGGCTGATCAAGAGCGCGGCAACGATCGGCTTCACGCCGAGGCGTGCCGCCAATGCATCGAGGGCCGCGCGATCATGCTTTTTGATCGTCCATCGCTTATTCATCCGCCAACGGCGGGGCTGATCACGCCGCGCCAAAGCAAAACCAAAATCAAGCTGCCCAAAACCAGCCGGTAAATAATGAAGATCAGCGTCGAGTTTCGCTTGAGATACGCCAGCAAGAACCATATCGACGCATAGCCGATGAGGCCTGCGATAACCGTTCCTGCGATCAGCGGCCCAAACGATTCGTGAGGCAAGATCTTCAGTCCCTGCTTTAGTTCCAAAAGCCCGCTCGCTGTAACCGCCGGGATCGATAGCAGAAAAGAAAATCGCGCCGCCG
>Ga0207707_10001805_pt1 | contig 19674 bp, 17 predicted proteins | sample KBSC83BmetaG_FD_184336 | JGI IMG/M metagenome (GOLD analysis project Ga0207707, IMG submission 184336) | Corn rhizosphere microbial communities from Kellogg Biological Station, Michigan, USA - KBS C8-3B metaG (SPAdes) (version 2) | ecosystem: Host-associated > Plants > Roots > Rhizosphere ...
CGTCACCGCGATGCGATCGTCGCCGCGGTCCATCATACTTCGCCGATGCCGTCGATTCGTCCGCTTTCACCCGAGCTCGTCAACCAGATCGCCGCGGGCGAAGTCATCGAGCGCCCCGCGTCGGTGGTGAAGGAACTGGCCGAGAACAGCCTCGATGCCGGCGCGCGTCGCATCGATGTGGAGATCGAACAAGGCGGGATGCGGCTGATCCGGGTGCGCGACGACGGTGCCGGCATGGCGCCGGATGAACTGCCGCTGGCGCTGGCGCCGCACGCGACCAGCAAGATCGCGACGTTCGACGATTTGACGCGCGTCGCCAGCATGGGTTTTCGCGGCGAGGCGCTGGCGTCGATTGCGTCGGTGTCGCGGATGAGCCTGACATCACGGCGTGCGAACGACGGCCACGGTACGCGCCTCGATGGATATGGCAATGCCGCGCCGCAGCCCGCCGCGCATCCCGTCGGCACCACCATCGAGGTGCGTGACCTGTTCCACGCGGTGCCCGCGCGGCGCAAGTTCCTGCGCGCCGAACGTACCGAGTTTGGGCACATCGACGAACTGGTGCGATCGCTGGCGCTGGCGCGCCCCCATGTGGAATTCCGGCTTGTCCACAACGGCAAGCCGGTGCGGATGCTGAAGCCTGCACCGGATGAATCCGCGCAACTGCAACGCGCGGGGGAGCTGCTGGGCGACACATTCGCGCAAAATTGTTTGCACATCGAACATGCCGCGGCGGGTTTGCGGCTGACCGGATGGATCGGCTTGCCGACGGCGTCGCGCGCGCAGGCCGACCAGCAGTATTTCCACGTCAACGGACGTCTGGTGCGCGATCGCAGCGTTGCGCACGCGGTGCGGCAGGCCTACGAGGACGTGCTGTACCACGGCCGGCACCCGGCGTTCGTGCTGTTTCTGGAGCTCGATCCCGCCGCGGTGGACGTGAACGTGCATCCGGCCAAGCGCGAGGTGCGCTTTCGCGATGCGCGTCTGGTGCACGATTTCCTTTTCCATGCGTTGCATGAGGCGGTGGCGCAGACGCGCGCGGGCGAAACGGGGTCAGGTTCACTTTCTCGCAGGGAGATGCGGTTCGGCGAAATATCCGGTCGAGAAAGTGAACCTGACCCCCTTTCGGACCCCGTTTCGCCGCCGCGCCAGTTTGGCTTGGGCGTGCGTGAAGCGCATGCCGATCCCTACGCCGTGCTGCTCGGCCAGCGCGACGCCGCGTCCATTGCGCATGCGCCGTTGCCGGAAACTGAAGCGGGTGAAGCGGCGCCGCTCGGTTACGCATTGGCGCAACTTGCGGGCATTTACATCCTCGCCGAGAACGCCCATGGGCTGGTGCTGGTGGACATGCACGCCGCACACGAGCGTGTTACCTACGAGAAACTGAAGGCCTCGCGCGACGCGCATCAGGTGCGCGCGCAGCAGTTGCTGGTGCCGCAAGCGATCGCGGTCAGCGAACGCGAAGCCGCGGCTGCGGAAGAACATGCGGCCACGCTGGCCCAGTGCGGGCTTGAGCTCGATCGCAGCGGCCCGCGGCAAGTGACCGCGCGCCGGATCCCCGCGTTGCTGGACGGCGCCGACGTGGCGCAACTCGCGCGCGACGTGCTGGGCGAACTCGCCGAGCACGGCAGTTCGCGCCGGCTGGAAGAACTGCAGAACGAATTGCTGTCGACAATGGCCTGTCACGGTTCGGTACGCGCGCATCGGCGTCTGACCCTTCCCGAAATGAATGCGCTGCTGCGTGAAATGGAAGCCACCGAACGGTCCGGGCAATGCAACCACGGGCGACCGACATGGACGCAGCTCTCGGTAATGGAGTTGGACAAATTGTTTTTGCGTGGGCGGTAACCGACATGGATACGGATCGCGAGTACAACCAGGAAATCGAACGCTGGCACGCGCGGCGCATCGAACGCTTGACGGCGCCGGATGGCTGGTTGAGCCTTATCGGCTTGGAATGGCTGAAGCCGGGCGCGAACCGGATCGGCAGTGCGGCCGACAACGACATCGTGCTGGTGAAGGCGCCGGCGCGTCTCGGCACGATCGAATGGTCCGACAACGCATTGTCGATCGTGCTCGATGCGGTCGACGGCGTGACCATCGATGGCGTCGCGCAAAAGCATGCGGGATTGGTTGACGATAGCCATGCCCAACCGACCACCGTTGCGTTCGGTTCGGTGAACTTCATCGCGATCGATCGCGGCGGCCGCAAGGGGTTGCGTGTGCGCGACAGCGAAGCCGTCACGCGCGCGCAATTTGCGGGCATCGAGCGGTTTCCCGTCGACAGCGCGTGGCGTGTCGTCGCGGACTGGCGGCCGCTGGAACCGCCGCTCCAGCTCGCCACCGGCACCGTGATCGGCACCATCGAAAATTATCCGGCCCCGGGAAAAGCGGTTTTCGAGCGCGAAGGGCGGCGGTTCGAGTTGTATCCGGTGCTTGAGTTGCCCGGCGACACGCAACCGTTCCTGATCTTCGCCGATGCGACCTCGGGCAAGGAGACCTACGGCGCGGCACGCTTCCTGTATGCCGACATGCCGCGCGACGGCAAGCTCGTGCTGGATTTCAACAAGGCCTACAATCCGCCCTGCGCGTTTACCCCGTTTGCGACCTGTCCCCTGGCACCACCGGAAAACCGTCTGGACGTACGAGTGGCGGCGGGCGAGCTCAAATACCGCAAAACCCCTTAGTATTCGGGAACCTTTCAGGGCCCGGCGACTCAAAGCTCGGGTCGTCGAGACAGTGTGCGGACCACGGCTGCGCGAAATGGATAGCGGATCTGGAATCGGCATGAACAGGGTTGTCATCGTGATGGTGCTGGTTGCGGGCGCGCTGTGGCCGCTCGACCGCGCGCCCGCACAGCCACCGAAGTCATCGGCCGCGCCCGTGGCAAATAGCGCGGAACTTTCCTACGCGCTCGGCTACGAGGCGGGTCTCGATCTCGGGCAGCGCAGTCTCGACATCGACATCGCCACCGTGTTGCGCGGCGTGCAGGATGGTTACTCGCGCAAGAAGCCCGAGTATTCGCCGCAGGTGATGCAGCAAGTCATCCAGACCATGCAGCGCAAGATGGTGGCCGAGGCCCGTGCCGCCTACGAAAAGATCGCAACCGCGAATCTGAAAAAGGCGCACACGTTCTTCGTCAAGAACGGCAAGAAGCAGGGCGTGGTCACGCTGCCATCCGGCGTGCAGTACAAGGTGCTCGACGGCGGCAAGGGCGACAAGGACGACAAGAGCCCGACACTCGACAGCGAAGTCACGCTGCAATACCGCGGCGAGTTTCTGGATGGCACCGTGTTCGACAATACCGAGGACCGCGGCAAACCCGTGGTGTTTCCGGTGAACCAGATGATCCCGGGCTGGCGCGAGATCATCACGCGCATGCACGTCGGCGATCACTGGCAGGTGTTCATTCCGCCCGACCAGGCTTACGGTATCCGGGGTTCTCCGCCGCGCATCGGCCCGAACGAAGCCCTGGTGTTTGACATACACCTTTTGGGTGTCAAGCCCTAAAGTGAAACCGTTGCTGTGTGCTTCGAGCGTGCGCGCCGCGCCGTGCCGCCACAACCCCGGTCTTGCGCGCCCGGAGCGTGCGCGCAAGGACCATCCCGGTGGTTCAAGAGGGTTGGAAAGCGCGCGGTGGTGGTCATGGCTGTTCGGTTGCGGGCGAAGTTCGCAGTCGCATTCATCGGACTGCGCTACGCTTGGCGCATGCCGATCGAAGCAAGCCATGACGAGGCGACGCCGATCACGCCGTGCATCGGGGTGTGCCGGATGGATGCGGACGGGTTGTGCATCGGCTGCCGACGCACGCTGGCAGAGATCGCCCGCTGGGGCACGATGAGCCAGGACGATCGTCGACACTGGGTGCGCGAGGTGCAGTCGCTGCGGCCGCCGTCGCGGCCATGACCGACTGGTTCGAGGCCGTCACGCGTGCATTGCACCCGCTGGAAGCACCGCCCGCGCTGCCCGCGTGGAATCACGATTACTTGCTCGACCTGGTCGGCGAAGGCCCGCGAGCGGATGCCGCGGTGCTGATGGGGATCCGCGATGTACCGGAACCGCGCGTGGTGTTCACATTGCGCCGTGGCGATCTGGTACGGCACGCGGGCCAGGTCAGCTTTCCCGGCGGACGCACCGACCAGGGCGATTCGGGCGCCATCGAGACTGCGTTGCGCGAAAGCCGCGAGGAAGTCGGACTGGATCCGAACGCCGCCGAGCCGCTTGGCTTCCTGGATTGCGTTGAAACAATCAGCGGCTTTTGCGTGACTCCGGTGGTGGCGCGGCTGTCCGCCGACGTGAGGTTGGTGCCGCAACCTGATGAAGTCGCGAAAATATTCGAAGTGCCGCTGCCGTTCTTGCTTGATCCAGCGAATCTTCACCAGTTCGAATTCGGCTCGCACGGCGAAGCGCGAAAGGTGTATGAATATATGGGTGTCGAGCCGCGCATTTGGGGCGCGACGGCCGCGATGCTGGTGAATTTGATGCGGCGAATGGGTGTCATGACATGAAAGTACACGACGTGTTGATCGATGCAAAGGCGCTGGCGGCCCTCCCGCCGCAAGACGTGCTGATCGTGGATTGCCGATTCGGGTTGGCTGATCCCGGCAAGGGCGAACGGGATTTTCTCGAGGCGCACATTCCGGGGGCGGTGTACGCGAGCCTCGACCACGATCTTTCCGACCTGTCGAAGCAGGGGCTGGGAAGGCATCCGCTTCCGGATATCGAAGTTTTTGCGCGGACGCTGTCGCAATGGGGTTGGCACAAAACGCAACGCGTGGTCGCGTACGACGATGCGGGCGGTGCGCTTGCCGCGGCGCGGCTGTGGTGGATGCTGGACAGCGTCGGCATCGTGGCTTGCGTGCTGGATGGCGGGTGGCAGGCGTGGACGGCAGCGGGTTTTCCGGTCGAGCATGGCGCCGCCGCGCCGCGTGCGGCGACGTCCGTCCCGTTGCATTTCGATCCCGCACGGGTGATGTATTACGAAGAATTGGAAGCACGGCGGGAAAAGCCATCGACGTTGATGCTGGATGCGCGCGCGGCGCCGCGTTTTCGAGGTGAAACCGAACCCCTTGATCGTGCGGCAGGACACGTGCCCGGTGCGCGCAATCGGCCATTTTCCGAGAATCTCGCGGCGGATGGGCGGTTCAAGTCGCCACAGATGCTTCGCGAACAGTTCAGCGCATTGCTGGGCGAGCATCGTCCGGGCGATGTGGTGCACATGTGCGGTTCAGGCGTCACCGCCTGCCACAACCTGTTAGCGATGGAAGCCGCCGGCCTGCATGGTTCGCGCCTGTTCGCGCCATCGTGGAGTGGATGGGTCAGCGATCCATCGCGGCCCGTCGCGACGGGCGACTGAGGTTTGTAGCGCGGGAGTGGGAGTAGCCGCGCAGCGGCGTATCCCGCCCCTACGGCTTACCCTGCGGTTTCGCTAGAACCTGATACCCGGCAGGAGCATCGTCTCGCCGAGAATCTTGCCGCCGAAAAGATGTGCGTTGGAGATGTGCCGCAGCATCACGATGAAATGACCGTGTTGCCATCCCGCGCTGGCGATGAATTCAAAACGGCTGGAAAGCGCATCCGTGCGGGTGCTGGTCGCGGCGGGTTGTTCGCTGATGAACCGTGGTGATCGGTCTGTCACGAGCGCAGGTGAGCAGCCAGGTGGCGGCTACCCGTTCGCCGCGGAGCACATTCATTGTCGTGCGCCTTTGTCCGCTTTTATGAGAAAACGGCCGATCCGCCTGAACAATGTATGATTGCCGCAGAAATGATTGCCTTGACAATTAAAGCCGAGACAGTATCATCCTCGGCATGAATCGCGCTGAAACTTCCTCCGACCGCTCGTTCCAGTTGTGCCGGCTGATCGGCCGGCTGCGCGCGGAGTTCGTCACGGAGGTCGAACAGGAGATGGGGCGCCAGGGCGTCGAACTCAACTTCACGCAGTTCGTCGCGCTCAAGCTGCTCGGGCACGAGGAACCCATGACGCCGGTCGAGCTGGCGCGTGCGCTGCATTACAACCCCGGCGCGCTCACGCGGTTGCTGGACAAGCTGGAACAGCGCGGTTACCTGAAGCGGGTGCCGGATCCGGTCGATCGCCGCGCGTTGCGGCTCGAGCTGACGACGCAAGGCAAAGCCCTGCGCAAGCGCGTGATCGGGTACTGCGATGCCGTCGCCGGTCGCACTTTCGAGAGCACCACGGTCCGGGAGCGGGAGCAGTTGCACGATGTGCTGAGCCGGGTGCTGGACGGGATACGCGCACGGCGCGAATGAGTGCATCCGGCCAGGTCGCGTAAAAATCCGCGCTGTTCGAACGTCATCTTTTTGGAGCGCCATGGTGTGGCGAAGCTGTACCGATCCAGAAGTATCCAGTTTCATCCATTCAGGCAATTCTTGTCCACCCACGCGCAGCGCTTGAAACCCGCGCGCTTGTCCCCAACCCACGAGCAATGCCCTTGAACAATCCGACACGTCGCGGCAATTTTGCCGCCGCGGTCTTCGCCTCCGTGTTGCTGGCCGGCTGTGCCAGCACCGGTGGATTGCACCCGACTGCGACGCCCACCAATCCTGATTCGCTCGCCGCGCAGCGCTCTTTCTCGGGCGTGAAGACGGACAATGCGGCGTGGCCGCAGCAGGGCTGGTGGAAGGCGCTGGGCGACTCGCAACTCGACAAGCTGGTCGACGAGGCGCTGGCCGACAATCCCGACATGACGCTGGTGGATGCGCGCGTCCAGGCAGCGCTGGCCGCCGCCGGGGCCGCAGACGCCGCACGCAAGCCGACGCTGAATGGTGGCGCCAGTATCGCCGGTGCGCGTGTGCCGCCGATCCTGCCGCCGCTGGCGTCCGGTCATTTCGGGGTGATCCGCTACGGCTATTTGAGTTTCAAGTGGGATCTGGATCTGTGGGGCGGCAAGCGCGCCGCGTGGCAGGCCGCAGTCGGCAATGCGCGCGCCATGGAAGTGGACGCCCAGGCCGCGCGCCTGAAACTTTCCGCCGATGTGGTGCAGGCGTATTTCGCGTTGGCGGGCGCCTACGCGCAGCGCGATCTCGCCAATGAGGAATTGCAGCGCGCCAACGATTTCCTGAAGCTCACCCACAAGCGTGTCGCCAGCGGCATCGACAGCAAATTCTCGTTGGCGCGCATCGAGGCCGAAAGTGCGAGCGATCGCGCGCACCTCGAAGCGGCCGACAATGCCGCGCGCAGTGTCGGCCTGATGTTGGCGGCCCTGCTGGGCGCGGGCCCGGATCGCGCGTTGTCGATCGAGCGTCCGGCGTTGCCGGCGATCCCCGCGTTGGCGTTGCCGAGCGATTTGCCGGCCGATCTCCTCGGCCGTCGTCCGGACGTGGTGGCCGCGCGCTGGCGCGTGGAGGCAGCAGGGAAAGACATCAAGGTCGCGAAAACGAAGTTCCTGCCGAACATCAGCATCAGTTCGCTGGCCGGCTTGCTCGCGCCCTCGTCGATGAACCTGTTCTCCCTGCAGAATCGTTTCTACACGATTTCGCCGGCGTTGGGTCTGCCGATCTTCGAGGGCGGCGCGCTGCGCGCCAATCTCGCCGGCAAGGACGCTGCACGCGACATCGCGGTCGCGCAATACAACCAGACGCTGGTGCACGCGATCAACCAGGTCGCGGGCCAAGTCGACGATCTGCAATCGCTGTCGGCGCAGGTGCAGGATGCGGAGGACGCGCGCGCAAGCGCCAACGATGCCTACGCGCTGGCGATGAAGCGCTATCGTGCCGGCGTCGGCAATTATCTCGAAGCGTTGAGCGTGCGACAGGAGCTGATCGCCGCCGAACAGCAATTGGCCAGCCTGCAGACCCGTCGCGTCGGCGCATGGGCCACGCTCAACGAGGCCCTCGGCGGCGGCTTCCGGCCGGCCGCTGACGCGCCGTCGCTGGCTGCCATGCCCCGATCGGCTTCCGACCTTCACGCGCATCAATCCCCGGCACATCAACCCCAGGCACATCGATGACTTCTCCCATCAATCCCAACCCCGTCACCGAAGACGACACCGCGGCGCAACTGAAGGCCCAGCGTTTGCGCAAGCGGCGCTGGCTGCTGCGCGGCCTGATCGGCGTGATCGTCATCGTCGGCATCGGCTGGGCGCTGTATCACTTCCTGGTGGGACGCTGGTACGAAGGCACCGACGACGCTTACGTCGATGGCAACGTGGTGCAGATCACGCCGCAGGTGCCGGGCACCGTGATCAGCATCGGCGCCGACGACAACGACTTTGTGCGCGAAGGCCAGACGCTGGTGAAGCTGGATCCCTCTGACGCCGATGTCGCGCTGGCGCAGGCCGAAGCAGCGCTGGCGCAGGCGGTGCGCAAGGTGCGTGGCCTGTACAGCACCGTGCACACGTCCAAGGCCGACGTCGCCGCGCGCGAATCGGCGGTGCAGCAGGCGCAGGCCGACTACAAGCGCCGCAAGGGGCTGGCGGAATCGGGCGCGATCTCGGCCGAGGAACTGGCGCATGCGCGCGACGCGCTGACCACCGCCCAGAGCGCGCTCGCGGCTGCGCAGGCGCAACTCGCCACCACCAACGCGCTGGTGTCCGATACCGAAATCGCCACGCATCCGGACGTGAAGGCTGCGGCAGCCGCGGTGCGCGCTGCATGGTTGAATGATCAGCGCACCACACTGGTGGCGCCGGTTTCCGGCTACATCGCCAAGCGCACCGTGCAGGTCGGGCAGCGTGTGCAACCCGGCACGCCCTTGATGGCGGTCGTGCCGCTGCACCAGGTCTGGGTGGATGCGAATTTCAAGGAGACCCAGTTGCAGGACATGCGCATCGGCCAGCCGGTGACGCTGACGTCCGACGTGTACGGCGGCGGCGTGACCTATCACGGCCGCGTGGCCGGGCTCGGCATCGGCACCGGCAGCGCGTTCTCGCTGCTGCCGGCTCAGAACGCGTCGGGCAACTGGATCAAGATCGTGCAGCGCCTGCCGGTGCGCATCGAACTCGATGCCAGGGACCGGGACAAGCATCCGTTGCGGATCGGGTTGTCGATGGATGTTTCGGTGAACCTGCATGACCAGTCCGGTCCGATGCTGGCGAAGAATGCGCCGCAACATCCGGTATTCAGCACCGACGTGTACGCGCAGGATCGCGCCGAAGCGAACGCGCTGATCGCGAAGATCATCCATGCCAACAGCGGTCCGATCACCGACAGCGCCGAGGCCAAGGGCGCCGCGATCGCGAGACATTGATGCGATCGTCTCTGATCGCTGCGTCGTTGGATATCTTTGCAATCGTCCATGATCGCTGTTCCGCTCGAATTTGTTGCAACCTTCACGATTACCGGCCAACGAACATCAGAACGTCCATCCTTGGACTGGCTTCTCACAACAGCCGCTTCGGCTGATATCGCAACACTAGGATTCCATGGCCCCCACCGCAGCTACCGCGGCAGCCGGCAGTTTCGGCGAATTCCGTCCCGCCAGCCTGCCGCTGGCGACGCTCGGGTTGTCGCTGGCGACGTTCATGCAGGTGCTGGACATCACCATCGCCAACGTGTCGTTGCCGACCATTGCCGGCAATCTCGGCGCCAGCCTCACGCAATCGACCTGGGTGATCACCTCGTTCGCGGTGTCCAATGCCATCGCGTTGCCGCTGACGGGGTTTCTTTCACGCCGCTTCGGTGAAGTGAAGCTGTTCGTGTGGGCGACCGCGCTGTTTTCGATCTGCTCGCTGGCCTGCGGCTTCGCGACCAGCATGACCGAGCTTGTGCTGTTCCGTGCCTTGCAGGGTGCGGTCGCGGGGCCGATGTATCCGCTCACGCAAAGCCTGATGGTGTCGATCTATCCGCGCGAAAAACGCGGGATGGCGTTGGCGATCCTCGCGATGGTGACGGTGGTCGCGCCCATCGCGGGACCGGTGCTGGGCGGCTGGATCACCGACACTTATTCCTGGGAATGGATTTTCTTCATCAACGTGCCGATCGGGTTTTTCGCGAGCGCGGTGGTGGCCGGACAACTCGGCAAGCGCGTCGAACAACTGCGGCAGGCGCGTATCGACTGGGTGGGCCTGGCCACCCTGATCCTCGGCGTCGGCTCGTTGCAGGTATTGCTGGACAAGGGCAACGAGCTCGACTGGTTTCATTCCGGTTTCATCGTCGTTTTGGCGATCATGTCGGCGGTGTCGCTCGCGGTGTTCCTGATCTGGGAACTGACCGACGACGAACCGATCGTGGATCTGCGGTTGTTCCGGCACCGCAACTTCGCCGCCGGCACGTTGGCGTTGGTACTGGCCTACGCCGCGTTCTTTTCAATCGGCCTGCTGGTGCCGCTGTGGCTGCAGAACACGTTGGACTACACGTCCATCTGGGCGGGGCTCGCGACCGCGCCGATCGGCATCATCCCGGTGCTGATGACCTTCTGGGTCGGCAAGTACGCGCACAAGTTCGACCTGCGTTGGCTGGCCGCATTTGCGTTCATCGTGATGGGCGTGACCTGTTTCATGCGCGGGCGTTTCACCACCGAAGTCGATTTCTACCATGTCGCGCTCGCGCAGTTGCTGCAGGGCCTCGGCGTCGCGTTGTTCTTCATGCCGATCCTCACGATCCTGCTGTCGGATCTGGAAGGTCCTGAAATCGCCGAAGGGTCAGGCGTGGCGACGTTCCTGCGCGCCGTGGGCGGCAGCTTTGCGGCGTCGATCACCACCTATATCTGGACGCGCGGTGGGGTGCTCAACCACGCCAACCTGACCGAACACATCAGCGCCTACGATGCGCAGGTGCGACAGAGCATCGGCGCGGTGGGTGGACACTTGCAGGCGTACGCTGTTCAGATCAATGGCGCAATCAGCCAGCAGGCGATGCAGATTTCCTTCAACCACTTGTTTGATGCGTTGGGCTTCATTTTCCTGGGACTGGTGGCGGTGGTCTGGTTGGCCAAGCCGCCGTTCATTGCGCGCCGCGGCGGCGGGAACGCGGGCCATTGATTTGCGTTCATCCGTGAACGCTGCTTCGGCTGGATCATCGAGATATTCATGACTTCAAATTTTCGAACACCAGAACGGCCATCCCTGGCCTGACTTTCACGAAAGCATGGCTTCCACATCCGCCAACGTTACCCAGGCACTGGGTGAGTTTCGGCCCGCCAGCCTGTCGCTGGCGACAATAGGCCTTTCGCTCGGCACCTTCATGCAGGTGCTGGACATGACCATCGCCAACGTGTCGTTGCCGACCATCGCCGGCAACCTCGGCGCGAGCCAGGACCAATCCACCTGGGTCATCACCTCGTTCACCGTGGCGCAGGCGATCACGTTGCCGATGACGGGGTTTCTTTCCCGACGTTTCGGCGAAGTGAAAGTGTTCGTGTGGGCGGTGCTGCTGTTTTCCCTGTTCTCGCTGGCCTGCGGGTTCGCCACCAGTCTTGCGATGCTGGTGATGTTCCGCGCGATGCAAGGCGCGGTGTGCGGGCCGATGTACCCGATCACGCAAAGCCTGATGGTGTCGATCTATCCGCGAGACAAACGCGGCATGGCGCTGGCGATCATCGCGATGATCACGGTGGTGGCGCCGATCGTCGGACCTGTAGCGGGCGGCTGGATCACCGACTCGTATTCCTGGCGATGGATCTTCTTCATCAACGTGCCGATCGGCGTCTTCGCGTGCGGCCTCGTCGTGGTACAGATGGGCAAGCGCATCGAACAGTTGCGTCGCGCGCGCATCGACTGGGTAGGCGTGGTCACGCTGATCTTGGGCGTGGGTTCGCTGCAGATCCTGCTGGACAAGGGCAATGACCTGGACTGGTTCCATTCCCACACCATCATCGTTCTGGCGATCATTGCCACCATTTCGCTGGCGGTGTGGGTGATCTGGGAGCTGACCGACGACGAACCGCTGGTCGATCTGCGCCTGTTCCGGCACCGCAATTTCGCGGCGGGCACGCTCGCGCTGATCCTCGCGTTCGCCTTGTTCTTCTCGATCTCGTTGCTGCTGCCGCTGTGGCTGCAGAACGTGCTCGGTTACACGGCGCTGTGGTCGGGCCTGGCGGCCGCGCCGATCGGCGTGATCCCGATCCTGTTGACGTTCTGGGTTGGCAAATACGCGCACAAGTTCGACTTGCGCTGGCTGACGGCTTTCTCGTTCGCGGTGATGGGGTTCGTCTGCCTGCGCTTCGGAAGCTTCAATACCGATGTCGACTTCTGGGCGGTGGCGCTGACGGAATTCATGCTGGGCCTTGGCATCGCGCTGTTCTTCATGCCGATCCTCACGATCCTGTTGTCGGACCTCCAAGGCCACGAAATCGCGGAAGGCTCAGGTTCCGCCACGTTCCTGCGCACCGTTGGCGCCAGTTTCGCGGTGTCCATCGTGACGTACCTGTGGCTGCGTGGGAGCGTGGTCAGCCACGCCAATCTCGCCGAGCACATCAACCCGTTCAACCCCGAGGTCCGCCAGAGCATCACCGCCATGGGCGGATCGCTGCCACACTTCGCCGCGGGCATCAACGGCGTCATCACCCAGCAGAGCATGCAGATTTCCTTCAACCATCTCTTCGATGGACTCGGAATCGGGTTCTTCCTGCTGATCGGGGTGGTGTGGCTGGCCAAACCGCCGTTCATTACGCGCGGTGGCGGCCCGAGCGTGGGGCATTAACCGCGGCTACTTTGCCGGAGCGGCATCCGCGCGTTGTTTTGCCAGTTGGACTTCGAAAGCCTTGCGCGCATCTTTTGCATAGGCGCGACATCCGGTGGGGTCTGTCAGCACGCCCATCTTGTCATGCGCGCGTTTGGCCACGCGTTCCCACAAGTCCACCATCTCCGGATGCGGAGCGAGCGGAATGTCGCAGGGCAACGCCGCGATCACCGCAAAGCTGTGCTCGAAATCCCCTACGACATTCGGATAGTCCGGGTTCCCGATCAATTCGTAGCCGGGTGCCGACAGGCTGCCGACATCGACCATGTGCAGGCAGCGCTTGTCCTCGCATGAGATCCACGTCCAAGTCGTGTTGCCCTTGGTGTGCCCCGGCGTCGCGTGTGCGGTCAGCGCCAAGTCACCCAAATGCAGACGCTCGCCATCGATCACCGTGCGCGCCACGTGCACCGGTGGGAACGGGAATCGATCGCCGTATTCCGGATCGTCACGGCCACCGCGTTCCAGCAATGGCGCGTCAGCGGCGCCCGCAATCACCTGCGCGCCGGTGTCATGCGCGAGTTGCGCCAGGCCGCCGGCATGGTCGGAATGCGCGTGCGTGTTGAGGATCCATTTGATGTCGTGCAGATCGATGCCGAGATCATGGATATTGCCTTCGATCAGCTCGGCGTCTCCCGGCACGCCGCCATCGATCAGAACGTCGCCCGTCGACGCGGTGACGAGGAAGACGCCGAGGCCGTGCGGCCCGGCGTACCACGTGTTGCCATAGATGCGGAACGGTTTCTGCGGTGCCGTCCATGAGGGATTGCCCGCGATGTTTTTTTGCTCCGATGCCGGCATGCGGAACGATTTCTGCGGGTTCGCGGCCTGCTCCGGCGGGGGCGTCTGCGCATACGCGCCCTGCGCGACCAAACCGAAAGCAACGGCCGCCGCAATCAACAGGCGCATGCTCGATTCCATTGCCTAACCGGGTTTCTTGCGGCGCAAGCGTTCGACCAGCGCATGCAATGTTGCCTGAGCTTCGGGCGCGAACCAGCCATCCAGAAATGCTTCGACCGGCAACGATGCCGGATCGTCGAACAGCCCCGCGAGATCCGCACGCGCCATGGCGCGTGTTTCGAGCATCGCGTGGCGTGGCAACTGCAACAGTGATTCCAGCCATGCAAGCGTGCGCGTGACGACGTGGTCGACGTCGGTCAATTCGTCGATCATCCCGGCCGCGAGTGCATCGTCGCCATCCAGCATCGCGCCGGCGACCAGCAGGCGTTCGGCACGGTACGGTCCGATCAATCGCCGTAATGCGGCTTGGATGCAGTCGGGAACCGTCAACCCGACCTGCACTTCGTTGAGGCCGATCTTGTATTCGCCGCGCGCCATCACCCGGTAATCGCAGAACAGCGCGAGCACCGCGCCGCCGGCCGGGCTGTGGCCGGTCACGGCCGCCGCGACCGGAATGTGTGAGCGCGCCAGCGCCGCGCACAGACCGAAGAAGTCGTTCCAGAACGCGCGCATCGCGTCGCGGTCGAGTTGCAGCAGGGCGGGGATGTCGAGGCCGGCCGAGAACAAACCCGGTGAACCCGAAAGCACCAGTGCCGCCGCACCTTCTTGTGGCACCTGCACGATCGCACGCCGCAGCGCCGCGACGAGCTCGGGATTCAGCGCGTTGACGGGCGGCCGCGCGAGTTTCAGTTCGCGGACGCGATGTTCATGTTCGATGATGTCGAGCATGGGCTCACAGGTCCTGTGCGTTCCAGTTGTACTTCACGGTATAGGCAAGTGTGGCGCTGCCGTGTGCCGGCACCGTAACCACGAATTCAAGCAGTTGCGGGGTTTGCTTCGACGGTTTGACGCTGGATGAGATCACGCTCCACTCGCGCCAGCGGTTCGGATGTTCGCGCACCGTCACGCTGCGCGCCGAATCGCCGCCATTCGCCAGCGCGATCTTGTACGACTCGGTCATGGTGTGCGTGTTCGCGTCGACATGGAACGCGGTGCGTTCGCGGCTGGCGCGCAAATCGAAACTCTGGCCGAGTTGTACGGCGACGCGCTGACCTTTGGGCGTATCGTCCACGCCGCCTTGTCCGAGCAGCGCGGGTGCGCCTTCGCGATCGATGGTCCACGCGCGCAACGTGCCGGCCGGCAATGCGTCGGGTGCGGTGAATGCGAGCGTGCTGGTGATCGCGCGGTCCTGGTAATCCTGGGCGCCGTAATCGTTGGTGTTGGGCTTGGGCGGGAAACCGATGCCGCCGTCCTCGACTACGTATTCGCGCTGGCAGGAAAGCGTCTGCGCCGGATACAGCGGCGTCAGCGTCACCGTGGCTTTGGGAAGGTCCACTGTTCCCGGCAGCGTGTAGCTGCGGTAATCGCCAAGTGATGCCTGCGCGGGCATCGCGCGCTCGGCGGCCGCCATCGGCGCCGGGCCTTTCATGACGATGCTCTGGAAAGTCAAGGAACGATTGCCGAGGTTGGGTTGACCCGCGACCAGCTTGATCGTCGCGCCGTCATAATCACGACCGCTGCGGTTCGCGATGCTAGCTTCTGGCTTGAACTGCATCCGGCACGCGGCGCCGCCTGCGAGGGTCGCACGGTAAGCCGCGCGCCAGCCCAGGCCGGACGTGGTGTAGCTCAGGCGGGCGTCGCGGTCGCCCGAGGCTTTCGCGTCTACATCCAGCAACAGCGTGCTGCCGCCAGAAACCGAATCCGCGGGCAGCGTGACCGATGCGTAATCGTGAAACAGATGCACCTTGCCTTCCGACATTCGCACCAGCACGCCGTTATCCGAAATACCGAGCAGTTCACCGCTGAACCCGCTGCCGCCGGAACCGGCGGGCATGCCGCTACTGAGCACGCTGACCTGGCTGCCGATCGCACCATCGAGTGCGCCATTGGCGCTGGCGTTGGCCAGCACCACGCGCTGTCCCCGCACGCTGGCGTTCGATCCCAAAGCAATCGCGACAGCTTCCGGGTCAAGCGTTGCAGGCAGCCCGCCGATGCGGACCTGGTGGTTGCCGGATTGCAGGCTCAGTGTGCGTTGTTCGTGCACCAGCGCATGGCCCGCATCCAGCGTGCCTTGCGAGCCGCCTGAAAACAGCGCGTCGTTGTCGGCGTGATAGATCGTCAGGCTGGCGTGATCGGCCGCGAAAGCAGCCGGTGTCGCCAGCAGCGCAGCGAGCGCGGCACAAGGCAATCGGCGTGACATGGCGTGTCTCCCTCGTGGCAGGCAATGTGGCCCGATGATAGACGTGATGCCTGAACGCGCGTCGCGCGCGCATTCAACCTGGTGCGTGAACGCTGCCGATCAGTGCGGCGATTTCATCACTGTCGCGCGCCCGCAGCAGGCGCGGCGCCACGGCGCGCAACGCCTTGCGGTCGCAGCGGGCAAGTGCGTCGCGCTGCGCGAGGATGCGATCGGGCAGCATGCTGAAATCCTCCAGCCCCAGCGCCACCAGCACCGGCGCGAAGGCAGGATCGCCCGCGATTTCACCGCACAGGCACACCGGTTTGTGCGCGCGACGGGCGTGCACGATCACGTGCGCGAGCAGGCCCAGCACTGCGGGATGCGCAGGTTCGTACAACTTGCCGAGCTGGTCATTGTTGCGATCGGCCGCCAGCACGTACTGGGTGAGATCGTTGCTGCCGATCGCGACAAAGTCCGCGACGTGCAACAGCGCGCGCACGTTGATTGCGGCGGCCGGCACTTCGACCATCGCGCCGAGTTCGAATTGGTCGGGAATTTCGTGGCCGGCGGTGCGCAAGTCGCGCGCGCATGCTTCCAGCAGCCGGCGCACGTCGATCATTTCCGCGGCGTTGCTGATCATCGGCACCAGGATACGCAGCGGTCCGTAGCAGCTCGCGCGCAGGACCGCGCGGAGTTGCGTCACGAACACGTCCGGCTGGCGCAGCGACAGGCGCACACCGCGGACGCCGAGCGCAGGATTGGGTTCCTTTGCCATTACCAGACCTGCCGCGTCGGCCTTGTCGGCGCCGAGGTCAAGCGTGCGGATGGTAACCGGCAGTCCACCCGCGCCCAGCACTACATCGCGGTAGGCCGCAAATTGTTCGTCTTCGCTGGGCAAACCGCTCTGGGCCAGAAACAGGAACTCGGTGCGGTACAGACCGATGCCCGCTACCCCAAGGTTGCGCGCGCGCTCGATGTCCTCCGGGCGTTCGGCATTCGCGAACAACCGCAGTTTGTGCCCGTCGCGCGTGCGCGTTTCGGAACGCGCGAGCTGCGCCAAACGCTGGCCTTCGCGCAGCGTTTCGCGTTGCCAGTTGCGGTACTGGGCGAGATCCTGTGCGGTCGGGTGCACCACCACTTCGCCGTGCACCCCGTCGACCAGTGCGAGGTCGCCATCACGCAGATCCTCCAGCACACCTTCGACGTTGACCAGCATCGGCAGGTGCAGGCTTCGCGCCAGGATCGCGCTGTGCGAATACGGGCTGCCGGAACCCGCCACCACCGCGAGGATGCCGTGGCTGGCCATGTGCGCAAGCTCGCCGGGCGCGATGCTTTCGGTGACCAGGATTTCTCCGACGCGCGTCGCGAGTTTCTTCTCCTCGCTGCTGGCCTGGCGCGCCAGCGCGCTCTGCACGCGCGCGATCACATGGTCGACATCTTCGCCGCGGCTGCGAAGGTAGGGATCGTCCATGTTGTCGAACACGGCGACCAGCCGGTCGCGCTGCGCATTCAACGCGGCGGCGGCGCGGTAGTGGCCCTTGCGGATCATCGCGCGCAGGCCTTCGATCAGTTCCGGATCGTCGAGCAGCAGCGCATGCGCGTCGATGAACTCACCGACCTCGCGCGCCAGTGCGCCGTGCAATTTGCGGCGGAGCTCTGCCATGTTTTCGCGCGCGACCGCGAAGGCGCGTTCCAGTCGTGCGATTTCAGTGTCGACTTCGAAATCTGGCAGCGGCGAATTGTCGATGCTGAAGCGCGCGGGACGTTCCAGGCGCACCTTTCCCAGCGCCATGCCGGGCGACGCGGGGTTGCCTGAGAAGACGCGCCTCATGCACCCTCGTCGAACTTGCGGTCGAACAGCGCCGCGACCGCGTCCAACGCCTGGGCTTCGTCCGGACCTTCGGCGCGCAATGTGAGGGGCGTGCCGATGCCGGCCGCCAGCATCATCACGCCCATGATGCTTTTGGCGTTGACCTCGCGTCCGCCGCCGACAAGCCAGATCGTGGATTTGAAACCCTGCACCAGTTGCACGAGCTTCGCGGAAGCGCGTGCGTGCAGGCCGAGTTTGTTGCTGACCACGATTTCCTTTTCGACCATCGGGACGTTCCGGGGCGGCGTCATCCCGTTACGTTACCAGCAAGCGGGAGAAAACCGGAAAGTGCAGAGCACGGTGGAACCGAGCGAAGGCGCCGTGCGGCACCTGTCTGTCTTGACGAGTGGTCCCGTCACACCTTGTCGATGCAAATCCCGCCCCGTCCACCGCAGGCAGCGACCTCGGCCAGTTCGTCCAGCGGCTTGTCGGGGTAATTGAGCACCCGCAGCAGCATCGGCAGGTTCAGGCCGGATACGCAGCGCGCGTGTACTCCGAGGCTGGCCAGCTTGTTGGCGATATTGCAGGGCGTGGAACCGTACAGGTCCGACAGCACCAGCACGCCGCCCCCGCGGTCCAGCGCGCGCGCGGCACGCGCGGCGGCCGGCAGCATGGTACCCGGATCGTCGTTGCCGCCCACCTCCAGCGCGTCGAGTTGGCAGGGCAGGCGCGGCATTACGTGCTGCGCGGCGGCGATCAGCGCGTGGCCGATCTCCTCGTGGGTCAGCAGCAGGATACCCGCGGCGGGGGCGGGGGAGGCTTGGCGAAGGGGGGAAGCAATAGTCATGGCGGGATGGGAGCGCGTTCACCGTTGGACGTGCAAGATTCAGTCCAGATGGCTTGAGGCTATTCCAGTTCTCGGTGAAAGGTGAGCACCTGTTCGCGGCTGGCCCGGTAGTGTTCAGCCAGCCGTTCAGCCAGATACACCGAACGGTGCCGGCCACCGGTGCAGCCGATCGCGACGGTCAGGTAGCCCTTGTCCTCACTTTCGAAGCGTGGCAGCCACGCGTCCAGGAAACGTCGAATGTCAGCCAAGTATTGTACTACCGATTCTTGAGCGTCCAGAAATTCACGCACAGGCGCGTCCTGCCCCGAAAACGGGCGCAAACGCGCGTCCCAATGCGGGTTGGGGAGGCAGCGTGCGTCGAATACGAAGTCCGAATCGGGGGGGATGCCGCGTTTGTAGGCAAACGACTCGAACAACAGCGTGAGGCCGGGTGACACAGCGCTGTATTCGGTGGTGATCAAGCGACGCAACTGGTGCACATTGGTGTCGCTGGTGTCAATGGAACGATTGGCGATGGCCTGCAGCGGTCGCAGGCGGCGGCGTTCTTCGGCCAGCGCGTCGATCAGCGAAAGACCGTCGTCGGACAGCGGATGGCGGCGGCGGGTGAATGCGTAACGCTTCAACAGCACCGCGTCGCTGGAATCCAGGAACACCAGTTCGGCATCGGCGCCCGCCACCGCCAGTTTCGACAAAGCCTCGGGCATGCGATCGAGATCGCCCTGGTTGCGCACGTCCACGCCCACGGCGATGCCCGAAAGGGCGCCACGGCCGCCCTCGGTCAGCGCCCGGTACAGCGAGGGCAGCAGTCCGGTCGGCAAGTTGTCCACGCAGTAGAAGCCCAGGTCCTCGAACGCGCGCAGCGCCACGGTCTTGCCGGCACCCGAAAGGCCCGACAGCACCACGATGCGTACGGGCTGGGTGTGCGAGGTATCGTTCGTCTCTGGCATGGGCATCACCCGGATTGGCGTTGCAGGCGCGCGGCCTGGCGGTCCATGAAAATGTGGGCCTGATCGATGCCCTGCGATTTCAGCATGTGGCTGCGCACGGCGGCTTCGACCAGCACCGCCAGGTTGCGGCCGGGCGCGACCGGGATCGTGATCTGCGGAACCTTCACGTCCAGCACTTCGTGCACGCCGACGTCGCCGGTCAGGCGCACCATCGCGTCCTCGGGCTCGTTGCCGGCCGGGCGCAGGTGGACGATCAAGCGCAGGTACTTCGATTGCTTGACCGCGGTGTGCCCGAACA
>Ga0207707_10001806_pt1 | contig 19672 bp, 13 predicted proteins | sample KBSC83BmetaG_FD_184336 | JGI IMG/M metagenome (GOLD analysis project Ga0207707, IMG submission 184336) | Corn rhizosphere microbial communities from Kellogg Biological Station, Michigan, USA - KBS C8-3B metaG (SPAdes) (version 2) | ecosystem: Host-associated > Plants > Roots > Rhizosphere ...
TGGTTTGTTCGGTGGAAAGCGGCATGGGAGCCTTCTCGATGAATGAACGTGTTGAATAGAGCAGGTTCCGGCACGTGGCTTGTGCAACGACACCACGATGCCGTTGCACAAGCCGCCGCCGGGATGGAGGGAAGCCGGATCTTCGGCTTCGGTGAGCCGAATAGTCTAATGGCAACAAGCGGTTGGCTACAAGGGCCCGAGAGAATGCCGGCAGCGTGGCTGGCCGGCCCGGAATCGTCGATCCGGCAACAAAAACGCCCCGGCAAGCCGGGGCGTTCAAATCAGCAGCCTTGCGGTTGCTGGATTACTTGGCGCTGGAAGCCGGGGCCGAGGATTCGGCCTTCTTCGCATGATGATGATGCTTCTTCGAATGCTTCTTGGCGTGATGCTCGGACTTCATGGCCGGAGCCGAGGTCGCCGGGGCTTCGGCAGCAGCCGGAGCGGCGGCCGGGGCGGAGCTGGCCGGGGTGGTCTGGGCGGCAAACGCCGGGATCGAGAACGCGGCCGCGACGATGGCGGCGAGGATCAGCTTACGCATTGCAATGGTCTCCTGGAATAGCGCGGGCCACGATGGCCCGGCGCTGCGCATATTCTGCCCGATCGGCAGTCTGGCCGCTGAACGCAAATGAAGATTTTTCGACCCGCCATCTTGCAATTCAGCAGGGGGGAAGGATTGACCGCCGTGCCCCGGTTCGCCATCCTGACCGGCTGTGTCTTTCACCTTGCCTGGAATCACGATACATGGCCGCCTCCACCCGCTACAACGCCGCCGACATTGAAGTGCTTTCGGGTCTTGAACCGGTCCGCCGCCGCCCCGGCATGTACACCGACACCACGCGGCCCAACCACCTCGTCCAGGAAGTCGTGGACAATTCGGTGGACGAGGCACTGGCCGGCCACGCGAAGCAGATCGACGTCACCGTGCACAAGGACGGCTCGGTCACGGTGATCGACGATGGCCGCGGCATGCCGGTGGACATCCATCCCGAGGAAGGCGTGCCGGGCGTGGAGTTGATCCTCACGCGCCTGCACGCGGGCGCGAAATTCTCCGACCGCAACTACACCTTCTCCGGAGGCCTGCACGGTGTCGGCGTGTCGGTGGTGAATGCGCTCTCTTCGTTCCTTGAAGTGCTGATCCGCCGCGAAGGCACCGAATACCGGATGCGTTTCAAGGATGGCGAACCGGTCGGCAAGCTGGAAACGCTCGGGGACGTTCCGAAGCGCCGCACGGGCACCACGCTGCGTTTCCTGCCCGATTCGAAATACTTCGATACGCCGAAAATCTCGCTGCCGAAATTGAAGCACCTGCTGCGCGCGAAGGCGGTGTTGTGCGCCGGGCTGACTGTCACGTTGCTGGACGAAGCGAGCGGCGAACATGACGAGTGGCGCTACGAGGATGGCCTTGCCGAATACCTGAAGTCCGAACTGGGCAGCGCACCGTGCTTGCCACCCGAATTGTTCGTGCACCACGCGCAGCGTGAGGACGGCGGCGTGCACGCCGCGTTCGCGTGGATTCCGGACGGCGAGCTGGTGCAGGAAAGCTACGTCAACCTGATCCCCACCATCCAGGGTGGCACCCACGTCAACGGCCTGCGATCGGGCCTGACCAATGCGGTGCGCGAGTTCTGCGATTTGCGCAATCTTCTGCCGCGCGGCGTGAAGCTTGCACCGGAAGACGTGTGGGAACGCGTTGCATTCGTGCTGTCGGTGAAAATGCGCGATCCGCAGTTCGCCGGGCAGACCAAGGAACGGCTGTCCTCGCGCGACGCGGCCAGCGCCACCGAGAACGCGATCCACGACGCGTTCTCGTTGTGGCTCAATCAGAATGTTTCCGCGGGCGAATCCATTGCTCAGCTTGCGATCGAACACGCGGCGGCGCGCATGAAGGCGGCCAAGCAAGTCGTCCGCAAGAAGATCACGCAAGGCCCGGCCCTGCCTGGCAAGCTGGCCGACTGCGCATCCACCGATCCGGACCGCACCGAATTGTTCCTGGTGGAAGGTGATTCCGCCGGCGGCTCGGCCAAGCAGGCGCGCGACAAGGATTACCAGGCCATCCTCCCGCTGCGCGGGAAAATACTGAATACGTGGGAAGTGGAGTCCGCGTCGGTGCTGGCGTCGGAGGAAGTGCACAACCTGGCGATCGCGATCGGCTGCGATCCCGGCAAGGACGACATCTCGGGCCTCCGCTACGGCAAGATCATCATTCTTGCCGATGCCGATTCCGACGGCCTGCACATCGCCACCTTGCTGTCCGCCTTGTTCCTGCGCCACTTCCCGGCGCTGGTGCGCGAAGGCCACGTCTGCGTGGCGATGCCGCCGCTGTTTCGCGTGGACGTGGGCAAGCAGGTTTTCTATTGCCTCGACGAATCCGAACGCGATGCGCTGTTGAAACGCATCGAGCGCGAGAAGATCAAGGGTGCCATCAGCGTCACGCGCTTCAAGGGCCTGGGCGAAATGAATCCTTCGCAATTGCGCGAATCCACCATCGACCCCGACACCCGGCGACTGGTGCAACTGACGATCGATGACGTTGAAGCGACGTCGAAATTGATGGACATGCTGCTGGCGAAGAAGCGCGCCTCCGACCGTCGCAACTGGCTGGAAGAAAAAGGCGACCTGGCTTCGCTGGAAGTGTGATTCGGAATTCGGAATCCGGCAGATTCAACGATCATCCGCTTCGGCCACGCCCCACGCCAAGGCCAGCATCGCCATGCCGAGCGCCGCCAGCAGCAGCATGATGGTCGGCGCCGACCACTCGCCGCTCATCCAATCCCGCCAGGCGGTCCGCGGCAACGGAGAGGACAGCAACGCCAGCCAGCACGCCACTGCCCCGGTCGCGATGCCGAACCACAGCGGCCAGGTCACGCGTCGGCGGCGCTGCGGCAACCGTTGCAGCAGCCGTCGACTGAAACCTTCGTCAAGCACGGGACCATCGAACTGCTTGCGCAGCAACTCCTCGATCGCATCGTCTTGTGACTGATTCATGATGCCTCCTCTACGCGGGCGGCCTCGTTCCAGGCCGCCAACCATGCCTTCAACTTTGCCTTGCCGCGCGTCGCGTGCGTCTTCACCGTTCCCAGCGGCATCGCCAGCACGTAAGCCGCTTCCTCGTGGCTGAGTCCCATTTGCACGCAATGCAGCAGCACCGTCTGCTCGGCAGCCGACAGGCGCCGCATGGCGCGCTTGAAATCCAATTCCAGGTCCATCGCGTGCGGCGGCGCATGCAAACGTTCTGCCTCACCTTCGCTCGCGTCGTCCGCAGTTCGCGGCTGCTTTCGATACGCCTGCAGGAAGCACGAGTAGGCAATGCGATAAATCCAGGTGGAAAACCTTGCATCGCCACGAAACTGGTCGAGCTTTCGCCACGCCAGCAAAAACGTCTCCTGCGCAAGGTCATCCGCGCCGGCCGCATCGCCGTGCAGCAAGCGGCGCAACTGGGCGCGCACCATGCCTTGATGGCGGAGCATCAATTGTTCGAATGCACGACGATCTTCGCCCAGCAAAACCCGTGTCACCAAAGCCTGATCGACGCGCGCCTCGGCAGCGCCGTCAGTCATGCGCAGCGTTGCGCCGATTCAACCACCAGCTGGCGAGGTAGCCGAGGCCGATCATCAGCGGCAGCAGGCCAAGCCCCCACAGGCTGCGGACGCCGACACCGTTGTCGAAATGACCCGGCAAGGCCATGAACATCGCCATCAGGCCGAGGCCGGCGCCGATCAGCACCAGCGCGCGTCGGCGTTCCGAAAATTCGCCCTGCGGTTCCAGCAGTAATTGCGGCGACAGCTCCACGCCTTTTTCGGCCAATTGCAGCAGGGTGCTGTAACGCACCTGCGATTGCAGATAGCGGTAGCGGAAGAAGATGAGCACGATCAGCGTCGGGCCGAGGAACAGCACTAACGGGATGATGAAAATGACGGGATCCATGGTTTTGCTCCGGAGATGCGGACAGATGAGGGAGTGGTGTTCTCGTTTCCCAGCAATGAATCAATTGCACACAGCGATGCTGTTTGAGCGCTGATCAATCATGACGACGAAGTGTTGCAGCGCACGCGCGCCGACCAACAGTTCCGGATAGCGATCCGAGACGCGGACCGGGACCTTGGACAGGCTCACCCCGCCGATCCGGAAGGGTCCGCGCACCGTGGAGCGCATCGTCTCGATCCGCGAATTCGTGAGCCGGCCGCGTCCGGCCTGTTGCAACGGAGCATCCGAAACGCGTTCGAACAGCGACTTGGGCAAGACGAAAGTCACGTTGGCGCCGGTATCGAGATTCCCCTCGGTTCGCAGGTCGCCGATGGAAATCGGCACGCGAAATGCGCGTTCATAGCTGAGCACATGCGCTTCCGATGGCGAGAGCGATAATTTGCGGCTGAACGACAACGTTCGCGCAGGGTAATCGATGATCAGCAGGCCATCCGCAAAGAATTCGCGGCCGATGATTCCGGAGAACGCCGCATCCGGCGACATCCGGCTGCTGTAATCCCGGGTGACGACGTCCAGGTTTTTCCTGGACAAACCTCCGAGTTCCAGGGAATCCAGGTGTACCGTCGCAACCTTCGCTGCCCGTACGCCATCCGAAGTCATTGCCGGCTTATGCATCTTCAGGTGAAGCGCGGCAACGAGACTTGCATCCGCACGCCCCCAACCGCTTGCGCCGGTGTCAACGGCAAACTTGAATGGACCGCGGCCATTGACCCGAGCCTGGACGTAGATTCGCCCGTCGACGATATCGAACGGCATTTTCAATCCGAAGTCTTTGCCCGGCGCTCGCGCGAGCTTGCAGACGCCGGGCGCAGGAGCCGCATGTGCATTCCCGAAACCGAAGAGAGTTGCCACGCAAAATATCAGTGGCGCCGCGAGGATCCGTCTACCGGACATGCGATTTCTCCAATGCGTCGGGCTTGGTGGATTCCGCAGCCAGCAAGTCGGCGATCTTCTCGGCCAGCAACCAGTGTTGCGACGGCCCTTCGTTGCTGGTCAGGGCCACGGCCGCACCGGTTTCCCAGACCATCTCCAGGTTTGCCGTGGTGCCCTCAATGCCCCCCTGGTGTCCGCGGATGTGGCGGCCATGCGAGAGCCGTTCGCCGAAACCGGCTGCAATACCACCGGGCCAGGACGGCACTTCGCCATCGAACATCTTCGCCAGCGTCGCAGGTTTGAGCAGCCTGCCTCCATTCAGGGCCTTGGCGAACCGCAGCAGGTCGGCATTGGTGGAATAACCACCACCGGCCGGGCCGCTTTTGTAGCCGATCTTCAGCCAGTCGGCCTTCCACGTACGGGAGAACACACCGTCATCGTGGAAGTAGCCAACCGCAAGCCCGGGAACGATCTCGTCCACGCTGTCGAAGCCGCTGGATGTCATCTGCGCGGGTTTGAAGATATGGCGCTGGATGTAGTCGAAGTAGCTTTCGCCGGATACGTTTTCGATGATGCGACCGAGCAGCATGTAACCCGCGTTGCTGTAGCTCAACTGCTTGCCGGGCTGGCCCGCCAGCGGCTGGCGGGCGATAAGGCCCAGGTAGTCCACCGGATTGACGTAGCGTTCGGAGTGCTCGAAATATTTCGGCACCAGGAAATCGCCCAGGCCCGCGGTGTGATGCAGGAGTTCCCATACGGTGATCTTCTTCGCCGTCGCCTGGTCGGGATATTCCGGAACCAGCTTCGCCAGCGTGTCGTTCCACGACAGTTTGCCGGCCTCGAGCAGTTGCCCGATGGCAACCGCAGTGAACATCTTGTCGATCGAGCCGACGTGGAACTTCGTCTGGTGGTCGACCGGCACGTTGAAACTGCGTTCGGCCAGGCCACGGCATTCGTCGAACACGGTCTCGCCGCCATCGGAAACGGTCACGCAGCCGGAGAAATCGGACCCGCGCACCAGCCGGTCCAGTACCGCGTGTATCTGTTTTCCCAACTCCGCATGCGACACTGGTCCCTTGGGCCAGTCGGCATAAAGCGGATTGTCCATCGGCACCAGCATCGCCTGCGCGAGCCGGTCCGGATGCGCCGTGTCGGCGGTCAGCCAGAACAGGGCGGCCTGCCCGTTGCGGCGTCCCTTGACGGCGACTTCGAGCAGCCCCGGCTGGTGCGGATCGGTGCGCACATCGAACACATCCACGCCGCCGCTGTCGCGTGCCGCCGAGACCAGGTCCGTGACAAACGCCGCCTTGTCGTCGGGGGCGATGGACGCTGCCAGAACGGTGGGCGCCCATTGCCGGATCCGCGCGGGATCGTCGGCATTGGCATGATGGATCAGTTCACCGGCGAGTCTGCCGACCGCAGTGTCCGGCAAGTTCGCGGTGGCGGCTGTTGCGATCGAGGCAACGAAGACGAGCGAAAGGAGCGCGGTGACGGCCGCAATGGGGGGACAGCGTTGCATCGTTGAGGCTCCTGAAGAACGGACGATTCAACGATTGGATGCAGCCACGGGGCGAAATGGATTCATCCCGAAGTGATAGACAGCGCTGCCCTTCCAGCCCGGCTGCGCTGGCGCTAAGGTAGCGTCATACGGAAGGAAACGCCCATGTCGCTCACACCGCCGTTCAACCTGCAACGCTGGATCGACGAGCACCGCCACCTGCTGAAGCCGCCGGTCGGCAACAAGTGCATCGTGGATGGCGATTTCATCATCATGATCGTGGGCGGCCCGAACGCGCGCAGCGACTATCACTGGGACGAAGGCCCGGAGTTCTTCCATCAGCTCGAAGGCGAGATGGTGTTGCGCGTGCAGGATGGCGGGCAACGTCGCGACCTGCCAATCCGCGCCGGCGAAATCTTCTACCTGCCGCCGCGCACGCCGCATTCGCCGCAGCGGATGAAGGATTCAATCGGCCTGGTGATCGAGCGCCGCCGCTCGCCGCACGAGAAGGACGGCCTGTTGTGGTTCTGCGAAAAGTGCAACCACAAACTCTACGAGGAGTATTTCGTCCTCGACAGCATCGAGAAGGATTTCCCACCGGTGTTCGAACGTTATTACGGTTCAGCGGAAGCGCGCACCTGCAAGGCTTGCGGACACGTCGACCAGCCACCGGCGAAATGATGGCCGGCGCGTGGAATGGGTATCCGTGATCCCTGGTAACGCGTCAAAAGGGCGTGGCTTTCGATCTGCGGCTGACGTGGCGCCAACCACCCGGAACGCAAAACCGCACCGGACGTCCTGTCCGGTGCGGTCATTGCAATTACCTGTCCGCTTTACTGCAATGCCGCCGCGGCTCGGCCCACGTCGAAGCTGCCGAGACCCGTGGCCCAGTCCCAACCCAGCTTGGCCAGATAGCCGCCGTTGTTGCCTGCACGCACGTCATGCAACACCGAAGCCGGCAACGCGTACAGATGCGGTGCCGCGAATCCCAATCCCGGATTGCCCTGCAGGATGCGGGCCCAGGCACCGGCAGCCAGCGGAGCGGCAAGACTGGTGCCACCCACCTGGTAATAGTTGCCCTGGAGCAATACGAGTTCGCCCGAACTCGGGTTGGCATCGAACGCCACGTCCGGACCGCGTTGACCAGCAAAATCGCCGTAGGTCAGGCCGGTCTGCCACGGCTGCGCCATTTCAGCCGAACTCGGACTGCCGCCCGCGCCCAACCACACGTTCTCACGCGCCCAGGTCGTGTCGGATGCCCGCAGCGTGGTCCCGCTGACCGCGACCACCCACGGCGAACTGGCCGGGTAGCTCGCGGAGTTCAGCCCGCCATCGCCGCACTCGTCCGAACCGGAGTCACCGGTCGAAACCGTGAAGGTTTGCCCTTGCGCGGCCGCGATCTGGAACATCGCGTCGTTGGATTGCATCGAACCGTCGCCACCCTGGTTCGCATCCTGATAGCGCTCGCACTCGCCGAACGAAGCGTTGATCACCTGCGCCGTCGGTTCTCCCATCGTCGGGGTCACGATCTCGGTCAGCGCGTCGGTGATCGTGGTGTTGTAGCCGCCGTACGCGGCATAGAAGGTCAGGCTCTTCACGCCACCGCTCATGGCGACGATGCTCTGGCTGTCCATCGACCACTCGGTCTCGCCCTCGTCGAAATTGCCGGCGCAGGTCGGATCGCCAATGGTGGTGCCGCCCAGGCCTTCACCCGTGTTCCAGTCGATGCCATCGGTATCGGTGCAGACCACATCGACGGTGCCGGCGCTCAGGCCGGTGTTGGCCGTGAAATCGCTCAGGTCGTTGACCGTGTTCTCCATGCTGCCCCAGCCCCACACCCCGACATCCACGTCGGTGGCCGCCGGCAGCGAGGAAGCACCGTAGATGTCCGCGAATTCGGTCGGATAGTGGCCTTCCACTCCAATGGTGCTGGTCGCCAGCGGCCGCGCCAGGATGTGGGCCTTGTGCACGGTCTGCAGGCCGAGGACCGCCTGCACGGTACCGCGCAGGGACGCCGGAATCTGGATGGCCGCACTGTTGGCAAATGCGTTGCGCCCATCGTGGGTGCGTACATTCACCAGCGAGGTGTTGAACGCGGACTTCACCGCGGCCGCGCTGCCGGTGGCGTGCACGAGCATGCGATTCGCCGAAACCTGGACGTTGCTGAACCCGGCACCCTTCAGGTAGTTGGCAACGGCCTCGGCCTGCGCCTGCGTCGGCAGATGGCCCTGCAACTGCGCGTGGCTCATCACACCGTGCGAGGGCTGGCTCAGGAACGCCTTCATCCCCGCGTCGTCACGCAACTTCAGGGCCACCGTCACGCGAACGGACTCGGACAACGGCACGGCATTCTTGACGACATCGCCGTGATTGAGGGTGGTTGCCTTGGTCAACACGCTGAACTGCGCAGTGGCTACCGGGGTGGCCCTGACTACGCCTGCATCGGCGGGTGCGATCGCAAGCGCCGCACCCGAGACGCCGAGTGCGCCCGCCACGGCAAGCACGCTGGCCCGATTTCGAAACTTTGCACATTGTTTGAACATGTACGTGTCCTCTTACGCAGGTTTAAAGGGGCATCAAAAGCGATGCTTCGTTTCGTTACTGCTTGGTCACATCCCGATCTGTTCCACAAAGTCGCCGCGACCGAAAAGTTGCCAACTGATTGCGAGCCTCGTCGTTGAATTTTCCATTGCAAGCGCCGCTCACCAACCGAAGCCCACGCCCGCACCCACGGAGCTTTCGCTGCCGCTGACCGAACCGCCGATGGTGATCGTGGCTTTCTTGCCCAGAGCGCGCTGATAACCAACCGACAGCGCCGATTCGCCACCGCTGTTGCCGACACCCAAGCCCACGCGATTGGTAGTATCGATACCGGCTGCACTGGCGGCCATCTGCACCATCGCGGTGCTCATCGCCGAGATGCGATCAATGCGCTTGTCCTGGTCGTGGAACTTCGCGTTCACCTGCTGCTGGTATTGGTCGAACGAATCGGTGGTGACGTAGTTGGCCAATGCCTGATCGGTGTATGCCTTGGCGGAACTCAGGGTCTGCGTGTTTTGCGCGTCGGCATACGTGTTGGCCGACTGCAACGCTTCGCGCGTCTGCTGATCCGTGTATTGATTGCTCGATGCCACGGCCTGCTGCGTCTGGCTGTCGGCCGGTTTGGTTTTGCTCGAGCCCGCTTCGGGAACCGGACTGTCGCTGGACTGGGCGACGGAATTCGTCGCAGCAGTGTTCCCGGCGGCGCTTCCTTTCGCCGACGTCGCGGCTGAAGCAACAGTCGCCACCGGGGCACTCGTGCCACCGTTCGCTTGATCCGCTGCTACCGATGTCGTCGCACTGTCCGACGTTCCATTCAACTGGGACATCTGCTTGTTCAGCGCGTCGATCTCGCTCGAAAGGCTCGCCATCGCGCTGTTGTTCGAGTAGTTGTTCTGCAAGTAGCCCAGCGTCACCGCATCATGCGCCCCGGTGGGATCCGCCACGTTGACGATGCGCCGGTAATTGCCCGCCGAACCCACCGACACCGTGTTCATGAACGACGCCATCGAGCCCGCGCCGATCGCGACACTGTTGGTCGCCGTGGCCTGCGCGCCGGCGCCAAACGCCGATGCGCTGCTGCCGGTGGCCATCGCCCCTGCGCCGATCGCGCTGGCGTTCATGCCACTTGCAAGTGCGCCGGAACCCAACGCCGAAGCATTGTTGTTGCTTGCGGAAGCCCCCGCACCCATCGCCGTGGCATTGAGGCCGCCGGCAACAGCACCGCTGCCGACTGCGCTTGCATTGGATCCGCTGGCGAGCGTGCCGGAACCCATGGCAACACTGGCATCGCCGGAAGCATAGGCATTCGGGCCCGCCGCGACCGCGCTGGTTCCGAGCGCGACGGCGCTGTTGCTACCGTCACCTGCACCATTCGCCGTGAAATAGGCCGCCGTGGCATTGCCGACGGCGGTTGCCGCGTTCAACTGCGCAACGTTGACGGCATCCGTGGCCTCGGTGCCTGCTGCAACATTGGTGATCTGGCGATCCACCGCTGCGATCTCGTATGGGAATTGCCCGTCGGAAGTGCGCGCGGGTGTGCCAACGGAAACCGTATTGGAACGGTCGGCGTACGAGTTGTTGCCCAGTGCCACCGAGTTCTCCACACCCGGCGCCACTTCGGCGCTTGAGCCCAATGCCGTGTTGGTGGCACCGGGGAACGTGATCGCATTCCAGCCAAGCGCCACGCTCTGGTCGCCGCCCGCCGCGGCAAGGCCGCCGATCGCGACCGCGCCATCGCCGCCGGTGACCGACATTTCGCCCAACGCGATGCTGCGCGCCGAATCGGCATTGGCGCTGGAGCCGATCGCGATGCCGAGCACGTCATAGGCTCGCGCCATGGTGCCGAGCGCCACGCTGTCGTCGCCACGCGCGGTGCTGGCCGTGCCCACGGCAACGGCTCCCTGCGCGGAAGCTTCCGCGGTGGAACCCAATGCCGTGGTGGCATAGTCGGTGGCGTGCGCAGCGGTGCCGACCGCCGTGCTTTCCTGTCCGGTCGCTTCGGTCGACCAGACCTCCGGTTCCCAGGTGGTGCCATTGATCACGACCATCTGTCCACCGATCGCGACCGCACTTTGCCCGGTTGCCTGGCTGCCGGGGCCGTAGGCAACACTCCACTGCGCACCGGCAAGACTTCCGAAACCGCTTGCAATCGAGAGGTCACCCAGCGCCTGTGCATTGTCACCGAATGCACTCGAACTCACTCCCTGGGCAACGCTGTAATGACCCACCGCCGTGCTGTCATCGCCCAGCGCGTTGGCCGTGTCGCCCAAGGCAGTGGACGAGTTACCCTGCGCCACCGCAAACGGACCGGCTGCCGTGCTGTATGCACCGCTCGCCGCGGTGCTCCTGCCCAACGCCACGGATGAATCGCCTGTGGCCACTGCATCGAAGCCCAGTGCGGTGCCGTCGTAGGCGCTTGCACTGCTCAGCGTGCCGATCGCCGTGGCGTTGTATCCATCCGCGCCGACGCTCGCGAGGTATCCCTGCGCGAGCGAATGCACGCCTGCGGCCGTCGCTCCCTGGCCTATGGCCGTCGCTGCATAACCGCTCGCGTCGGTGCCATTTCCGAAGGCCAGCGAACCGTTGCCACTGGCACGCGAGAAATAACCGACTGCAGTAGAGAAGCCACCCGTGGCCTGCGCGTTGCTGCCAAGCGCCGTCGCGGAAACCGAACCGGCGTTGGCCCTTGAGCCGAACGCCGTTGCGAACGAGGAGATGGCGGTGGCATCGTTGCCTACGGCCGTGCCGTATTTGCCTACAGCGTTGGCGTAGTTGCCGATGGCGACCGACCTTCTGCCGGCATAAGCATTGTTGCCCATCACGGTCGCGTACTTGCCGGCACCTGCCGTATGCGCGCCATTGCCAATCACGATGCTGTCCTTGGCAGTGGCCTGCGCGTTGTATCCGATCGCAATTCCTTGCGTCGGCGCACCTTGGTAGGTCGCGCCAACATATGCGTTCTTGCCGATTGCGATGCTGTTGTCGCTCAGCGCATTGGCCGTGTCGCCCAGCGCCACTGACGAATAACCCTGCGCCACCGCGAACGGGCCGACCGCGGTGGAATATGCATTTTGGGCCAGACTGGTATTTCCGATCGCGATCGATGAGTCGCCATCGGCCAAGGCGTTCCCGCCTTGTGCGATGCTCCCGTAACCACTCGCACTGGCGAAATAGCCCATCGCAATGCTGTTCTCCCCGGCAGCCGACGAATACACGCCTTGCGAGATCGAACCCAGGCCTACCCCCCTCGCGCCTACACCAAGTGCCAAGCTTCCATCACCACTCGCATTCGCATAGTGGCCCATCGCAACGCCGAAGTCCCCGTCTGCCCTCACGGTCGCCCCCACGGCGACCGAAAGCCGGCCCGTCGCGGCGGCGTCCACGCCCAAGGCAGTGCTGGCCAAGTTCGTGGCGATTGCACCTTTTCCAAATGCTGAACTAGCCACCCCGGTCGCCTCAGCATACGCACCAACAGCCGTCGCCTGCTCGGCGCTTGCCGTGGCACGACCACCCAACGCCGTGCTGGTCTTGTCTGCGGCCGTCGCCTGCGATCCCAGCGCAGTTGCATACTTGCCACCGGCTTCCGAATAGCCGCCGATCGCCGTTCCGTAAACCCCCGTCACGCTCGAGCCCGCGCCAATCGCAATCCCTTCCGTCGGGTGCTTGACGTGGAGACCTGCAATGTCCCAGTCCCCCAACGGCGCCACATAGGCACCATTGCCGACGGCGATACCGTTGCCGCTGCCCGCGTAGGCGTTGCTGCCCACCGCAACACTGTTGTCGCCCAGTGCATTCGCCGTGTCACCGAACGCCACCGACGAGTAACCCTGCGCCACCGCAAACGGTCCGACTGCGGTGCCGTAGTCGCCACTCGCCAGGCTCGTGTTGCCGATCGCGATCGATGAGTCGCCTGCGGCCAGGGCGTTGCCACCTTGCGCGATGCTCGCGTAGCCCTGGGCGTTCGCGTGATATCCAACGGCTACCGCATTCTGGGCACTCACGCCGTACTGACCCGCGTAAGCATGGTCCCCGATCGCCACGGTTCCCTGCGACCTGGCTTTGCTGTCCGCACCCAATGCCGTCGCGCCCTTGGATCCGGCGCGGGCACCGAGGCCCAGAGAGGTGCCTGCGTAAGCGGCATACGCCCCTGTGCCGACAGCGGTTGCATACCTGCCTTGCGCATAGGAATTGAAGCCGACCGCCATCGAGAAGTCGGAATCAGCCCGCGAATTCGAACCGAGCGCCGTTGCATACAAGCCAGTCGCGCGCGCGCCTTCTCCGATTGCCGTCGCGTACTTGCCGCTCGAATAGGCATAGCGACCGATCGCAGTGCCGTATTTGCCGCTGGCATAGGCATTGGTACCGATCGCGATGGAGTTGGGGCTGTTCGCCGAAGCGTTGACGCCCAGCGCCACGCCATAGACCCCATTCACGCGTGCATTCGTGCCGATCGCGATGCCCTGCGTGGGCGCCATGTAGGTGGAACCGTACTTGTTCTCCTTCGAACCCGTCGCCGCCACGAAGGCACCATTGCCGATCGCGATGCCGTTCTGGGTACCGGCATACGCGTTGCTGCCCACGGCCACGCTGTGGTCGCCCAACGCATTGGCCGTATCACCCAATGCCACCGACGAGTAGCCCTGCGCCACCGCGAATGGGCCTACTGCAGTGCCGTAGTCGCCACTCGCCAAGCTCGTGTTGCCAAGCGCGACCGATGAGTCACCCAACGCCGCGGCGTTGTTGCCAAGCGCGGTGCTGGCGTAGCCCGTGGCTACCGAAAAATATCCCATCGCATCGCTGTGCAAGCCACTGCTGTATGCGAAATCGCCCACCGCCACCGAACCATCGCCGAGCGCCACCGAATCGGCGCCCAATGCATTGCTGTTCCGGCCCGCCGCAAATGCAAAAGCACCCAATGCATTCGATCCGTATGCGGTGGCATAACTGTTCGCGCCGATCGCCGTGGCATAGGTTGCCGCATGGGCATTCTCGCCGAGTGCCGTCGCGCTTCGCCCCATGGCGAACGCGGAAAAGCCCAACGCGGTGGTCTCCGCTGCGGTCGCATACGAGAAAGCGCCGACAGCCGTCGCGCCGGCATCGCCCGCCACCGAGTATTCGCCGACGGCGGTGGAAACCGATCCGGCCGCCGTCGCCCGCGCACCGATGGCCATGCTGAGATTGTTCGACGCGACCGCGCCATTCCCCACAGCGATGGCGTATTTGCCATCCGCGCTCGCACCGCGGCCGAGCGCCATCGTGTACTTGCCAGCACCTGCAGCACGCGCGTTTTGCCCGATCGCAATATTGCTGCCGTAGTAACTGCCTGCATAAGCACCTGCGCCGATCGCGATGTTGTTACCTGCACTCCCGCCGGTCGCCGCGCCATTGCCCATTGCGATGTCGTTGCTGCCCAGTGCCGCCGCACTGTCGCCCAGCGCCAGCGAATGATCGCCCGAGGCTGCCGAGCCGTAACCCACCGCCGACGCATTCAAACCACCCGCGGTCGAGTTCTGGCCCAACGCCGTGCTGCCATCTCCCGACGCATAAGCACTGGCACCAAAAGCACTGGAACCGTTGCCTTCCGCCGTGCTCGAACCGCCTGCCGCAGTGCTGGAGTTACCGTGCGCCGACGCGCCGTTGCCGAAGGCGGAGGATTGCTCGCCCGAAGCCGTCGCATTCACGCCAATGGCCGTGGATTCGACGCCGCTGGCCTTCGCACCTTTGCCGCAAGCCAGCGAACCCGTTGCCGTCGCCGAAGCACCATCACAATTGGTTTGTCCCCTTGCAGGGGCCGCTGTCGCCCAAGGCACCGTGCCAAGCGCCAACGCGACTCCCAGTACCAGTGCAAGCCAACGCACTCCGAGACCCCGCGTTTCGCCCGCCGAGCCGCCACCTCCCTTCACTCTCGCAAGTTCCGATGCCACCACGATCTGGCGCAGGGACTTGTTCCAAACCAGGCTGTAGATCTTCTTATTCATCGTTGGCCTCAGAATTGTCTTTGGGATGTGCTGGCTTCGCGTGGCATGCCGTACGGGCGATTCACCGCGATTGGCGAGGGGCAGCAGTGTTTTTCGGGACAAAAACCCCCGTCGCACCACCATCGGGTGGTGCGCTGATCTGTTGATTCAAGAGTCGGTCAGGACTTGTGGTCGCGTCTCGAACGCGCAGCGGCGATCACGCACACTGCACGTTGCAAAACGCACGGCGAGTGTCGCGCAGGTCGCGCGAAGTGTGCAATAGAAAATCGTGACCGATTTCTTTCATGGAAGTAATCGGTCACTTGATGCATCCAGCTGCGAGCACGTGCGTATATCGACAGGTGCACTCGCATTATGGAGTCTGCGAAGCGGCGTCATTCAGGCGCGCAACCTGCAGACCGAGTTGGAAGCGCGTGCGCGCATCGTAGATCGACATCAGGTCGCCCATGCGCCGATTGAGCGTGGATGCGGAAATGTTCAGTTCCTGCGCGATCGCCTTGTCGTTGAGTCCTGCGCTCAACAGCGGGATCAAGGCCTGCACCGACTCGCTACCGTGCCCGTTGCCATCCGATTTCATCTTCACTTCACCGTCGCGGGCGGTAACGATCGGTGTTGCCTTTTCCCACACGAACTCGAATAGCAGACACAACGCTTCAAGCAACGTGCTGCGATGGATCACGATTTTCGGCGCGTCCGGATCCTGGGCGTCCAAATTGATGAGTGCGGTGCGCTTGTCGGCGATCACCATCTTGAATGGCAACCTGGAGAATGTCCGTGCCTGTTCGCCGCGGGCCATGTCCTTGTACAGACCCTCAAGCCCTCCGGGTGCCGCGAGATAGGACTCATCCGAAACGGTTCGAACCAGGGCTTCGGTAACCGTGTCGCCGATGAATTGGTCACCCGGCACGATAACCGGACCTTTCTGAAAAACCATCAGGTCGGTCCGGGACGACTGATGGAGTTGGGCCAGCAAATGACGAAGATGAGCGCGATTCGTAACGGATTCGATGACGGGTTGCTGGTCCGCATGGTCAACCGTGGCTTGGGCAAACGTCCTCGCAAGGATTGGGACAACTTTGCGCGCCTGTTCCAGTGCGTGCTGGCGCTGCTTGATCAACGCATCGATGGCAAGTTCCGGCTCCACCGCGACGTAGGCTTTGGGGGACTCGGGCAGATGCGTCCCCAGCCCCAGCGACTCGAGATGCTCCAACAATCTGGTTGCTTCATCCGGGCTTATCTCGAGATCATCGGCAATGACGGCGGCAGGCGCCCGACGGCGCTTCAGCAAGGTGCGATATACGCGTTCCTCGACATCACCAATACCCAACAGCGCCAGTGGACTTGCATCGATACCGCGTGCACCATCCATACACCCCACCTCTGCTGTCATATGCTCCCAAGCAACCGCTCGATCAACCGGCCATCCGGCAAGCATGCCCTGGGATTGTCCATGCCGTGAGCCACCCAGGAATGGTTCACTACGGGGATCTATCGGGGGGCAATGTCGTTCAAGCGTGCGACCTGCAGACCGAGCTGAAAGCGCGTGCGCGCATCGTAGATTGACATGAGATCGCCGATGCGCCGGTTCAGGGTGGATGCGGAGATGTTCAGTTCCTGCGCGATCGCCTTGTCGTTGAGCCCCGCACTCAACAGCGGCAACAAGGCTTTCGCAGATTCGATTCCGTGCCCAGTGCTTTCCGACCTTACCTTCACTTCGCCATCGCGCGCGGCGACGACGGGCGTTGCCTTTTCCCATACGAACTCGAATAGCAGACACAACGCTTCAAGCAACGTGCTGCGATGGATCAGGAGTGTCGGTGCTTCAGGATTTTGAGCATCCAGAGTAATGACTGCGATGCGTCTGTCGGCGATCATCATCTTGAACGGCAACCTGGAGAACGTCCTCGCCTGCTCGCCGTGCGCCATGTCGTTGCGGAGCAACTCCAACACTCCTGGTGCTTCGAGAAAGCACTCATCCGAAATGGTCCGAACCACGGCTTCCGTTGCGGTCTCGCTCGTGATCTGGGTACTGGGCAGGATGATCGGCACTTTTTGGAATGCCACCAGCTCGGTTTGCGCCGACTGGTACATCTGAACCAGCACCTGGCCAAGCTGGGCGCGATCTGTAATCAACTCGATGACAGGCTGCTGGCCGGCATGATCGAGTGATGCGTGGGCGAACGCCTTCGCAAGCATTGGAACGACCGTACGTGCCTGTTCCAGTGTCCGCTGGCGCTGCTTGATCAACGCATCGATCGCAAGTTCCGGTTCCACCGAAACATAGGTTTTGGGCGACTCGAGCGTATGCGTCCCGAGCCCCAAGGACTCAAGATGCTCCAGCAACCCGGTTGCGTCATCCAGGGTTATCGCGAGATCGTCGGCGATGAGGGCGGCAGATGCCCGGTGGCGCTTCAGCAAGGCGCGATAGACGCGTTCCTCGACATCACCGATCCCCAACAGCGCCAGCGGACTTGCATCGATACCCTGAACTGCGCCATCCATACCACCCCACCCCTCGAAGTGTCATATGCTCCCAGGCGGTCGCCCCCTCGACCGGCGATCAGGCAAGCATATACAAAGCACAGATGGCGAACCCGTGCCGTGAGTCACACCGGGACACCACGCCGAGGCGCGCAGCACGGCGCAACGAAGGGCGACCATGGGAGAACATGGGAGGGTTGGTGCGCGGGGCGGGAATCGAACCCGCACGGATGTGATCCGGGGGATTTTAAGTCCCCTGCGTCTACCGGTTCCGCCACCCGCGCTTGGGAGCGTGGACGGCTCCTGCCTCCACGTTCCTGCGCATTGTGCCGCATCACTGCGGCACGCGCGTCCACGCAGGAATCAGGCGGCGTCGCCTTCGCCCGCCGCGCGCTGCTGTTGCAGGTTGCCGCGGTAGATCAGGTAGGGCTCGGCCTGGCCGTTGATGACGGCTTCGTCCACCACGACCTTGCTGACGTGCTCCAGGGATGGCAATTCGTACATGGTGTCGAGCAGCACGCTTTCGAGGATGGTGCGCAGGCCGCGCGCACCGGTCTTGCGCTTGATCGCGCGCTTGGCGATGGCGTTCAGCGCATCGGGCCGGAACTCGATCTCGACGCTTTCCATGTCGAACAGTTTCTTGAACTGCTTGGTGATCGCGTTCTTCGGCTCGGTGAGGATTCTCACCAGTGCATCTTCATCCAGCTCGTCCAGCGTGGCGACCACCGGCAGGCGACCTACGAATTCCGGGATCAGTCCGTACTTCACCAGGTCTTCCGGCTCGACATTGGCCAGCAAGGCGCCGACGTTCTGTTTGCGCTGCTTGCTGCGAATCTCGGCGCCAAAGCCGATGCCGGTGGTTTCCGAACGTTGCTGGATCACCTTGTCGAGACCCGAGAACGCACCGCCGCACATGAACAGGATGTTCTTGGTGTCGACCTGCAGGAATTCCTGCTGCGGATGCTTGCGGCCACCTTGCGGCGGCACCGAGGCCACGGTGCCTTCGATGAGTTTCAGCAGCGCCTGCTGCACGCCTTCGCCGGAAACGTCGCGCGTGATCGAAGGGTTTTCACTCTTGCGCGAAATCTTGTCGATCTCGTCGATGTAGACGATGCCGGTCTGCGCCTTCTCGACGTCGTAATCGCACTTCTGCAGCAATTTCTGGATGATGTTCTCGACGTCCTCGCCGACGTAGCCCGCCTCGGTGAGCGTGGTCGCATCAGCAATGGTGAACGGCACGTTCAACAAACGCGCCAGCGTTTCGGCCAGCAGCGTCTTGCCGCAACCGGTCGGGCCAATCAGCAGAATGTTGGACTTCGCAAGCTCGATGTCGTCTTTCTTGGCGCGCGATTCCATGCGCTTGTAGTGGTTGTACACCGCCACCGCGAGCGCCTTCTTGGCGCGCGACTGCCCGATCACGTACTGGTCGAGCGTCTCCATGATTTCGCGCGGCTTGGGCAACTGGGTGCGGCCGGACGCGGCCTTCTCTTCCAGTTCCTCGCGAATGATGTCGTTGCACAATTCCACGCATTCATCGCAGATGAACACGCTGGGGCCCGCGATCAGCTTGCGGACCTCGTGCTGGCTCTTGCCGCAGAACGAGCAGTAAAGGATCTTGCCGCCTTCGTTGCCGCGGCCTGGCCGGTCCTCGCTCATCTCGTGCTCCGTCGATCAGTCATGCAGTAAGTCATTCGGGAAGCCCCGACACGGCCGCAGCATAACACAGCCGAACTGGCCGACTGGCCTGCCGCAGCGGGAAATCGTCCTGGAAAAAGACTGGAAAATCGCGAGCTTGCGATCAATGCCTCAAGCCGACTTTACCGAGTCGTCGGCGCGCCGGTCGTACACCGTGTCGATCAGGCCGTAGTCCTTGGCCTCCTCGGCGCTCATGAAACGGTCGCGTTCCATGTCGCGCGCGATCTGCTCGACAGTCTTGCCCGTGTGTTTGGCATAGATCTCGTTGAGGCGCCCGCGCAGGTACAGGATTTCCTTGGCGTGGATCTCGATGTCCGTCGCCTGGCCCTGCGCCCCGCCCGACGGCTGGTGGATCATGATGCGCGAATTCGGCAGCGCGAAACGCTTGCCCTTGGTGCCGGCCATCAGCAACAGCGACGCTGCGCTGCAGGCCTGCCCGACGCACATGGTACTGACATCCGGCTTGATGAACTGCATGGTGTCGTAGACGGCCAAGCCGGCAGACACCACGCCGCCAGGGCTGTTGATGTAGAACTGGATGTCCTTGTCCGGGTTCTCCGATTCCAGGAACAACATTTGCGCCATCACCACGTTGGCGACGTTGTCGTCGATCGGGCCGACC
>Ga0207707_10001807_pt1 | contig 19648 bp, 20 predicted proteins | sample KBSC83BmetaG_FD_184336 | JGI IMG/M metagenome (GOLD analysis project Ga0207707, IMG submission 184336) | Corn rhizosphere microbial communities from Kellogg Biological Station, Michigan, USA - KBS C8-3B metaG (SPAdes) (version 2) | ecosystem: Host-associated > Plants > Roots > Rhizosphere ...
ATGGATGGCGGCCGCTGCGGAGCAACCCTTCGGGCCGGGGCTGTTTGCCCGCATGGCTGCGTCATCGCTCGTCTATGTATCGACATACATCTTCCTCACTCTTCCTTGCCCTGCGAGCAAACAGCCGACGGCGCGACCGTTTGGCATAGCATTCGCAGACCCCAAGGCCATCATAACGGCATGCGCGGCCGGGGTGCTGCGGGTCAACCCATTTCCGGCCGCCGCGTTATCAAGGGCAAGTCAGGATGCACGAGACGACGGATGCCGATCCGATGCCCGCCAGCGGGACAGCGATGAACGCCGCCGCGGCGCTCGGAGCCGTGCCCGCATCGGTGGTGACGGAACCGGCACGGCCCGTTGCTGCGACCATCGAAGCGTTCCTCGCTTCGGTGGAACGGCGCGCCTGGCGCGTCGCGGAAATCGCGCTGCGCGATTCCGACGAGGCGCTCGACGCGGTGCAGGATGCGATGCTGCGGCTGGTCAGGCACTACTCCGCCAAGCCGGCCGAAGAATGGCCGCCGTTGTTCTGGGGCATTCTGCGCCGGCGCATCACGGACCTGCAGCGCCGGCGCACCGTGCGCAACCGGATCATGGTCTGGACCGGGCGCGCAACGAACGATGACGACGAAGAATTGCCGGCATGGGAAGCGCCGGATTTGGGTCCCGATCCGTCGCGCGCACTGGCATCGCGGCAGGCGCACGCGGCGATGTCGAAGGCCATCCGCGCGCTCCCGCGCCGCCAGCAGCAAGTCTTCATGCTGCGGATGCTGGAAGGATTGGACGTGGCGGATACGGCGAAGGCGATGGGCTGCAGCGCCGGCAGCGTCAAGACGCACCTCTCGCGGGCCATGGATGCCCTGCGTACACGACTCGAGGAATGGCGATGAACAATCTGCACGAAAACACATGCAACGACGTGCCGGGCGATGACGAAGTCGCATCGCGCGCACGCGCCATCTTCAGGACCGCCTGCGAGCAGGCCGACTCCTACCACACGCTGCGCCTCGGCTTGGCGCGCCGCAAGGCGATGAATGCCGGCTCCGCCCACCGCGCGGTCAAGGTCTGGGCGCCGCTCGCGGGTGCGGCCGCCTGTTGCGCGCTGGTGGTCGGCGTGGTCTGGCTGCGCCCTTCAAGCAGGTTGCAACCGTCCTCGCCCATCGCCGCAGCGACACCTGCCCTTTCCAGTCAGAGTGATGCAGACGAGGCGATCCCGGAAGTCGGCAGCGACCAGATGGACGTGGTGCAGGATCTCGACTTCTATCGCTGGCTGGCCGCGCAACCGGCGATGGCTTCCGCTGCACCGGTCGGGAGCGGACGCCGATGATGCGTGGCGCAACATTGGCAATGTTCCTGGCTGCCGCGTGCGTGCTCGGCGCGCCCTGCGCGGCGTTGGCACAGACAGCGATCCTGATGCAGAGCGCACAGGCCAGCAACGATGCACCCAAACAACCGCTCGCATGGTCCAGCCTTTCATCCGCGCAGCAACGCATGCTCGCCCCGTTGCAGGGGCAATGGGATCAAATGAAACCCGGGCGCCAGCATCACCTCGCACAAAACGCCGAGCGCTGGGCGACGCTGCCACCCGAGCACCAGCAACAAATCCAGGAACGCCTGACGCGCTGGGCACACATGACCCCGGAGCAACGCCATGAGCTGCGCGAGAACGCGCGCGCCTTCCATAACCTCACGCCCGAAGAACGCGCCAAGGTCCACGCCGCCTACGAGCGTTTCCGCTCGCTGCCGCCGGCCGAACGCAACGCGCTGCGCGAACGCTGGCGCGCAATGCCGCCGCAACAACGCATGCACTGGGCCGCCCGGCACGGCGGCGAATCGATCCCGATGCAGCCGCCGAAGGGCTCGAACGGGCACCGCTGAGGCAATCACGCAAGGCGCGCGTTGCCTAATTTTTTCCGAACACCACGTCCCCGTCGCGCGCGACGCAGGTTTTCGCCACCAGCTCGTCTTCGAAGTCCGGCTTCCACGCGCCGTCCGCGATCACGAGTTCGCTGAAATGCGCAAGGTTGCGCGCGTACATTTCCGACGCGTGCAGCGGCGCACCCGAAGCAAGATTCAATGGACCGATGATCGTGACGCCGTTGCGCTGGACGCGCTCGCCCGGCTGCGTGGCTTCGCAGTTGCCCCCGCCTTCGGCGGCCAGATCGACAATCACCGCGCTGGCCTTCATGCCGTCCACCATCGACAGCGGGATGATTTTCGGTGAGGGTCGCCCCGGCACCGCCGCGGTGGTGACGATCACATCGACGGTCTTGACGTGCTCGGCCAATTTCGCCTGTTGCGCGGCGCGTTCCTCCGCTGTCAGCTCGCGCGCATAACCGCCCTGCCCGGCGGCGCTGACGCCGAGGTCGAGGAACTTCGCGCCCAACGATTCGATCTGCTCGCGCGTTTCCGGACGCACGTCGAAACCTTCGGTCATCGCGCCCAACCGGCGCGCGGTCGCAATGGCCTGCAGGCCAGCCACGCCCGCACCGATCACCAGCACTTTCGAAGGCCGCAAGGTCCCGGCCGCCGTGGTGAGCATCGGGAAGAACTTCGGCGCCGCTTCGGCTGCGATCAGCATCGCGCGATAACCCGCGACCGCGGCCTGCGAGGACAACACGTCCATCGCCTGCGCGCGCGTGGTGCGCGGCAACAGCTCCAGCGAGAACGCGGTGAGCTTGTGCTGCGCGTACGTGGCCAGCCTGTCGGCGGCATTGTGCGGACGCAGTTGTCCGATCAGCGCTGCGCCTTCCTTCATCGATGTCGTGGCGCCATCCGACGGCGGTTGCACGCACATCAATACGTCCGCCTGCCCCGCCACCGAGGCGGCGTCGCCAAACTCGACACCGGCATAAGCCGCATCGGGAAATCCGGCCGACGCGCCCGCGCCGCGCTCAAGCAACACCCGCACGCTGCGCGACGCGTACTTCTTCGCCGTTTCCGGCGTGATCGCGACCCGGCGTTCTCCGTCGGCAGTTTCGCGCAAGGCGGCAATGGTGATCGGCATGTTAGGGCCTATTGACGTTATGCCACGTGAGCCGCGTTGCTTCCGCAGCGGTTGCCAGACAAGGCGCGCGCCGCAGCGCCATGGTGGTTCCATGGTCAAGGTGCGCACCGCCGTATGGCGACCGCTGCGGAGCAACCCTTCGGGCCGGGGCTGTTTGCCCGCATGGCTGCGTCATCGTTCGTCTATGTATCGACATACATCTTCCTCACTCTTCCTTGCCCTGCAGGCAAACAGCCGACGGCGCGGCCACGTGGCATAACGTCAACAGGCCCTGATCTCCCGTTGCGATCACGGCATCGTAGCGCAAAAGCGGCCACGCACGGCTGTCAGCAGGGCGTTTAGTAACGCCCTGCTGACGCGGGCCATGGATTGCCCGCCGCGGATCGAGCACCCCAGTGTGCTCGATCCGACGAAGCCGAGTCCGGGCGTGTACCGGACTCGGCGTGCATGAAAAGTACAGGACGTACTTTTCATGCTAGATGTTAGACTCGCGCGATGATGCGCAACGAAGCCGCCCTCCAGTTCCTCCGCAACCGCCGCTCCGTTCCCGCCGCGCAACTGCAACCGCCCGGCCCCTCGCCGGAGCAACTGCGCGAAATCATCGCCACCGCGATCCGCGTACCCGATCACGGCAAGCTGACGCCTTGGAGGCTGATCGAGTTCACCGGTGACGCACGTACGCGCTATGGCGAGGCGTTGGCCGCGTTGCATGCGCGCGTCGATCCCGGTGTGCCGGCCGCAAAACTTGCGAAGGATCGCGACCGCTTCGCGCATTCGCCCGTCGTGCTCGCGGTGATCGCACGCATCGACGAGGCGCATCCCAAGATTCCGGCGCAGGAACAGTTGTTGTCGGCAGGCTGCCTTGCATACAACCTGCTGCTCGCCACGCAGGCCGCGGGTTTCGCGGCGCAATGGCTGACCGGCTGGTCGTGCTACGACCGCGACGCCGCCAAGCTGCTCGGCCTGTCCGACAACGAACGCGCGATCGCCTACATCCACATCGGCAATCGCGGCGACGAGCCGCCCGAACGCAACCGTCCGGCTGTCGATCAAGTATTGAGCGCGTGGCAGGGATGAACGTTGTCGCGGCGACACCGGACCCGAGCCAGGTCAAGACGCTTTACCTGATCGACGCCAGCATGTACGTGTTCCGCGCCTGGCATTCGATGCCGAACGTGTTCTTCGACACCGGGGGAACGCCGGTCAACGCGGTGCACGGCTTCGCGCGATTCCTGCTGGATTTCGTCGAGCGCACCCGCGCCAGCCACGCCATCGCAGCGTTCGATATTGCGCTCACCAGTTCCTTCCGCAACGCGATCTATCCCGCCTACAAGGCCAACCGCGATCCGGCGCCACCCGAATTGAAGCGCCAGTTCGAATACTGCCGCGAACTCGCCGCCGCGTTCGGGTTCACCGTGCTCGCCGATGCCGCCTACGAGGCCGACGACCTGATCGGCAGCGCGCTGCAGGCCATGCGCGCTCACGGTCTGCGCGCGGTGATCGTTTCGGCGGACAAGGATTTCGGTCAACTGCTGGATCACGATGTCGAACAGTGGGATTACGCGCGGGGTTTGCGCTGGGGTGCAGCGGGCGTGCCCGCACGCCTCGGTGTGGAGGCCCGCCAGGTTGTCGATTACCTCGCGCTGACGGGCGACGCGACTGACAACATCCCCGGCGTGCCGGGCATCGGCGCCAAGGGCGCCGCGGCATTGCTGGCGCATTTCGGTACGCTGGAAAACCTGCTCGCGCGCGTCGATGAAGTCGCATTCCTGCGCGTGCGTGGTGCCAAGTCGCTCGCCGAAAAATTGCGCGCGCATGCCGACATGGCGTGGTTGTCGCAGCGCCTCGCAAGGATCGCACTGGACGCGCCGGTACCCGACCATCCCGATGGCCTGTTGCGGCGTGCGGCAGATGCGGCGGTACTGGATGCGCTGTGCGAGAAGCTCAAGATCGGACCACTCACGCGCACGCGCGCGCATCAGCTTTTGCAGGCGAAGACCGAGGCGGTGACGTGAGACGCGAGATACGCATTCCCGCCGGCACCGAAACCGCCGCCGAAACGCTCTACGCCGGCAAGTGGCTGACGCTGAAGCAGCGCGGACACTGGGAATTCGTCGAACGCAACAACCCGCAGGGTGCCGTGATCATCGTGGCAGTGACCCCGGACGATCGCGTGTTGTTCGTCGAACAATACCGCGTGCCCATCCGGCAATTGACGATTGAAATGCCGGCCGGCCTGATCGGCGATGCCGGCCACGACGGCGACGTCGATGCCGCCGACACCGCGCGGCGCGAACTGGAGGAGGAAACCGGCTGGACTTGCGCGCGCGTCGTCCCGCTGCATTCCGGGCCGTCCTCGGCGGGCATGAGTACCGAAATGATGCACTTCGTGCGCGCGCTGGATTTGCGCAAGGTGGGCGATGGCGGTGGCGACGACACCGAAGACATCATCGTCCACGAAGTGCCACGCAAGAACGCCGGCAGGTGGCTGCGCGTGATGACGGAAAGGGGGTATTCGATCGATCCCAAGCTGTTCGCGGGATTATGGTTTCTTGAACACGGAAACGATGCATGAAAGCAAAACAGTTGCTTTTCCGGAATCCGTCGTCAACGCGATGGCCAGCCTCCCTCCATGCCATGGCGCCAGCGCCAGGCCGCGACAACGCCTGCCAATATCGCGATCGACAGCAGCACCACGAACGCCAGCATCCTGACGTCGAACCAGAACACCGCCGCTAGCAGCGCCAACGGCACCACGGCGATTGCCAAGGCCAGCGCGCGATCACGCCGGCGTGAGGTCGACAGCAACATCGCGGCGCCCGCCCAGGCAAGAAAAACCGCGAGGACACGGCGCGCCCACTTGAAACGCGGCGGCTGCGGCGCGTCGGTCAGTACGTCGGTCAACGAATGCCGGCCGATCAGGACCTGCGCGATCGGATCGCCTGACGGGTCATTTACCGGAACCAGCGTGCCGCCCTGGTCGCTTGCGAACACGGTCAGATGCGACGGCGCAATCCTCATCCAGCTGACGCGCAGGTCGCCCACCTGCGGATGCGCCGTATTGGCGCTGGTGACCAGCATCCCGTCACGCGCCTGGAAGGTCGCCGCCATGTTGGGCGGCAGGTGCGATAAATCGGGTTCGAAGGCTTCGGGGCCGTCGATCATGTGCACCAATTCCGGTGCCAGCTTGAATCCGCCCACCGTAACGTCGGTGGAGTCGAAGCGCGCCGCGTTGATCGGAAACGCGCCCGGATTGGCGTGCCCCGCCGCATCGCCGAAGGTCGACGAATCGATCGGATGGTCGTACCAGTTCTGGTCGTAATTGCGGACGCCGCCAAAGCGGGTTTCATTCCACTGGAACATCTCGACCTTGCGCAGCAGTGCCGGCGCATCGGCCGCGACGCCGAATTGCGCATCGCGTGCAGGTGCTTTTATTTCCGGTGAGCCAACCGCCAGCACCAGCTTGCCGTCGGCGGCAGGACCGGGTATCGCCGCGCTGCCGGTGAGGACGAAACCGCCCAGCGCATCCTCGCCCATCGCGCGCAGGCGATCGGCATGTTCCGTGAAGCCGAGCAGCAACAAACCGAGCAGCAGCAAAACACTGCCGAGTACGGCGGTGTTGCGCGAAGGATTGTCCAGGAATGCGGGAAACCGGCTCACGCCGCAAGCTTACAACAGCGCACCCGCGAAGCGCGCCTGCTGATCGACCACCCCGTAGCGACCACGCTCATCGCGCCGCGGCGAGGCCATCGCCACCACGTGGTCGTGGGTGAAAAACAGCCTCACGCCGCGCAGCAGTTTGTCATCCAGGAACCCTCGCTTTTCGTCGATCAGCATTTCCGGCGCACGGTCGTAACCCATCGTCACCGGCAGATGCACCCATGCCGTGCCGGGAATCAGGTCGGCGCAATATACAACGCCGTCCTTGCCGTGCGGACCGGCAATTTCCGCAAGCATCAGCCCCGGCGTATGGCCCTGCGAATAGTGGAACCGCACCGTCTTGCCGAGTGTGCGCGAATACTCGCCCTCGACCTTTTCAAGACGCCCGCTTTGCTCCAGCAACTCCGCGACGCCTGGAATGAACGACGCGCGGTCGCGCGGATGCGGATGCGTGGCCCGGCCCCAATGCATCGCACCCACCAGGTATTTTGCCTTGGGGAACAGCAAACGCGGCGGCGCATTTTCTTCCCACGCAGCGAGCAATCCGCCGGCGTGATCGAAATGCAGGTGCGACAGCACCACCACGTCGACGTCCGCGTGCGTCAGGCCCGCGGTCTTCAGCGAATCCAGCAGCACGTGGCGCTCTTCGACCACGCCATAGCGCTCGCGCAGTTTCGGTTCGAAGAACGCGCCGATGCCGGTCTCGAACAATACGTTGCGGCCGTCCAGGTCCGTCGCCAGCAGGCAGCGGCACGCCAGCGGAATGCGGTTCTGGTCATCCGCGCCAATCCACTTCGACCACATCGCCTTCGGCGCGTTTCCGAACATCGCGCCGCCATCAAGTTTCTGGGTATTGCCGTCGATCGAATACAGCTTCATCTCGCAAATCAGTTCACATGCCAGATGCCGTCATGATACTCGGCGACATCCCCCCGTTGCTGGCGCGCCGACCCCCTTCGTTCCGAAGGGGGTGACTGCCAATGCAAACCACGCTCTCCACTTTGCCTGACCGACGGACCGCAGCACAAACTTTCCGATCAGGCTTCCCCTTTCCGCAGGAAGGGCGGAGCGAAGCGAACGCGCGCGAAGCGCGACGAGGGGGATGGCTTTTCGTCAATTACTTTGCCGGCACGCTCACCGCGATGAACAGGTTCTGGCCCTGATGCGAAACCAGCAGCAGTACCGTGTCGCCCGGCTTCAGGTTGGCAGTCTCGCGCCGGAATTCGGCAACACTGTTCACTGGCTTGTTGCCCACGCGCAGGATCACGTCGCCCGGTGACAGTTGTGCCTGTGCGGCCGGACCTTCGACGTCGGTGATCACCACGCCGCCCTTGCCTTTGTAGCCGAGCTGCTGGCGCATGCTGGACGTGATGTCCTGCACCTTGAGGCCGAGCAAGCTGCTGCCACTGGGAGCAGCCGGCGCGTTGGCGAAGTATTGCTGCGACAACCCATTACGCGGCATCTCGCCCACCTTCACCTTGAAGGTCATCGGCTTGCCGTTGCGCAGGATGGCCACGTTCGCTTCGGTACCCGGCGTGGTCATCGCGACCAGTGGCGGCAATTCGGATGAATCGTAAATCTTGTGGCCGTCGAACGCCGTGATGACATCGCCCACTTTCATGCCGGCCTTCTCCGCGGGGCTGCCGGGCTGGACTTGCGCCACCAGCGCGCCTTGCGCGCCGTTCAACCCCTGGGCCTTGGAGATCGTGTCGGTGATGTTCTGCACGCCAACACCCAGCATCCCACGGCTGACATAACCCTTGGTCTTGAGTTGGTGCGCCGCGTTCATCGCGATATTGATCGGGATCGAGAACGACAAGCCCATCGCGCCGCCGTCGGTCGAGAAGATCTGCGAGTTGATGCCGACCACCTGGCCGGCAAGATTGAACAACGGGCCGCCCGAATTGCCGCGGTTGATCGGCACGTCGGTCTGGATGAAGGGCACGTCCTGCTGATCGTTGCTACCCAGGGTGCGGCCGACGTAGCTGACGATGCCCGCGCTGACCGAATGGTCGAGTCCATAAGGCGAGCCGATCGCGACCACCCACTGGCCGGGTTGCAGGTCATTGGAATTGCCGATCTGCACGGTCGGCAGGTTCGTCGCATCGATCTTCAACACCGCGATGTCGTAACCCTTGTCGGTGCCGATGACCTTGGCGGTGAAAGAGCGGTGGTCGGACAGGTGCACCTTCACCGAATCGGCGTTGGCCACCACGTGGCGGTTGGTGAGGATGTAGCCGTCGGACGAAATGATGAAACCCGAACCCAGCGATTCGCCGCCGCGATCGGGTTGCTGGAACTGTGGTCCGAGCGGCATGCCGAAGAAATGCCGCAAGATATCCGGCATCTGCTGTTGCTCGGTTGGCTGCTGCTGATCCGGACTGTCGCTGCCCATTTCGCTGGCGTGGTTGTAGCGCGCGACCACGTTCACCACCGCCGGCCCGTCTTTCTGCACAATGCCGGTGAAGTCCGGCAGCGCCGCGGTCGGTGTCGCCGCCAGCGCCATGCCGGCGCCGGAAAAACACAGCAGAACGAATACGGCGGCCATCCGCCTCGCCCGATTCAACATGGTGTTCTCCTTCATTTGATTTGCAAAACAGGATGCTGTCCGGCCGGCACACGCGCACGCATGCACCCGCCCAATCAATCGGGCGCGGCGCAAAACAAGAGGTGCGACGCGCGTCCGCGAAACGATCGTCCGCGCCGCTCGGCGCGGCGGCCGATCGCTCAGTGCCGGCCTGCGGAACTACTGGCCGGCGGTGCTTCCGGAAGCAGCACGAGCGAGAACGGCAACTCGGATTGCGTGGCCTCGAACGACGGCGTCAACGGCAACGCCGCGTCGCGCGCATAAGTGGCGCGCCGCAGGTAATCGGGCTGCATCAAGCCGGTGCCGTACACGACGTTGGCGGACGCGGGCTGGGCCGACAATACCGTCGGTTGGCGCGACAGCAGCCACGGCGGCGTGAGCTGGTTCCCCGCAGGCGCGGCTTCGGCCAGCGCAGTTGCCGCTGCCGGAGCCGGCGCGGGGCTGGACTGCGTGACCGGCGCCGGTGCGCCCACACGGGGATTCGGGGTGTTCAACATCAGCGCGGCGACGGCCACGCCCGCGGCGATGGCACCGCCGCCCATGTAGCGCGCCCAGTGCCGCTGGCGCGTGCGCGGCGCCGCTTCCATTTGGACCGCAGCGACAACGCGTGACGCAAAATCATTGTCGCGTTGCGGCGCCGTCATGCGTGCCGAATCGGAGACGAGGCAGGCGCGGATCAGGTGCCAGCGCGACCAGGTCGCACCAAGGTCGGGATCGTGGTCGAGGCGCCGCAGCAGAAAGCGGGTCGGCTCGGCGGCCAGTTCACCGTCCATCAGGGCGGAAAGGTCTTCGCGGCTGGTCAGATCCATTACCTTGCACCTCTTGCAGCACGGTTCAACAAATCAGACATCTTCGTTCGAAAGCAGCGGTCGCAGTTTTTCGTCGATCGCTTCGCGCGCCCGGAAGATGCGCGAGCGCACGGTGCCGATCGGGCAATCCATGCGTTCGGCGATTTCCTCGTAGGACAGTCCATCGACCTCGCGCAGGGTAATCGCGTCGCGCAGCTCTTCGGGCAACTTTTCGACCGTGGCAAACACCGTTTGTTCAATTTCGTGGCGGGCCAGTTCGTGCTCGGGTGTGGCCTCGTCGCGCAGGCGCGCGCCGGCGTCGAACTGTACGGCCGTGTCGGCGTCGATGTCCTCGGCGGGCGGGCGACGGCCCTGGGCGACCAAATGGTTCTTGGCGGTGTTCACGGCAATCTTGTACAGCCAAGTATAGAAAGCGCTGTCACCACGGAAGGCACCGATTGCGCGATAGGCGCGGATGAAGGTTTCCTGTGCAACATCCTGGCATTCGCTCCAATCGCGCACGTACCGCGACACCAGACCGATGATCTTGTGCTGGTATTTGCGCACCAGCAGGTCGAAGGCCTTGTTGTCGCCTTTGCGCACGCGCTCGACCAGAGCACGATCGGTTTCCACATCGCCCATGCGGGCGGCACTCCCTACGGCGCCGGACGCAATATGCGCACCGGTATGACCGCGCCCCTGGCGCGAAAGTTCAAGCGACTTGGCCATCCCGCAATCCTTGAAATCGTTCGTTGCATAGGGTTGGGTCGGTCCCCTGCCGGATCAAGCGTAACCGGTGGCAGGGGGTCGACGGATAAACGCCACGGGCCGCCGGGCGTTGACCGCACCCTCTCCCCGGCCGATGATGCCCTTCGGTTGCAAGCAGGAGTACGACGTGTTCGAAGGTCTGCGGCTCAGCCACTGGAAGGTTGCGCAAGGCACCGACGGCGTGCTGATGCTGACCATGGATCGTAACGGCAGCAACGTGAACGCCTTGTCACGCGCGTTGCTGGACGAACTGGATGCGATGCTGGAACGCGTGGCGATCGAACGGCCCGCCGCGGTGGTGATTCATTCCGGCAAACCATCCGGTTTCGCGGTCGGCGCGGACCTGAAAGAGTTCGAAGGCTACGAACGCCTCGGCACCGTGCGCGAGGAAATCGAAAACGGCCAACGCGTGTTCGAACGCCTGGCGCGCGTGCCGATGCCGACCGTGGCCGCGATCCACGGCGCCTGCATGGGTGGCGGCACCGAGCTTGCTCTGGCGTGCCGAATGCGCGTTGCCGCACGTGCACCGGAAACGCGCATCGCGTTGCCGGAAGTGCAACTCGGCATCCATCCGGGCTGGGGCGGCACGGCGCGCCTGCCGCGCCTGATCGGCGCACCGAAAGCACTTGCGATGATGTTGACCGGGCGCGCAGCCTCGGCCGAGCGCGCACTCGCGGAAGGCCTGGTCGATCGGCTGGCCGCACCCGATGCGTTGCTGGATGAAGCACGCAAGCTGGCGCTGCGTCCGGTCACGCGACCGTTCGCGCAACGTGCCATCGCGTGGTGGACGAATTGCTGGCCCGCGCGGCAAATCCTAAGCATCGTCGTGCGCAAGCAGGCCGCGGCCAAGGCGCCACCCAGGCACTACCCGGCGCCGTTCGCGTTGGTCGAAGTCTGGCGCCGCGGCGGTGGCGACATCCAGCAGCGCTTGCGCCTGGAAGCACGCTCGGTTGCAAAACTCGCGACCACGCCGACGGCGCACAATCTCATACGCATCTTTTTCCTGCGCGAACGCATGCGCGGGCTCGCGGGCGACACGCCGCACGGCATCCGCCACGTGCATGTGGTCGGCGCTGGAGTGATGGGCGGCGACATCGCCGCATGGAGTGCACTGCGCGGATTCGAGGTGACGCTGCAGGACCGCGAGATGAAGTTCATCGAGCCTGCGCTTTCCCGCGCACGCAAGTTGTTCGAGAAGAAACTGAAAACGCGCGAACGCATTGCTCCAGTCGAAGCGCGTCTGACGCCGGACGTCGAAGGCGCGGGCGTTGCGTCGTCGCAACTGGCGATCGAAGCCATCTACGAAAATCCGGAGGCCAAGGAAGCGGTGTACCGCACACTCGAACCCAAGATCGCACGCGACGCGTTGATCGCCACCAACACGTCGTCGATTCCGCTGGATGCATTGCGCGTCGCCTTCACGGAACCGCGGCGATTCCTCGGCCTGCACTTCTTCAACCCGGTCGCGCAGATGCCGCTGGTGGAAGTGGTGCGCCACGATGCGCTCGATCCGTCGATCGAAAAGCGTGCATGGGCATGGGTGAAGGCCATCGGCAAACTGCCGTTGCCGGTCAAGGGCACGCCGGGATTCCTGGTCAACCGCATCCTGGTGCCGTACCTGCTGGAAGCCGTGCGTTGCCACACCGAGGGCATTCCCGATCCGGTGATCGATCGCGCGGGCAAACACTTCGGCATGCCGATGGGACCGATCGAACTGATCGACACCGTAGGGCTGGATGTCGCGCTGTCAGTGGGCCGCGAGCTCGGACCGTTCCTCGGACTCGAACTTCCCGCCGGCATCGCCGACAAGGTCGAGGGCGGCAAGCGCGGCAAGAAGGATGGCCAGGGTTTTTATGTCTGGAAGGACGGCAAGCCCGAGAAGCCAAAGGTGGATTCGAGCTACCACGCGCCAAACGATCTCGAAGACCGGCTGATCCTGCCGATGCTCAACGAGGCCGTCGCCTGCCTGCACGATGGCGTGGTCGCGGATGCGGACCTGCTCGATGCCGGCGTGATCTTCGGCACCGGTTTCGCGCCGTTCCGCGGCGGTCCGATCCAGTACATCCGCGCAACCGGCGCGGGCGTGCTGCGAGAAAAACTGGAAGCGCTGACGCAAACGCACGGCGCGCGCTTCGCGCCGAAGCAAGGCTGGTTCAACCCGGCGCTGGCCGGGCAAGCCTGACAGCCACCGGCCAGAGATTCTCGATCAGCTGCAATCATTCCGGTAACGGCAACGGCATCACGGCGTTGTTCTGCGAAAACACGATCCACCAGCGCGCACCGTCATGGATCAGCACATAGTGCATCCGCGTGCGAAGCACGTCGTTGCCGATACTCGGACGAATGCCGGGCGGAAGCTTGCTGAATCCGGTCAAATCGAGGACAAGGTCGGCGAACGCCGTGGAATCCCCAAGCACTCGGATCCTCAGGTCGCGCACGGCAAGCCGGCTCCCTTTGAAAATGCTCGCGAACAGTTCGGCATGTCGTCGCATATTGGCGTCCCTGTTCTCGAAACGCGCACCGATGATGTTCACGAAATCGGAATCTTCGGCGAAATCCTTGCACCATCCTTCGGCATCACCTGCGTTCCACGCGGCGACCTGCTCGTCGAGCAGCCGGCGAATCGCATCTTCAGGGGTAGATGATGACTGCATTTCGCTCTCCCGATACGTTGGCGTCAAAGACGGCCATAGCCTTGGGCACTCACCAGATCCATCCGCTGCGCAAGCACCTGAAAGCGCAGTTGAGAACGCAGGACGTTCCACCGTGCATCGTTCCTGATGAAGACCATGCGGATGTCCCGCTCCCGGTACGCGCGCTCCAACTCATCCAGCGCCACATCCGTGTCGCCCAACGCGGCAGCCACTGCCGCGAAACTGGTGGCGGGGACATAACGATCGGCGCGACGCGCCGCCAACTCATCCAGAATTGCCTGCGCCTGCACCCGGTCTCCGGCGCGTGCGCAGGCGATACCCAGCACCGCCAATATCTGGCTGGTGCGGTTCGAGTTCTCGACCGCGTGATGGAAATCGGCGAGCGCGGCGTTGGCATCGCCGCGGTCCAGGGCCATCCCGCCGCGGACCTGCAGCGCGATCCAGAAATTGGGTTGCAGATCCAGCGCCCGCTGCACCTGCTTGAGGGCCGCATCGGGTTGCCGGGCTGCGGTGAGAAACCCGGCGAGAAGCGCATTGACCATTGGCGACAACGGATCCAGAGCGCGGGCCTCGCGCGCCGCCGTCAGGCCCTCGTCGAACCGGCCCAGGTTGACCAGCAGATGGGCCAGGGCAAGGTGGGCCTCCATCAGGCTGGGATTCAATTCGATCGCGCGCTTGAACGAAACCTCCGCGCCCGCCCAGTCCCAGTCGTACAAATGTCGGATGCGGCCCTGCGCCATGAGCGCATCGGGGGCGTCGGGGTCGAGCTTCAGCGCACGTGCGACCGCCGCCTTGGCCAGGACGAACATCTCCTCCGGCTCATGGTCGAGGTGCACCAGCCCGCGCCAAGCCAGGGCCATTCCGGCATAGGCGCGGGTGCAGGACGTATCGAGGTCGAGGGTGCGGCGGAAGGCCGCCAGTGCCTCGTTGAGGTTTGCCTCGTTCGGATGCTGCAATAGGTAGTACCCGCGCAGATAGGCGCGATAGGCTGCGGGGTCGTCGCCATCGCACGGGCTGCAGGCGCGTTCGGGCACGACGATCGGCTGTAGCGCGAGGGCCCCGACCACGGCTTCGGAAACCCGATCCTGCAGGGTGAACACATGATCGGCGCCGACGTCGAAGGTACCGGCATACGCCGTCGCGCCATCGGTGACCGACAGCAGGCGCACGTTGACCCGCACGTTGCCGGCGACCCGCTGGGCGGAGCCGTCGACCACATACGCCGCACCGAGTTGCCGGCCCGCCGCGACCGGATCGTGCATGTCTTTTTCAAGCCGTTGCGAGGATGCGAGCGCGCTCACGCGGAGCTCCCGCGAATGGCTCAAGCGCGTGATCAGGGTTTCGGCGAGGCCCAATTCGAACAGTTCGTCGCGCGGCACCGAGGACAGCGACCGGAACGGCAAAACCGCCAGCGCGGTGGGCGAATGTGTTCGGGTCGACGCAATCGCGGTAACCGCCGAACCGTTCTCGCTGACCTCGGCGACGAATCGGTAGCCGCGCCCGGGCACCGTCACGATGTAGCGATGGTCGCCGACCCCTGCGCCGAACGCGCGCCGCACCGCGGAGATCGCCTGGGTCAGGTTGTTTTCTTCGACGACCCTGCCCGTCCAGACCGCGGCCAGCAACTCGTACTTGTCGACCACCCTGCCGCGTTGCTCGATCAGATACAGCAGCACGTCAAGCGCTTTCGAGCTAAGCGTGATCGGCGCGCGGTCGGGTCCGAACAGTTCGCGCGACACGCCATCCAGCCGGAAGCCGGAAAACTCGTAACAGCGCCGATCCCCATCCATCGTCACGCCAGGGTGATTCAGAACTTTTCATAAATCTAGCAGGACCGACCGGGCCTGTGTGGGGGATGTTGGGCGCGACGTTGGCGAGGCGCCATCAACGACACCCGTCAGCGGACACACCTGTCCGCCCGCAAGGAGCCCGGTCATGACCCCAACCACCAAAACGCTATCGGTCCTGTTCGTTGCCATCACCAACTGTCTGTTCGCCGGCTGCGGCGGAGGTGGTTCCAACGTGCGGGCCGTGCCCGAGTCGGCGCCGCCCGATCCGCCGCCACCGCCGCCTCCATCAAGTGCTCCCGCCGAGCCGTGTCCGTCGCCCGTAACCGGCGATTGCACGGTGACCCCAGGCGGCGGCCTGACGTGGCCCGAGGGCACCAATATGACGGGTGGCCGCCAGAGCGACCACGCGTTGACCATTAATGGTGGTGGCATCCTCCACCTGAAGGATGGCAATCGTTTCACCGGTGGAACCAGCATCCTGGATGGCGCCACGCTGGTTGTTTGGGACAGCCTTACTTCGGACATCCACATCGCGAGCCCAAGCAGCGCGTGGGGTACGGAGGGCCCGGAGTTGTGGCTGGCCGGCACGGTGAACGGCAGCGTTTCCAACGATGGCATCGTCAGCCTGAGGCACACCTGTGGCACGCCTGTCTATCAATGCGTGGAGGAACACCACCCGGCGATCAACGGCGATTTCACACAAAGCTCATCCGGGCGACTGGAAGTCGTGCCCGGCTGGGGCTTCCAAATCACCGGCAAGGCGACACTGGACGGCGAATTGCGGTTCATCAACAGCGGGGCACTGAATTACGTGCTGCCTTCCGCACCCGCGAGCATTCTGGTGCTGCACGCGGACGATGGTGTAACAGGGCAATTCGCCGAATGGAAATCGTACGAGTTGTTCCTCACGGGCAACCTACGTTATCTCCCCAACGACATCTATTTCGACGCGACCAGCGTCTCCGTCGCGGCGTCCATGGCTCGTGCCGGAGCGGACCCGATGACCCTGCGCTCCGCGGCGAACTTCGATGCGGCGCTCGATAACGCGGACAATTGGGCGAATGGGTCGGGTGCTTCGCTTACCACGACCCAGCGACAGTTCCTCGCATCGGTTGGCGCGATCCAACACCTGCAGGATTACGAAAAGGCAATTCGGACCTTCGACAGCCTGTCCGGACAGGGCTACGCCGCCGCCACGGACGCATTGCTGCGGCAGGCTTCGCTGCCGAACGCGGACCTGATGGCGCGCATGGACAGCCTGCACACCGGGTCGCGGCTGGGCGCATGGTCCGGGCAATCAACCATGCTCGCCTCGGGTTCCGGGGCGTTCAACGACCAGCGTGCCGGGTTCGATCAATGGCTCGGCGAGCGCACCCTGTTCGGCAGCAGTTTCGCGTGGAGCGACGGCAGCCTGCGCTTCGACCGTTCGGGCGGCCTGGCGCGCGACCGGTCGCCGCAATGGGACGTGTATGTGCAACGCCTCGGCCGCGACGACACCTACCTGTTCGGAGACCTCGGTTACAGCCGCCACGAACTTCGCGCGGATCGCCAGATCGATCTCGGCATCGGGCAGCGTCCGGTGCGCGCCCGGCAGGACCTCGACCTGCTGCGTTCCTACTTCGAGGCCGGGCGCAACTTCCATATCGGCGGCGGCAGGCTGACGTTGTTCGGCGCGGTGAGTCACGTGATGTTGCACGGTGCCGGCTTCATCGAGCAGGGTGCCACCGGCTTCGAACTCGCGGTCCAGCCTTCCACCTATCAGCGCGCCAGCGCGACCGCCGGATTGCGAATCGGACAGAACTGGCACACGCACAGCGGTCGCTGGACGTCGCTGAACCTGGCGGCCGGCTATCTGCAGACCTTGCATGCCCACGACGACGCGCAGGCCGCATTCACCGGCACCCCCGACGTCAGGTTTGCGCTTGATGGCATGCAGCAAGGGCGCAACACCGGATGGCTGCACCTGAACCTGGGTACCGGCAACGAACACTGGAACTGGCTGTTGAGTTACGACAGGCGAGCCAGCGATGAAGCCCTGTCACTGGGGACGAAACTCAGTTTCTGACCCAGCCTGGATGTCTTTCACCCACAAGAGGAAACGAGCATGAACACCAAGACAGCATTGGCTATAACCGTTCTGGCAATGTCGATGGTTGCGGGCGCAACCGGAGCCCAGGGGACCGTGGATCCGCAAACCACCTCCGGCTGGTTTGCCAGCCGCATCGTCGGTGCGTATCAGAGTCAAGCCATGGTCAGGGTCTGCGGATCACCGGGCCCGGACACCCCCGCACTCAACACGATCATCTTCAACGAGGGCGGCACGGTCGTTGCAACGCCGCGGTTTCCGCCACAGGGCGCCGACGGCTATTCCCGCACGAACGACCTCGGCACATGGTCTTACAACCCCCGCACGAACCGCTACTCGGTGAGCCTGCACTTTTACGGGTTCGTGGACGGTCAGTTCCAAGGCACGACCCATGTTGAGCGCGACCTTCGAATGAGCGCCGATGGCAATTCGGTTTCCGGACCCGTGCACACGACGACCTACGCGCCCGACGGCAGCGTGATCCTCGAGCAGTGCGGGACGGCGACTTCCAAACGCCTGTAAGCCCGCGGAATCGGCGCGGTATCCGCCAGCACGGCGGGTGCCGCGCCCAGATCACGATGCGGCGTTCGCCTGTAGCGTCAAGCCGTCGCCAGCACCAGCACGGCGGCGACAGCAAGTGCGAGGCCAAGGCGATTGAGCCGCCCGAGGCGCTCGCCCAGCCACCACACGCCTACCGCCGTGGCCAGCACGATCACGCCGATGTTCATGGCCGAGAACACGAGCGCCGGATCGTGCGCGAGATGGCGATGCGCCTGCACGTAAAACAGGATATTGCCGAAGTTGAATACGCCGAGCAGCAGCGCGCCGCCGGCATGGCGCCAGCGCCACCGCGCGCGGCCGTTTGCATACAGCCAGACGAGCGCGAGCATCGCCAACACGAATGCCAGCACAAAAGTGGCCAGCAACACATCCGCGAATGGCACGCCGGTCAGTTGCGCGACGCGCTTGAACAGGATGTCGATGGCGCCCATGCCGGCGAACACGATCAGCGGCCACCACCACCCGCCCGGCGCTGCTGCTTGCGTACCTGAGTTGCGCTTGCGCAGCACGATGCACGCAATCGCGGCCAGCCCGATGGCCATGCCCGCACCCTTGTGCCAGGAAAACGCTTCGCCGAACACGGTGAATGCGGCCAGCAACGGCAACAGCAACGACAGACGCTGCGCCGCATCGGTAACGACCACGCCGACCCGTCGTACCGAATACGCCAGCACCACGAACATCGATGGCAACAACACGCCCAGCGCCACCAATACCCGCCACGCCGGATGCGCCGCGGGCAATTCCAGCAATGACGGATGCGGATCGAGCAATGCGGCGGTGAGCAGGATTGCCACGAAGTAGTTGCCGGCGATGGCCTGGCGCACGTCGACGCCATAGCGCGGCGCGAGTTTCAGCAGCACCGAAACCACCACGCTGCAGATGACGCTTAGGGCGATGAAAATCAAGCGCGCACGCCCGTTACCACATCAGGTCATCGGGAACGCCGTCGTCTGCCGGTGACGCGGAAGGATCGACCAGCAATGCCACGACTTCCGGCGCGATCGCCTGCGCCTGCACTGCCACGTCGCGCGCGATCACCAGCGCGCGGCCGCCATGCATCACCACGCCGAGTTCGCCACCATTGAGCTGCTGCAATTGCCCGGCCGTAACGTAGACGCGGCGAATCTTGCCGGCGAATTCGAAATTGCGCGGCTGGTCGGCGTCGGCCTTGTTCAACGCTTTCCCTTCCAGCAAGGCCTGCAGCTTGCGCTTGCGTTCTTTCTTTTGCGCGGATTTTTCGCGCGCATCGCGTTCGGCAGCTTCGCGTTCGGCACGATCGGCTTTCGCGCGCATCGCGAAAGCCTGCGCGAGATCGGGCTCGGCCGACGCGCGCGGCTTGCGAGGTTCCGGCTTACGCACGTGTGGCTTCGGTGCCGCCTTGGCTTTGGGCGACGACTTGAAGCCGGCTTTCAACAACTGGTCGCGCAGGGATTCACTCATGACTTTTGGCGCTTTTAGGAGCGCTCATTCGAAGCGGCTTTTGTGAAAAGTCAGGCCATGGATGGCCGAGGTGATGTCCGCAACAAGGAAAATCGCGCACGCTACTTTGATGTTTGTAGTGCAGCCATCATGGATGATGGCACTAATAATGGGGTGGAGGTTCGTCCTGCACATCATCAGCAAGACTCGTGCGCAACGACGCCAGTTCCCGGCGCAACTCGGTCAATGCGTTTTCCAGTTGCAGCAAACGCTGCGACTGCATCGCCTCGCTGTCGCCCAGCGATGTAACAGCGTCGTCCAGGAAGGT